>NHCFR05603__coassemble_397_pt1 | contig 35089 bp, 22 predicted proteins | sample NHCFR05603__metabat2_high_PE_044 | metagenome-assembled genome bin NHCFR05603
GGGAAACGTGTCCTGGCGGAAAAGGCCGGCAGCGCCGGCCTTTTTCGACAAGCTGAGAGGGACGGCTGTATGCCGTCCCTCAAAAAAATTCTTATCTCACCGCTCCATTCTGCCGCGCGTTGCGGGCAGCCAGCCCGCCGCGGCCCCGGCAGCGGGGCCCAGCGGCTTTTTTTGCGCGCAGGGGCGGCCCAGGCGCGGCGCGCCGGCAAACGCCCGGCGTCCGCAGCAGCCCAGGCGGTTATGGGCCCGCTTCCTTCCCCCGCTTATGGATGTTCCCCAGGCGCCTGCGGCGCAGGGGAACACATTTCCGGCCAAGCAGCCCAACGCAGCCGCTTCGGCGCTGCGCGGCCCGTCAGCCCAGATAGGCCCGTTTGACCTCGTCGTTGTTCAGCAGTTCTTTCGCATCGCCGCTGAGCACCACGCGGCCCGTCTCCAGCACATAGGCCCGATGCGCAATGGAAAGCGCCATTTTGGCGTTCTGTTCCACCAGCAGCACCGTTGTGCCGCGCCGGTTAATCTCCTGAATAATGGAGAAAATTTCCTGCACCAGAATGGGCGCCAGTCCCATGGACGGTTCGTCCATCATCAGCAGCCGCGGATTGGACATCAGCGCCCGCGCGGTGGCCAGCATCTGCTGCTCTCCGCCGGAGAGCGTGCCGCCCACCTGACGGCGGCGTTCTTTCAGGCGCGGAAAGCTTTCAAACACGCGCTCAAAATCCCGCTGGATTTCCGCCTTGTCCTTGCGGGTAAAAGCGCCCATCTCCAGGTTTTCCTGCACGGTCATGCGGGTAAAAATGCGCCTTCCTTCCGGCACCAGGGCCAGGCCCTTGAGGGGGATGAGGTGCGGCTCGACGGTTTTGAGGCTTTCGCCTTCGAAGCGGCAGTCTCCCTCCTTGGGGCGAATCAGGCCGGCAATGGTATTGAGGATGGTGGATTTTCCCGCGCCGTTTGCGCCGATGAGGGTAACGATTTCCCCCTGCTGCACCTCGAAGGACACGCCCTTGATTGCGTGGATGGCGCCGTAGTAGACCTGCAAGTTTTCTACCGAAAGCATCTGCACGTCATTCACCTCCCAAATACGCGCCGATGACCCGCGGATCCTTCTTAATCTCCTCGGGCGTTCCCAACGCAATCACATGGCCATAGTCCAGCACCAGAATGCGCTCGCAGATGCCCATGACCAGGTTCATGTCGTGCTCGATGAGCAGAATTGCCACCGAGAAGCGCTCCCGGATGGCCTGGATGGTGTTCATCAAATCCTGCGTCTCAATGGGGTTCATGCCGGCGGCCGGTTCGTCCAGCAGCAGCAGCTTGGGGTTGGACGCGAGCGCGCGCGCGATTTCCAGCTTGCGCTGCGCGCCATACGGCAGGCTGTCCGCCCGTTCGTCGGCAAAGCGCTCCAGGTCGAACACCGACAGCAGCTCGCGCGCGCGGCGGTCGATTTCCAGCTCCTCCTTCTGGTAGGCGGGCAGGCGCAGGACGCCCGAAAGGATGGAATACTTCATGCGGCACTGGAAGGCCGTCTTGACGTTTTCGATGACCGTATCGCCCTTGAACAGGCGGATATTCTGGAACGTGCGCGCAATGCCCTCCCGCGTAATCTGGTACGTTTTCTTGCCCACCAGGCTTACGCCGTCCAGGGTCATGTTGCCGGTCGTCGGCGCGTACACGCTGGTCAGCAGGTTGAACACCGTGGTCTTTCCCGCGCCGTTGGGGCCGATAAGGCCGACAATCTCGTTGCTCCGGATGGTCAGCGACACGTCCTCCAGGGCCTTCAGGCCGCCAAAGGTGATGCCCAGGTGCGAAATGTTCAGCAGCGGGCGCTCCCGGTCCGGGCTGCGATCGGGCACGTCGCTGGTCTTTGCGGGCTTGGGCTTGAAGACATACTGCCGCAGCATGCCCCATATCCAGTCCACCAGGCGGGTGAGCGAAAACTCCTTGCGGCCGAGCAGGCCGTCGGACTTGAAGAGCATGACCAGAATCAGCAGCACCGAGTAGACCACCATGCGATAGTCCGAAAACTCGCGCAGCGCCTCCGTGGCGATGGTGAGCACGCTCGCGGCCAGAATGGCGCCGGTCACCGAACCCATGCCGCCCAGCACCACCATGACCACGATTTCAATGGATTTCATAAAGTTGAAGGTGGTGGGAATCAGCATACGGTTCTGGCAGGCCAGCAGGCCGCCCGCGACCCCGGCCATGAACGCGGCCAGCGCGAAGGTAAAGACCTTGTAAAACGTGGTGGGGATGCCCGCGGCTTCCGCCGCGATTTCGTCCTCGCGGATGGCGATGATGGCGCGCCCGTGCCGGCTCTTGATAAGCGTAAAAATGAAGCAGACAAACAGGACCAGCACGCCGTAGACGTACGGGAAATTCGTATAGGCCGGAATCCGCAGCAGCCCCTTCGCGCCGCCGGTAAAGGGCAGGAAGTTGATGACCACGCGGATGATCTCGCCAAAGCCCAGCGTGATGATGGCCAGATAGTCGCCCCGCAGGCGCAGCGCAGGCACGCCGATGAGCACGCCGAACAGGGCGGCCATCAGCCCGCCCAGCAGCAGCGCCACCGGGAACGTCAGCCCGTGCGGCAGCTCCACGCCGATACAAAACAGCGCGCAGGTGTACGCGCCCACGGACATAAAGCCCGCGTGCCCCAGCGCCAGCTGCCCCAGCAGGCCCACGACCAGGTTCAGGCTGACCGCGGCGATGCTATAGATGCACGCCAGCTGAATAATGCCGGTATAATAGCGGTTGAACACGCCGTGTCCAATCATGGCATAGATGAGCATGAAGACCGCCAGCGCGCCGATGGCATTGATAAAGTTGCTTCTTGTTCTGCTCTGCATGGCGCATCCCTACACTTTCTCGCTCAGCGTCTTGCCCATAATGCCCGAAGGCTTGACAAGCAGCACCACAATCAGAATGCCGAACACCACTGCGTCGGCAAGCTGCGTGGAGACATAGCCCTTGGTTAAACTCTCCGCAATGCCCATGATGAACCCGCCCAGCATGGCGCCGGGCATGATGCCGATACCGCCCAGCACCGCCGCGATAAACGCCTTGAGGCCCAGCATGGAGCCCATGTACGGCTGCACCTGCGGGTACGCCGCGCAGTACAGCAGCGAACCCACCGCGGCCAGCGCCGAACCGATGGCGAAGGTAAGCGTAATGGTATTGTTGACGTTAATGCCCATCAGCTGCGCGGCGCTCATATCCTCCGACACGGCGCGCATCGCCTTGCCCATGCGCGTATTCTGCACGAACAGGGTCAGCAGCACCATCAGCCCCAGCACAATGGCGATGGTCACCAGCGTGCCCATGGAAATGCGCACGCTGCCCAGCTGCAGGGGCGTGGAGGGAAAGACGGCCGGGAAGGGGCGGTAATCGGCCGAAAAGAGCAGCTGAAATCCGTTTTCCAGCAGGAAGCTGACGCCGATGGCCGTAATCAGCGCCGAAATGCGCGGCGCGTTACGCAGCGGTTTATAGGCGACCCGCTCAATCACCACGCCGAACAGCGCGCAGACCACCACGCCGCCCAGCGCCGCCACCCAGAGAAACTCCTTGCCCAGCCACGTCACAATGAACAGCATCGCGTAGGCGCCGACCATGATGATATCGCCATGGGCGAAGTTAATCAGCCGGACAATGCCGTATACCATCGTATAGCCCAGCGCGATGAGCGCGTAAATGCTGCCTACATGCAGGCCGTTGATGAGCTGGTTGAGAAAATTGCTCATAGTTCACCATCCTTGCCATGCTACCGTCGGAAAGGGAGGGCGGACGCCCGCGCAGGCCATGGCGCCGGGCCGTCCGGATAAAAAGGGGAACGGAGGGCAGGAGCCCTCCGGCCGTGCCGCTGCGCAGGGAAGCGATGCCGCAAGCAGCATCGCACCGCCCTGCGCCCGTGCGCCGGTTTTTGATGGAAACGGCTGCGAAAGCGCGAAACGCCCGCTTCCCGCAGCGCCGTGCGCCCGCGCCCGAACGCGCCGCACGGACGTATACGCCGTCAGGGCTGACGGCGTGGCGCTCAAGCGGCGGAAAACGCGCCCGCGCGCTTTCCGCCGCGATTTGCCGGGTTTACGGCTGGATATAATCGTAAAGCTCGTAGGCGCCGTCCTTGATTACGTTGATAACGCCCGCCTTGCTCGGGTCGCCATGGTCGTCGAAGGTCAGGCCCTGGCCGGTGACGCCGTCAAACTCCGTGGCCTTCAGCGCGGCGTTGATGGCTTCCCAATCGCTGGGATCCCCGGCCGCTTCGATGGCGTTGAGCAGCACGGCGATGGCGTCGTACCCCAGCGCGGCAAACGCGTTGGGCGTTGCGCCATACTTTTCTTCAAACTTCGCCAGGAAGTCCACCACCTTCTCGGAGGTGTCCGCCGGCGAGTAGTGGTTGACGAAGTAGCAGCCCTCCAGCACGGAGGCGTCCTCTACCTGCTCCAGCACGCCGTCCCAGCCGTCCACGCCCAGCAGCGGCACGGTGATGCCGACCTCGCGGGCCTGACGGGCAATCAGCGCCACGGGGCCGTAGTACATGGGCACCAGCACGGCGTCGGGGCCGGCGTTGGCGATGTTGGTCAGCTGCGCCTTGAAGTCCACGTCTGCCGCCGTGCAGGCTTCATAGGCAACCACTTCCATGCCCAGCTCCAGCGCCCGCTCGTTGAAGGCCGCGGCCACGCCGGTGGAATAGTCGTCCGCGTTGTCATAGAGGATGGCGACTTTAGAGCAGCCGAGGTTTTCCTTGGCCAGCACCGCCATGACCTGGCCCTGGAAGGGGTCGAGCATGCAGACGCGGAAAATGTTGTAGCCGTTGCCCGGGGTGGTAACGTCATAGTTGGTCGCCGTCGCGGTCATCATCGGGATGCCGTCCTGGCCGGCATAGTCGGCCACGGCCAGCGCGGTGGCCGTAATGACCGGCCCCAGCAGCGCGGAAACGCCCTCGCTGTACAGGCGGTTATACGCGTTGATGGCCTCGGTCACGTCGCCCTTGGTGTCCAGCCATTCAATCTGCACCTGCTTGCCCAGAATGCCGCCGTTCGCGTTGACCTGCTCGACATACAGGTCCGCCGCCTGCTGCACCGCGGTGCCATACACGGCCACCGCGCCGCTGAGGGGGGCCAGGCCGCCGATGGTGATGACATCATCGGCCAGCGCGCTGACGCTGCCCAGCGCGAGCAGTGCCGACAGGAGCATACAGAATACTTTCTTCATACTTATACCCTCCTACTGAAAATACATACCCTACCCAGGTATGTCTTGCATTATAGCAAAAATCGCGCGGCCCCGCAACGGGCAAGACCGGAAATTGCAGGGAATTTCTGTTTTTTTTGCAAAAATGGCTTCCTGTACGGCGCCGTTTCAGGGTATAATGGATATGATGGAAAGAAGGGAGGCAACGCCGGCCATGGAGGACCTGTTCGCTCGCCAGCGCGCACGGTATCTGTCGGGCGCTACGCGGCCCGTCCGCGCGCGCCTGGACGCGCTGGCCAAACTGCATGAGGTGCTCAAGCGGCACGAGGGAGAGCTGCTGCGCGCCCTGGCGGAGGATTTGGGAAAATCGCCCGAGGAAGCGTATATGACCGAAATGGGCGTGGTCTACGACGAGCTGCGCTTTGCGCGCCGCCGTCTGCGCGCCTGGTCCCTGCCGCGTTTTGCCCTGCCGTCCGTCGGCCAGTTCCCGGGCTACGGGCTGGTGCGCCGCGACCCCTATGGGCTGGTGCTGATTCTCTCCCCATGGAATTATCCGCTGCAGCTGTGCCTGGCGCCGCTGATTGCCGCGGTCGCCGCGGGCAACTGCGTCGTCGCGCGCCCGTCCTCGCAGGCGCCCCGGACGGCCCAGGCGCTGGCGGCCGTGGTGTCCGAGGCCTTTGCGCCCGACCATGTGTCCGTCGCGCTGGGCGACGCCGCGCAGGCGGAGACGCTCGTCCGCCTGCCGTTTGATAAAATATTCTTTACGGGCAGCCCTGCGGTGGGCCGGCGCGTCATGGCCGCCGCGAGCGAAAACCTGACGCCGGTGACGCTGGAGTTGGGCGGCAAAAGCCCCGCCATCGTCGCCGCGGACGCGGACGTCGCGCTGGCGGCGCGCCGCATTGTTTTCGGCAAAACCCTCAACGCGGGGCAGACGTGCGTCGCGCCGGATTATGTGCTGGTGGCGCGGGGCGTGGAAAACGCGCTGCTGGACGCCCTGCGCGGCCAGATTCGCGCGCAGTTCGGGCCGGAACCGCTGCAAAGCCCCGACTTGGCGCGCATTGTCAATCGCCGCCATTTTGAACGGCTCAGCGCGCTGCTGTCGGAGGGCAGGCTGATTTGCGGCGGGCAGACGGACCCCGCCCGCCTGAAAATCGCCCCGACGGTGCTCTTTGGCGTGCCGCCCGACGGCGCGGCCATGTCCGAAGAAATCTTCGGCCCCATTCTGCCGGTGCTGCCCTTTTCTTCGATGCAGGAAGCGCTGGCCTTTGTCCGGGCCAGGCCCGCGCCGCTGGCGCTGTACCTGTTTACCCGGGACAGGGACGCGGCGCGGCACATCATGGCCGACCTGGCCTACGGCGGCGGATGCGTCAACGACTGCGTCCTGCATCTGGCCAATCCGCGCCTTCCCTTCGGCGGCGTGGGCCAGAGCGGGATGGGCGCATACCACGGCAAGGCGGGCTTTGACTGCTTTACCCGGCCCAAATCCGTATATGCCGCCTCTGCCCGCCTTGACCTGCCCGTGCGCTATGCGCCGCGGGGCGGCCGGCTGGCGCTTTTGCGCCGCCTGATGCGATAACAAAGGAGACGGAAACATGCCTGCGACCATGAAAGACATTGCGCGCCGCACCGGGCTGGGCCTGGCGACCATTTCCAAATACCTCAACGGCGGCCATGTGTTGGAAAAGAACCGCATCGCCATTGAAGCGGCGATTGAAGAGCTCGATTTCACGGTCAACGAGTTCGCACGCAACCTGAAGACCAGCAAATCCCATACCATCGGCGTGGTCATCCCGGAGCTGGGCAACCTGTTTACCACAACCATCGTCACCGCCCTGGAGGATACCCTGCGCCGCCATGGCTACGGCATTATCATCAGCGACTGCCGCACCAACGAACGGCTGGAAAAGGAAGCCGTCCGCTTTCTGCTGGGAAAAATGGTGGACGGCATTATCAACATGCCGGTCAACCAGGGCGGCGGCCATCTGCTGCCCGCCCTGGAAAAAAACATCCCGGTCGTGCTGATAGACCGCATGATTCCCTCGCTCAGCGGGCGCGTCAACGCGGTGCTCATCGACAACGCGGGCGCCGCCTGTCAGGCCACGTCGCTGCTGCTGGCGGCCGGCCACCGGGATATCGGCATTCTGCTGGGGCCGGAGGATGTGTACACCACGCGCGAGCGTCTGGCCGGCTTTGTGCGCGCGCACAAGGCCCTGGGCCTTTCCCACCGCGCCGACCGCATCTATCATACGGATTACAGCACGCAGGGCGCGTATGAAAGCATGCAGCGCCTGCTGGCCGGTCCGCTGCCCACGGCGATTTTCGTCACCAACTACGAGATGACGCTGGGCGCAATGATTGCCCTGAGCGAGCGCGGGCTGCGCGTGCCCGACGACGTCTCGTTCATCGGCATTGACAACGTGCAGTTCTTTCAGATTGTCAAGCCGCGCCTGACGGTGATGACGCAGCCGCTGGAGCAGATTGGCCAGAGCGCTGCCGGCATTTTGCTCTCGCATCTTCAGCGCGAGGACGGCCGGCAGGTCAGCTGCCAGGTGCTTTCGCTGTCCACCGGGCTTTTGCAGGGCGATTCCGTCCGCCAGGTAAAAAACTAGCGCGCGCCGTTTCGCGCGACATAACCCGTCACAGACCGGGCAACACTATCCTGCGCGCCTTTGCGGCGACGCCCTGCACAGGAGGGTTGCCCATGCCAAGCGATCCGCTGGCCGATCCCATCCGGGAAGATGTCTCCGATTCCCTCGAATATTCGCTTTCACGCCTGCGCGAGGCGCTTCGCGCGGGCGTCAATTCGGATGTCGTCATCCGGCGCTTCTGCGTGTCCGGCTTTTCCGCCGCGCTTTTGTTTCTGGACGGCATGGCGGACACACGCCAGCTGAACCTGCACATTCTGCAGCCGGCGCTGCAATGCCCGCCCTACGAGGGAGACCCTGCCGGGCGCGTGGACTGGCTGCGCGCCCGGGTGCTCACCAGCGCCAGCGTCACGCAGGTGCAGGAGTTGGACCGCGTGGTGGAAGCCGTCCTGCGCGGGGACGCGGCGCTGCTGGCGGACGGCTGCCCCGCGGCGTTGACGGTGGAAGCCAAAGGGTTTCCGATGCGCGGCGTGGAGCAGCCCGTCAACGAGGTCGTGGTCATCGGCCCGCACGAGGGGTTTGTGGAAAGCGCGAAGGTCAACCTGTCCCTGCTGCGGCGCATCCTGCAAAGCCCCCGGTTCGTGGCCGAGCGCTTTGAGGCCGGCGCGGGCGTGAAAAGCACCGGCTGGCTGGTATACCTGGACGGGGTGGCGAGCGAGCAGGTGCTCGGAGAGGCGCGGCGGCGGCTGGCGGGCATCAACGCCGACAGCGTGCTGTCCCTGGGCGAGCTGGAGCAGTACATCGAGGACTCGCCGTATGCCCTGATTCCGCAGTTTGCGCATACCGAGCGGCCCGACCGCGCCGTATCGTTTCTCATGTCCGGCATGTTCCTGCTCTTCCTGGACGGCTCGCCCATGGTGCTGGCCGCGCCGGCCACCGTTTTGCACATGGTGCACACCTCGGATATGACGCACATGCGCTTCCCCTACGGCACCTTTTTGCGCCTGGTGCTTGTGGTGGGGATGCTTCTGGCCACGTTCATGCCCGCCCTGTATCTGGCGCTGGTCACCCACCACAACGAGACGCTTCCCCTGGCGCTGATGACCTCCATTTACGAAACGCAGTCGCATGTGCAGGTGCCCGTATTTTTCGAGCTGCTGTTCATGACGGTATCCTTCGACCTTATCAGCCAGGCCGGCGCGCGCATGCCCGGCGCGCTCTCCCACGGGCTGGGCGTGGTCAGCGCGCTGATTCTCGGCCAGGCGGCGGTGGCGGCCGACCTGGTCTCCCCCATGCTGATTATCGTCGTGGCCGTCTCTTCCCTGGGGCTTTTGACAACGCCGGATTATTTTTTCTCCATCGGGCTTCGGCTCACGCAGTTCGTGCTGCTGGTCTCCGCGGCGCTGGGCGGACTGTTCGGCATGATGCTGGTGACGCTGCTGTTCGCCACCGCGCTGTGCAGCATGACCTCCATGGGCGCGCCGATGCTCTGGCCGTACGCGCCGGCCCGGATGCACAACCCGGACCTGGTCACCCGTTACCCCCTCTGGCAGCAGCGCGTGCGAAACTATCTTTCCCATCCTGCGCGTGTCCTGCGCATGCGCGGCCGGGGCCGCGCATGGGAAAAGGACGGGAAGGAGGATGGCCATGGACAATAAGCGCCCTGTGCGCTCGCGCGTGCGGGTGCGGCCCGGGGGCGGACCGCCGCCGAGCGTGGACGGGCATCCGGGCTGGGTGGAGCAGAGCGTGCGGCAGTATGGATGGCTGTGCGCGGTATCGGTCATGATTCAAATCATGATAACCGGCGTCGGCCCCGTGCTGCTGGGCGCGCGCTCGGCGGCGTGGTGGGTCGTGCTGGTCGGCGCGCTGCTGGGCGGCGTGCTGCTGTGGACGCCCCTGTGGGGGCTGATGCGCGGCGGGGAACAGCCGCGGACACTGGACGAGGCGCTGGTGGCGTCCCTGGGCCCGGTGGCCGGCCGGGCGCTCCCGCTGCTGTATGTGCTGCTGCTGCTCATGGACGCGGGCGTAGCGCTGCGCACGGTCGGCTCCCTGGTACGGCGGCACATGATTTCCTATGGCAACGAAACGCTGGCCTCCGTGGCGACGCTGGCCGCGCTGTTCACGGCGCTGTGCGCCTACGGCGGCAAGGGCCTGTCCCGGACGGCATGGCTGTTTCGCATTCCCTTTGCGGTGATGGTGGCCGGCACGGTGCTGACCATGTCGCAAAACGCCGAGCTGAGCAACCTGTTTCCCGTGCTTGGCCAGTCCGTGCCGGAAACGCTGGCGCAGCTTCCCACGTCGGCGGGCAGCGTGACCGGCCTTCTGCTGCTGGGGCTTTTGCCGCGCGAGACGGGCAGCGCAAGGCCCATTCCGCTGCGCACGGGGCTGTGGCCCCTGGCGCTGGGCGCCCTGCTGGCGGCGCTGTACATGCTTTTTATCAACCTGTCCATCGGGCCGCGGGCCATTTCCGAGGACATCACCCTGGACGTCCGGCTCATTCTGGCCATGCAGTATGTCCGCCGGTTGTATGCCTACCGGATTTTTTTCCTCTTCAGCATCACGCTGCTCCTTGCCCTGAGCGCGGGAACGGGCATTGCGGTCGGCTCCATGCTGGTGCAAAGCTCGCTGCAGGCGCAGCGCCTGCGCTGGCCGGTGCTGGGCATATGCGCGGCCATGCTGCTGTTTTTGCTGACCGTGCGGCGCGGCGCGCAGGCGCTGGTGAACCAGGTCTTTCCCTGGCGGCTGCCGATCGCGGCGCTCCCGCTGTGGCTGGCCTGGGGCGTGGACGCGCTGCGGCGTCCGCAGGCAAAAAAGGAGGAAAAGGCATGAGACGGGGCAGCATTTTTCTGCTGTTTGTGCTGCTTTGCGCGGTTCTCTCGTTCCGAAGCGGAACCGACGTGGAGGATCAGGCATTTGCGCTGAACCTGGGGTTGGATATCGATTCGGACGGCATGATGCTGATCACGCTGCAGATGCCCGCCTCCGGCAAAACGGAGGAGCAGACCACCTCCGGGGCCGGCGGCGCGTACCAGGTGGTGCAGGCGCGCGGGCACACCTACCATGACGCGCTGCAGGTGCTGGGCGTCTCCATCCCGCGGGACGTGAACTTCTCGCAGCTTCTGCAAATCATCGTCTCCCGCAATCTGGCTTCCGACCCGTCGTTTCCCTATGTGCTGGAGGGCGTGCTGTCCACCCTGCGCATCCGGCAGTCCGCCTCGCTGGCCGTCGCGCGGCATTCCGCCGCCGAAATCATCGAAAACCAGCAGGCCTTTCTCGGCGTGCGCCTCTCCACCGATATCCAGACCACGCTGGACGTCTTCAGCGAAGGCGGCAGCGTGCCCGAGTCGCAGCTCGGCCAGGTGCAGCGCCTGATGGACGGCGCCTGGCGCACGGCGGTTGTGCCGTATGTGGGGCTGAACGAGAGCGGCATGCAAAACCCCGACTCCGCGGCCGGCCGGCCGCTGGACGGCGTTGCGGGCAGCCTTGCGTATGAAGGCGAAAACGAGGTGGAGTACCTGGGCGCCGTGCTGTTGGACCGGACCGGCATGGTCGGCGAGCTGACCGGCATGGAGATGCGCTTTCTTGCTTTTGTGCAGGGGAGCATGAAGCAGTTTATCTTCCGCGTGGACGACGCGTATTACCTGGTGGAACAGAATTTCCGTCCGCGCCTTCGCGTCAGCCGCAGCGGGGAAGCCTGGACGCTGCAGGTGGAAGGCGGCATCACGGCCTATCCCCGCAGCCGGGAGCGCGTCGGGGAGACGCGCGTGAGCGAGGCGTTTGCCGCCGAAGTGCTGCATGTGCTGGAAAAGCTGCGCGACCTGGGCGTGGACCCGGTCGGCTTTGAAGGCATTGCCGTGCGGTCCAGCCCGACGCTGGACGCCTGGGCGCAGGAAGGCTGGGAGCGCCAGTACCGCGACAGCAGCATTGAGGTCAGCATTCGGGCCGCCGTGCACTACGGGAACTAGGGCGCGGGCGCCGGTGGCGCAACGCGCACAGGCCATGCGGGAAACCGTCAGGGGGAACGCGCAGGCTTCGTGACGCGTCCCGGACGGCGCCCGGGGCCGGCGGACGTCTTCTTCCCCGCGCGGCCCTGCGCGGTCCGGCCCGTCTCGCGCTCCGGCGGTACCAGGCAGCGCTTTCCATGGCCGATGAGGTCGTCGCGGCCTGCCAGGCGCAGCGCTTCGCGCACCAGGGGATAATTGCGCGGCTTGCCAAACTGCATCAGCGCGCGCTGCATGGCCTTTTCATGGGCGGAGGTGGGCACATAGACCGGCTGCATTGTGCGCGGATCCAGGCCGGTATGGAACATGCAGGTCGAGAGCGTGCCGGGCGTCGGGTAAAAGTCCTGCACCTGCTCCGGCTGGTAGCCGATGTCCCGCAGGTACTCGGCCAGCGCAATGGCGGCGGCCATGTCGCTGCCCGGATGGCTGCTCATCAGATAGGGCTGCAAAAACTGGCGAAGGCCCAGGCTGCGGTTGACGGCCTCGAACTTCTGCACGAACCGGTCATATACCGCGCGGGAGGGCTTGCCCATCAGCGCCAGCACGCGGGGCGACACATGCTCCGGGGCAACCTTCAGACGGCCGCTGACATGGTGCGCGCACAGCTCGCGCAGAAACGGGCTGTCGCCGTCCAGCAGGATGTAGTCATAGCGCAGCCCCGAGCGGATAAACACCTTTTTGACCCCCGGCAGCGCCCGCACCCGCCGCAGAATCTGCAAAAACTCCTCATGGTCGGGCCGAATCCGGCGGCAGGCCCCGGGATACAGGCATTGCCGCTGTGCACAGACGCCATGCGTCGCCTGTCTGGCGCAGGCGGGACGGCGAAAATTGGCCGTGGGGCCTCCGATGTCGTGGATGTAGCCCTTGAAGCCGGGCAGCTGCGTCAACAGCCGCGCCTCCCGGACGATGGAGTCCGGACTGCGCGAGGAGACCACCCTGCCCTGGTGAAAGGAAAGCGCGCAGAAGCTGCAGCCGCCGAAGCAGCCGCGCGTGGCGGTAATGGAGAAGCGCACCTCCGAGAGCGCGGGCACGCCGCCCATGCCGTCGTACATCGGATGCCACCTTCGCGTATAGGGCAGGGCATATACCCGGTCCAGCGCCTCGCGCGACAGCGGCGGCGCGGGCGGATTCTGGCACAGGTACCTTCCTCCGTGGGCCTGGACAAGCGGTTTGCCGCGCACCGCATCCTGTTCCCTTTGCTGCACGGCGAACGCCTCGGCATACGTGCGTTTGTCCGCGCTGACCTGCTCGAAGGACGGCAGCGGCACATAGCCCTCCGGAGCGTCTGCGCTCATCCAGCAGGCGCCGCGCAGGCCGGGCAGGCGCGCGCGCCAGTCCGGCTGGGCCAGCAGGCGGGCGGTCTCCACCAGGTTTTCCTCGCCCATGCCGTACAGCAGGATGTCCGCGCCGCTGTCCGCCAGCACGGAACGGCGCACGCGGTTTTCCCAGTAATCATAGTGCGCAAACCGGCGCAGGGACGCCTCCACCCCGCCGATGACCACGGGGACGTTGCCGTAGGCTTCCCGAATGCGGCCGGTATAGGCGATGGTCGCATGGTCCGGCCGCATGCCGGTTCTGCCGCCGGGCGAATACACGTCCTCCCCGCGCGGCCTGCGGGCCACCGTGTAATGGTTCACCATGCTGTCGATGACGCCCGCGCTGACCAGAAAGCCCACATGCGGCCTGCCGAAGCGGCGGAAATCCTCCGCGCTTTTCCAGTCGGGCTGCGGCAATACGGCCACGCGCCAGCCTTCCGCCTCCAGCACGCGCGTCAGAATGGCGCAGCCGAAGGAGGGATGGTCCACATACGCATCCCCTGTCACAAACACAAAATCCGGCGCGTCCCAGCCGCGCGCGAGCATCTCTTCCCGTGTGACGGGCAAAAAGCAGTCGTTCATGCCCAGTATGATACCATGACGGCTTCATCTTTTCAACGGATACACCGCTTCATGCCGCATGCCGTCGTCCACCAGCTCCACCCATCCGTCGTTTTCCGCCGCGCCCCGCACCGCGCGCAGCACATACACGCTCTGGCCGTGCCGGTATTCCAGCGCGTAACCCGGCCAGTCCGCGGGCGCGCTCGGGCGCAGGCGCACGCGGCTGCCGCGCTTTTCAAAGCCGAGCAGGCATTCCATGCCCACCGACCACAGCAGCGCCGCGGAGCCCGTATACCACGTCCAGCCCCCGCGCCCCGCATGTTCGCCCCCCGCCACGTCCGCAGCGACGACGTACGGCTCCACGCGATAGCGCATGACCGCCTCGGGGGTGGAAGCATGCGCGGTGGGCAGGAGCATCTGAAACAGCGACCACGCCGTCTCCATGCGCCCCAGCTTTGCGCATGCGGCGACCAGCCATGCCGCGGCATGGGTGTATTGTCCGCCGTTTTCGCGGATGCCCGGCGGGTAGCCCCGGATGTAACCCGGCTCCGTCGCGCCGTCAAAGGGCGGGTGCAGCAGCCGGACAATCCCGGCGTCCGTATCCACCAGGCGCGCCAGCGCGCTGTCCAGGGCCTGTTCCGCCCGTTTCGCGCCCGCCAGCACAGCCCATGCCTGGCTCAGCCCGTCTATTTCGCATTCTTTTGCTCCGGCCGTCCCCAGCGGCGTTCCGTCGTCAAACCACGCGCGCAGGTACCATGCGCCGTCCCAGGCGTGCGTTTCCAGCGCGTCCATCAGGCGTTCGCGCTGCCGCAGCAGCGCCTGCGCCTCCTCCTGCGGGCAGAAGGGCGCGTAGTCGCGCAGCACGGCGCTGAGGAAAAAGCCCAGAAACACGCTCTCTCCCCTGCCTTCCCGGCCCACGGCGTTCATGCCGTCGTTCCAGTCCCCCGCGCCCATCAGCGGCAGCCCGTGTTCGCCCAGCCGCACGCTCCGAACGGCGCGCAGGCAGTGCTCGTGCAGGCTTTCGCGCACGGCGGAAGGCGTCGCCTCTCCGTAAAAGTCCTCCTGCCCGTCCGGAATGGGCGCATCCTGCAGGTAGGGCACGCTCTCCTCCAGCACGGACATGTCCTGCGTGGCGCGCAGATAGGCCGCCGTCACATAGGGCAGGAACAGCCGGTCATCCGTGATGCGCGTGCGCACGCCCAGATACGGCGGGTGCCACCAGTGCTGCACGTCGCCCGCCTCAAATTGATGCGCCGCCGCTTCCAGCAGATGCGCGCGCACCCGTTCCGGATTCGTCCAAAGCAGGGCCAGCATATCCTGAAGCTGGTCGCGGAACCCGATAGCGCCGCCCGCCTGATAAAAGCCTGCGCGCGCCCGGATGCGCGAGGACAGCGTCTGATACGGGAACCAGACGCCCAGCAGCACGCCCATCGCCGCATCCGGCAGGCGCACGGAAAGCGCCGAAAGCCGCTGCGCCCACATCGCGCGCGCCTGCGACAGCCTCGTCTGCGCGCCACCGTCCAGAAACGCCGCCCGTATGCCGTTTGCGTCGCCGACGCCCAGCAGCACGCATGCCGCTTCCCTGCATCCCGGCCCGATTTCCCTGGCCTGGCGAACCACGCCGTAAGGGATTTCCCGGCCCGCGTCGTCCAGGGCGCGCCGCGCCATGCCGCCGCCCAGGCAGAAGGACGCGCCGTCGCAGCCCGCCGTCGCCTGTCCGTCCGCGCATGCCATCGTCAAAAACGCTTTCTCGGCCAGCAGCGGGCTCTGCGCCCAGGCCACGCCGTCTTCGGCATGGCATCGCACCTGTCCCATATCGCGCAGCGCGCCGCCCAGCAGCCAGCGCACGGCCGCGGTCACGCTGACGCGCCGGGGCGCGTCGCTCCGGTTTTCCATCCGCAGCAGCGTGCACTTGACCGGCAGTTCCGTATCCACGAACACCCAGACCTCCACGCGCAGGCCCAGCGCCTCGGTCTGGAAGCGGCTGTATCCCGCGGCGTGCGTGCACAGCGCCTGCGCGAAGGGCGAGGCGACCTCTCCCGTCTCTTCGTCGCGCAGCCACAGAAATTCTCCGCGCATGTCCCGCACCGGGTCGGAGGCAAAGGCGGTCAGGCGCCCGAGGCGGCTGTTTCCGGCAAAGGTAAAACCCGATGCGCGCTCCGTAAGCACCGTGCCGAAGCGCTCGTTGGCCAGCACGTTGCACCACGGCTGCGGCGGCAGGCGGTAGATGACATATCCGCCGTCCGCGCGCAGGCCGCCGTATCCGTTGTCCAGCGCCAGGCCGCCGTGCGCTTCCGCCCGCTGCGGCCAGCCCCGCGCCTTTTGGGGCCAGTTTTCTCCCAGCTCAGGCAGCTTTCTGCGCTGTTTCGCCAGCTGCGCGCCCAGCGTGCCCGCGCCGCCGGCCACGCGCAGCGCGGCATGTCCGCGCAACGCGTCCGCCGCCGCCGCGTCCAGCGCCTGCGCATCCAGCAGATACACGCCCGCGCTTTTGTCAATCCAGTCGCGCGAAGGGCCGGCGCACAGCAGCTCCCGCAGCGCGTCGCGCAGAGGCTGCGCGTAGCCTTCCCGGCAGGCGACGAGCAGCGCCAGATCGCTCCACAGGCCCAGCGCGCGCAGATACGCATGGCAGCGGACGAGCAGGCGCGCCAGCGGCAGATGGCTCATGTCGGACACTTCCGCCAGCACCACCGGCACGTCGCCTGACATGCCCAGCCGCCACAGCGCCTGACGCCCTGCCAGGCAGGGCGCCTGCGCGCACAGGGGCCACAAAAGCCAGGACGCCATGCGCTGTGCGGTCAGGCGCGCGTTTTCATCCAGCGACAGATACCGGGCCGTCACCTCTTCCTGCATCCGGGAAAGCTCCAGCGCGCGCAGCACCGTATCCCTCGCCATGTACTGCGCCGACAGCGACCGCGCTTTTTCTTCCTCCTCCACCGCCGCGGTCACAAACCATACCCGCGCCGTCGCGCCCGCCTCCACGCGCAGGGGCAGGCGCAGGCTCATGCAGGCGTCCAGCACTGCCCCGGTTTCCCCGTCTCCCTCGGGACAGGGCGTGCCCAGCGCCGCGGGATTGTCCAGCCGTTCGCCGCGCCCCAGAAACGCGCCGCGCGCGGTTTCCAGGCGTATCGCGCCCGCCCGGGCGTCCGTGCCCGCCGCATGCAGCAGCAGCGGCCAGCGCTCGCCGGGCTTCTGGGGCCTGCGGGCGGCGAGCGCCGCGTGGGCGTCAAGGCGCCTGGTCTGCACAAACAGCGCGCTGAACGCAGGGTGCGCCTCCTCCGCGGCCTGCGAGGCCAGGCCCGCCTCCAGAAAGCTGCATATTTCCAGTTCCACCGCGGCGTCGGGCGAGGCGCGCAGGCTCACCAGCTGCACCGCCGCGCCGTCCAGCGGAGAAACAAAGCACGTCAGCTCCGCCGCCAAGCCGTCCCCGTCGCGGGAAAAGACCGTGCGGCCGCGCTCAAAGCGCACCTCGCCCGTGCGGTTGAGGCTAAAGACCGTGCCGCCGGCACGCCGGAGATATACCTGCGGCCCGCCTTCATAGAGCGGGTCGGGCCGCCACCGGGTGAGCATGACGCCGTTATGGGACACATACCCGTTTCCCCGGGCGTCCAGCACCATCGTCGTGCCGCCTCCGCCCAGCACCTGCGCCTCGGCCGGGAAGAGCGTGCGGTCCGGCCGGCGCACGGTTTCCACGCATGACGGCGCGGGCGCTTCCCTGCGCCGGGGCCGCGCGCAGGCCCGCAGCATGGCGGCCGTCGGGCGGCGTTCCTGGAGCAGCAGGGCGTATGCCTCCGCCTGCGGGAGGCTGTGGAAGTGCCGGGTCAGCGCGCCGCCGGTCAGCTGATTGCAAATGGAGGCCAGAATCATGCCCTGATGGTGCGCCATATGGCTTTTGACCAGGCGGTAGGCGCATCCCTCCGGAAGACGGCGGCGGCAGAAATCCGCCGCTTCATAAAAGCCCAGCTCTCCGCACCAGCCCATCTCTATCATCTGTTCCAGGTTTTCCGCCGCCTCGCGCGGCAGCTCGCCGAGCGCCAGCGCCGCGGCATACGGCGCAATCACGCGCTCGGCGCGGGCGGTGCGAAGCGCCAGGCGCGGCAGGCCGAAGGCCTTGTACTGATAGTTCAGCTGCGGGTCAAAGGCATAATAGCCCGATTCCGAAACGCCCCACGGGCCGCCGCCGAACGCGCCCACCTGTTCGCGCGCCGCCTGCCGGCAGGTTTCGCCCAGGAGCGTGCCGCGCGGGCTTTTCAAAAACAGCGAGGGCAGCAGGTATTCAAAGAGCGTGCCGCTCCAGGACAGCAGCGCCGCGCCGCGCCGCGTGCGGGTCATCGCGCGCCCCAGCCTGCGCCAGTGCCGGACCGGCACCTCGCGCCGCATCACCGCCAGAAAGCTCAGCAGGCGCGATTCGCTGGCCAGCAGGTCGTAATGCGCATCCCCCGTCTGGCCGGTCTGCGCGTTGACCCCGATATAAAACAAATCCCTCGTCCCGTCGTACAGCGCGCCAAAGTCCATCGCGGCGGCCAGCGCGTCCAGGCGCGCCGGCAGCGACAGGAGGTTGGCGTCCATCTGTGAAAGCCGGCCGCGCAGCGCCTGCGCGCACAGCAGCAGGCAGGCGCACAGGTTTCCGCTGTCCACCGAGGAAACGTAGCGCTGGTTCAGCGGGCGCAGGGTGCGCACGTCGTACCAGTTAAACAGATGCCCGTTCCAGGTGGCCATGGATTCCATGGTGTCCACCGTCTTTTCTATCCGCCGCCCCGCCGTGTCCGCGTCCCACAGGCCCAGCTCCATGGCGGACACGCAGGCCAGCAGATACATGCCGATATTGGTCGGCGAGGTGCGCGGCGCGATGCCGCGCGCGGGCTCAAGCTGCAGGTTGTCGGGTGGGAGATGGTGCGTCGCTTCGGTCACGGTGCGCGTAAAAAAGCACAGCGTTTTGCGCGCCACGTCCAGCAGCATCTGCCGCTGCCGTTCGCTCAGCGGCCGTTCGCGCTCCACATCGCCGTCCAGCCGGCGCGCCGTCAGCGGCGCCATCGACCACAGCGCGGCCAGCGGCGCTCCAAACGCCAAGCGCACGGGCGACGGGAGGCAGGCCGCCAGCAGCAGCCCCGCCGCCGCCCAGTTCGGCCAGAAGCGCGCGGCGCTCCGGCCGCTTCCCTGCCGCTCGGCCTGTGCGGAAGGCACCCATTCCAGCAGGCGGCGGCGGGAGACCAGCACGCGCCAGAGCGTGCGCGCCGCGGCGTCCAGCAGGCAGACGGCCTCGTAAGGCCACAGCAGGACGCGCGCGGCCGCCGCCCGCAGGCTTTGCGGCGAGGGCGGAAGCAGCGCGCGCACATGGGGAAGCAGAAGCCCGCCGAGCACCGCCATGCCTTCGCCGCGCCACATGCCGGCGATGATGAGCAGCACGGCGGCCGCGGGCACGAGGCTGCGGCGCAGATTGTCATAGATTTTGAACTGGTTCAGCAGGGAAAGCGGGTTTCGCATCCAGCCGTTTTCGCCCCGGACGAAGGGCAAAAGCCAGGGCAGAAGCTGCCAGTCGCCGCGCGTCCAGCGATGCTGCCTCCGCATCCAGCCGCGCAGGCTCGCGGGCTGACTGTCGTAGAGCGAAATATCGCAGGCCAGCGACGCGCCGCACAGCGCGCCTTCCAGCAGGTCGTGGCTGAGCACGGTATTTTCGCGGATTTTTCCGGCCGTGCCGGCCACGAAAGCCGCCACGTCGTACACGCCTTTTCCGGCGAAGCTGCCCTCGCCGCAGAGGTTCTGGTATACGTCCGAAAAGGCGGTCACATAGGGGTCAAAGCCCCCGTCCCCGCCCCACAGGCTGGCAATGCGCGTGCGCACGGTTCCGGCGCACACCTCCATGCGCGGCTGAATGACCGCGCAGCCGCGCCGCCGGCCCTGCGCCGTCATCGGCCGGTTGAGGGGATGCTGCAGCATGCCCGCCAGCTCCAGCGCCGAGCCCGGCGGCAGGCTGGTGTCCGCATCCAGCGTAATCACGGTTGCAAACCGGCCCCGCAGGGTTTCCGGCGCATCGCTGGCCGCCGCCAGCTCGTCGGGGAATACGCCGTCCAGCAGCGCGCGGTTGAGCGACTCCAGCGCGCCGCGCTTGCGCTCGCGCCCCATATAGCGCTCCGCTCGTTCGTTCCATGCGCGCTGCCGGTGCAGGTAGTAAAACCCGCCGTTCCATACCTCGTTGAGCGCCCGGACGGCGGACAGCGCCGCTTCGGTCACGCCGCCGTCCTCCGGCTCCACGGCGGCCGGCCCGTCCTGAAAGTCGCCCAGGAGCATATAGGAAAGGCGCGATTCCGGATTGGCCAGGCGCAGCACCGACAGGCGGCGCGCCATGTCCAGCGCCGTTTCGCGGTCCGACAGCAGCGCGGGCACCACCACCAGCACCTCTCCCTCCACCTGATCCGGCGCCAGGCGGGGCATGCGCCGCGGCGGCGAAAGGCGGTGGATGCACAGCGCCGAAAGCTGGCGGAATCCCTCTCCCGCCACCAGCAGCGCCGGGGCGACCGTCCAGCTGCGCACGCCCAGCGCCCAAAGCAGCACGGTCGCGGCCAGGGAGCCCAGCATGGTCCCCAGCACGTACAGCGTCGCCGCATGTGCGCCCAGCCACCTGGCCGCGCGCAGGGAAAGCGGCGCGCTGCCCAGCGTCCGGTGCAGCGCGGGCGCGCCCGCGTCCATCAGATAGTACCCGACATGGCCGGACAGCGCGGGCGTATCGCCGTGCGCGCGGTTCTGCGCGCATTCCAGCGCCCGGTTCGCCACCACGGCTTCCGCCACGCCAAAGCGCTCCGCCAGGCGCGCCGCCCGTTCGCGGTACATGGCGCGGGATTCGGCGTCCATGCGCGGATAGACGCCGGCCGGGTCGCGGCGCAGCGCGGCGTCCACGGCGGAGAGCGCCTCCAGCGTGGGACGGAGGTCCGCCGCGGACAGCGCGCGCAGGGACTGAATGGCGTTGGCCGTCCACAGGCAGGCGCGCGCCTGTCTTTCGTGCTCGCGGTCGGCCAGTTCCGCCGCGGTCACGCCCATGCGCGCCAGGCAGCCGTCCAGCTTTTTCAAAAGCCGGGCGTCCTCCCGTTCCTGCCACAAAAACGCCAGCCTTTCCCAATATGCGGCGGACCGGCGTCCCGCGGCGATATCGTCCGCCGTCTCCGCCAGCGCGCGTTCGCGCTCGGCGCGCTCGCACTGCGCGGCCAGCGACGAGAGCAACAGCAGCAGCGCGCGGCGTACCGCCGCGGGCAGCAGCCGCAGCTCCTTTTCGTCCAGGAGCCTGGCGGCCTGCCAGGCCCTGGCGGCGCGGCGCAGGCTTTCTTCGTCCGCGCGGCCGTCGGTATGCGACAGCCATGCGGCGGCAAAGCGCGCCACGCAGGGGACGCCCCTGCGCGCAGGCAGGGCGGGCGCGCCGCGCAGTTCGCCGCGCAGCGTCGTCATCGTCTCTTCCAGCATGCGCGCGTTGTCGACAAGCCAGCGCGCGGCCGGCGTCAGCGTCTGCTGCTCGGCGCGGGCGCGCAGAAAATCCAGCGCGCGCGTCAAACGGCGTCGCGCGCCGGCAAGCGGGTCCAGCCTCGCGCGCCCCGTAGGCCGAAAGTCGGCGGAAACGGCGCGCAAATGATTCTCCAGCGCTGCGTCCTGGAGCGGCGCATCGCGTGAAATGCTCTCTTTTTCTGACATGAAACGTCCTCCCGTGACGATATTGTTGCCTTCTCATGGCCTTCTAATGCAAAAAGGCTTGCCGCAGCGCGGCGGTTGCGGTACAATATTCTCTGCCGTGAAAAAGGAGGAATCCGATGCCGTCTGTTGTGATGGTCAATGCGGTCTGCTCGGGCAGCCACGGCCGTATCATGTCCGATATCGGGCGCGCGGCGCAGGCCGCGGGCTTCCGGACGCATATCGCTTTTGCGCGCGGCGCGGCCAACGGAGCGGACATCCGCATCGGTTCGATGCGCGACGTGTACCTGCATGTTGCGGCCACGCGCCTGCTGGACCGGCACGGCCGCGCCTCCCGGCGCGCGACGGAGCGGCTGACGCGGCAGCTGGCGGATTTGCGGCCGGATGTGCTCCATCTCCACAACGCGCATGGGTATTATCTGCACTACGAGACGTTTTTTGCCTTCCTGCGCCAAAGCGGCATCCCCACCGTCTGGACGCTCCACGACTGCTGGGCCGTCACCGGGCATTGCAGCCATTTTGTTCGGGCAAACTGCATGCGTTGGCGGGACGGGTGCCATCGCTGTCCCCTGCGCCGCGAGTATCCGCAGTCCTGGCTGTGGGACGCATCGCGCGAAAACTGGCGGCGCAAGCGCGACGCCTTCTCCGCGCTGCCCAACCTTACGCTCGCGCTGCCCTCGCGCTGGCTGGAAGGCGTTGTCGCCGATTCTTTCCTGCGGGACGTGCCGCGGCGCGTCATCCCCAACGGCGTGGACTTGTCGCTGTTTTCCCCGCGCGGCGACGGCGGGCAGACGCGCAGCGCGCTCGGGATCGGGCCGGAGGAGCCGCTGCTTCTGGCGGTTGCGGCGCCGTTTGACGCGCGCAAGGGCTATGCCGACGCGCTGGAGGTTGCGCGCAGGACGCGGGGGCGCGCGCGCGTTGTGCTGGTCGGCCTGACGCCGGCGCAGCTGCGCTCGCTGCCCGAAGGCGTCGTCGGGCTTGCGCGCACCGAGGGGCCCGAAGCGCTGGTGTCGCTGCTGTCCGCGGCGGATTGCCTGCTGAACCCCACCTACGAGGATACGTATCCTACGGTCAACATGGAAGCCATGGCTTCCGGAACGCCGGTCGCCGCGTATGCGGTGGGCGGCTGCGTAGAACAGCTGGAAGCGCCCGTGGGCATGACCGTTCCCTGCGGCAACGCGCAGGCGCTGGCGGAGGCCGCGCTGGCGCTGGCCGCGCGCAAGGGCGCGCTGGCCGGCGAATGCCGGGCGTACGCGCAGGCGCGCTTTGACCGCGCGCAGGCCGTGGAACAATATGTGGCGCTTTATCAAAAAAAGATTGAGGACGCTGGAAAACTATGCTGACGAAACGCGAAAACATCTGGAACCTGCCCAATTTGCTGACCCTGCTGCGTCTGGCGCTCATCGGCGTTTTTATCGCGCTGTTCGCCTCCGGGCTCCGGCTGTGGGCGCTGGGAACGTTCCTGCTGGCCGCTTTGACGGATTTTCTGGACGGCCGCATCGCCCGCAAATACCATCTCATCACCGATTTCGGCAAGCTCATGGATCCGCTGGCCGATAAGCTGATGCTGCTGACCGCGCTGACCTGCCTGACGATTGCAGGAGACCTCCCGGTCTGGATTGTCATCGTCGTCGCCGCCAAGGAGCTGTTCATGATTGCCGGCGGCATGTACATGCTGCGGCGCGGCATCGTCGTGCACGCGCATTTTATCGGCAAGGCCGCCACGGCCGCGTTTCTGCTGGCGGTCACGGTTTCCTTCCTGCACGCGTATACGGCTCCCTGGGATTTGGTATTGCAGTGCGTTGCCGTCGCGCTGACGCTCGCAGCGATGGTGCACTATATCTGTACCTCCTGCCGGATGCTGCGCGCGCAGGCGGAGCGGCCAAAGAAGTAAAGGCGCGCCCGCCGCTTCCGATTGTCCGTCGGCAGGTATGCAAGGGCCGGGACTGCGGTTTCGCAGCCCCGGCCCTTGATGCTTTCGCGCTTACAGGGTGTTTTCCTCCGGGTCGGTCTGTATGCCCCCGCCCGGTTCCTCCGTCGCCTCCGTTTCGTCCGAAGGCTGCGCCTCGCCCGGCAGCGCGGGCGCGCCCTCCGGCGCTTTCGGCATGCCGTCCGGCGGCGTCGGCATGTCTTCCGGCGCGCCCTCCGGCGGAATCATTTCCTCTTCGCCCGGCATCATGCCCTGCGCGCCGTCCGGCCGGAAGCGGGTTCCGCCCTGGCTGTCAAAGTCTCCCCGTCTGCCGCCCTGGCCGCCGCCCCAGCCGCCGCCCGGCATGCCGAAAGCGCCGCCCTGGCTGGTCACCAGGTCCGTAAGCTCCACCTCCAGCGCCAGCGTATCGTCCAGATAAATGCCGTACGTTTCCCCCACCGTCATCTCCGGCAGGCTGAAGACCGCATGCTGCCACGACTGCGACGGCGTAAAGGACACCAGCGTGCGGCCCGAAGCGTCGCGCAGGGAGACGGCCTGCCCGCCCTGCGCGCCGTCTACCGACGCGGCCAGCACCGCCTGGCTGTCGCTGTCCGGCACCTGCGCCATTTGACTTGACCCCAGGCTGACCAGCACGCCGCCCGTAAGGGTCATGGTGCCGTTTACGTCAATCGCGCTGTCCCCGCTCATCGCGGGACATCCGATAAACAGCGTTCCGCCCGACATTTCGATAATGCCGTTGGAATCCATGCCGTCTCCCCCCGCCTCCAGCACGAGGGAGCCGCCGGTCACGCAGATGCTGTAATCGCCTACCGCAAACTGGTCTTCGCCGCCGCGCCCCCACGGACCCCAGGCGTTCTGCGCATCCGCCGTCGTCCCTTCTTCCTCCGTGCCGCCGGCCGCGTTGATGGCGTCGTCGGAGCAGACGACGCCTATCTCGCCGCCGGAGATGACGACATCCACGCCCTCGATGCCCTCGTAGGCCTCCAGGACCTCGATGACACCGTCGGCGACCGTCACGTCCGCGTCGCCGTGAATGGCGTCGTCGCCCGTGGAAAGGGTAATCGTGCCGCCCGAAACGTACACGTCGGCATTGGAATGCAGCGCATCGTCAAAGCTGTCCACGGTAATTTCGCCGCCGGTAACCGTCAGCCGGGTTCCGGCCTTCAGCCCCTTGCGGCTGGTTTCGTCGCCGGCGTCCCAGGCCGCGCCGGCGCCGCCGCCCGCGACGATATGCACGGTTCCGGCGGTAATCTGCAGCGTCGTTTCGGCCTGCACGCCGTCCTGCTCGCTCTCGACGGTCAGGCTGCCGCCGTCGATGGAGACATAGCCGCGCTCCGGGTCACTGTCGTTGTTGGCCTTCACGCCGTCGCCCAGGGCGCGGATGGTCAGCGTACCGCCGCCGATTTCTACCGCGTCCTTCCCGCGCAGGCCGTCGTCGCCCGCGTCGATTTCCAGCGTTCCGCCCGTGACAATCATATCGTCCTTGCTCAGAATGCCATGCATGTCGGAGGTCACCAGCAGGCTTCCGCCGCCGTTTATCACCATGTCCGCCTTGCTGTAGACGGCGGCGTCCAAGGCTTCGTCGTCCTCCGTGGCCGCCTCGCCGCGGGCGGTAATGGTGTTTTGCGAGCCTTCGGCCAGCGTCAGCGTAATCTTATCGGCCTGGCGGCAAAAGACCGCGGGGAGCGTTTGCGTTTCCAGCGCAACCCCGTCGAACACCAGGCGCACCTTTTCGTTTTCCTCCTTGTCCACCTCCACCTCGATGCGTCCGGAGAACGTCCCGGAGAGCACATAGTCGCCCGGCTCGACAATGGAGAGAACCCCGTCGGCGATGGTCGCGCCATCGCCGTCCACGGTGGCGTCCTGACCGTCCAGCGCGATGTGCGTGGCCTGCGCGTCGTCCCAGCTGGCGTCCAGGTCGCTTTCCTTATATTCCACCTGCAGCACGGACTGCGTCTCTTCCGCCGGCGCCCAGGGGGACCACAGGGCCAGCAGCAGCGTCAGCATGACAGCAAAACGTTTTTTCATACGTTGTTTTTCCTCCTTTTCACAGCTCGTTTTCGTGGGACGGGATATGTCCCAGGACAATGTTGAGATTGCCGTTGCGGCAGCGAAGCTGGTCGATGAACGCCTTTTCATCGCATTGCGCGCGCAGGGTCACGCGGTAGAGCAGCTCGTAGAGGCTGCCCATGTTCGTCGTGCGCACGCGCACCAGCTCGGCCGACTGCGTATAGGCGCTGAACAAATCGTCGAACAGCCCGTCGTAGGCCATGGTTTCGGGAATGGTAATCTTCAGCTCGCGCTCGCGCGGCGGCCGGACGCCAAAGCGCGTGCTCGTGAGCGCCAGCTGGAACGCCCCCACGATAACCAGGAACAGGCACGCCGCCAGCAAATAGCCCGTGCCCGTCGCAAGCCCCAGGGCCATCGCCAGGAAAATCGCCCCGATGTCCCGCGCGCTGCCCGGCACGGAGCGGAAGCGAATCAGGCTGAACGCGCCCATGACCGCCACGCCCGTTCCCAGGTTTCCGTTGACCATCAGAATCACCAGCTGTACAATCGCCGGCAGCACGGCCAGGGTCAGCACGAAGCCGCGCGAATAGGGATGGCGGTACATGTACAAAAGCGCCACCGCCATGCCAAAGGCAAGCGAGCACCCGGTCAAAAGCAGGAATTCCGGCAGGGTCACGGACGCCGCCCCGCCGCTCAGTACGCTTTCAAGCACTTTTTAGCCCTCCTTTTTCCTTCAGCTCCGGCAGAATAAACAGCTGATAGCATGTGCCGTACTTGGAAAACCGGTTCGGATAGATATCCAGGTCGGACAGCGCGCGACACAGCCATAACGGCATGGCGCCCGGCACTTTGATTTCCATGAGCACCCTGTCCTCCGGTATTATCCGCTCGCCGTCCGCGCCCAGCCGGAGGGACAGCCGGTTCTGGCGGAAGCGGATGTTTTCATCAAACGTCAGGCGCAGGCCGTCGTCCTCCGCGCCCAGGAAAGCGATGCGGTCGTAAGCAATCATCACGCGCGGCTGCAGCGGCTCGTACAGGCCGCGGAACCAGTCGATTTCCCGCATGACCTGGTCCTGCTCCACGCCCGGCACGCCGCGATACAGCCAGTCCTCCGCCTCGTGCAGCGTCAGGTTGCTCCTGCGCTTGTATACCACGCCCTTGAATTTCTTTTTCAGCTCCGCAAACACCGTGTCCTCTTCGCCCGGCACGCCGTAGCTGCGCAGGCGCAGCTTTTCCTTATACACGGGGCGCTCCAGCGAAGCGCGGATGAGCCGCCAGTCGGCGGTGTCAAAATAAATATTGCAAATGGTGTGCCTGCCGAATCGCTCCGGCAGCACGCGGCCTTCCAGCCGCTCCCGCAGCGCTCTGTACTGCGCTTTGTCCATCATGTATTTCTTTTCCACGCGTGCAAAAACCTGTAGGTCCGCCATAGTAGCCTCCTTTCCCGCGCCCTTGGGCGCGTTCTGAGTATAGCGCAGGAACCTGAAACCACGCTGAAACCGGGCTTTCAGACTGGTTTCAGGTTCGGATGATAGCATGGAGCGTAGCATGTGGTATAATGAAAGCGGCACGTCCGGGCAAAAGAGGCGAAAAGGAGCGAACGCGCGTGCGGATACTGATTGTCGAGGATGAGGCGCGCCTGGCGCAGGCGCTGGGGCAAATCTTGCAGGAGGCGCATTACAGCACGGATATCGTCTGCGACGGCGAGGACGGATTGGCGTACGCCGTGGACGGACAGTACGACATCATCCTGCTGGACGTGATGCTGCCCCGTCTGAGCGGCCTGGAAGTGGCGCGCCGCTTTCGCGCCGCCGGCGGCCGGACGCCCATATTGATGCTGACGGCGCGCGACGAAATTTCCGACAAGGTCGCGGGCCTGGACTGCGGCGCGGATGACTACATGACCAAGCCCTTCGCGCCCGAAGAGCTGTTGGCCCGCATCCGCGCGCTGCTGCGCCGGCAGGGCGAGCTGGTCATGGAAACGCTGTCCTTCGGCGACTTGACGCTGAACCTGACTGCCTGCGACTTGACGTGCGGCGCGCGGTCGGTGCGGCTGGGGCATAAGGAATTTGAGGTGCTGCGCCTGCTGATGCTCCATCCGCGCGCGATACTGTCCAAGGAAGAGCTGATTGTCAAGGTCTGGGGCGCGGACAGCGACGTGCAGGACAACAACGTAGAGGCATACATTTCCTTTCTTCGCAAGAAGTTTTTCTATCTGGGGTCGCGCGTCAACATCGCGTCCCTGCGCAGGATGGGCTACCGGCTGGAGGAGAAAAACGCATGATCAAACGGCTCCGCAGGCGTTTTGTCCTGACGAATATGCTCCTTGTCAGCGTGGTGCTGCTGGCAGTGTTTTGCGCCGTAGGCGCCAGCACCGTGCATCAGCTCTCCACCGAAAACGACATCGCGCTGCGCGCAGAGCTGATGCACGCCGCCGGCGGCGACGCGCAGAAGCTGTTTATCGGCCCCGCGCGCGAGCGGCCCAAAGAGCAGCGCGAGGCGCTTTTGCCCACGTTCAGCGTCACGCTGGACGCGGAGGGGAATATTCTGCGCCTCAACGCGCAGGCCGTGGAGATTTCCTCCGAGGATGCCGCCTCCGCGGTCGCCCAGGCGCTGGCGGCGGGCGGTTCGGAGGGCAGCACCTCCTCGCCCGCCCTGCGCTTCCTGCGGGAGGGCTCGAACATTGCCTTTGTCAGCCGCGAGCACGAGATTTCCGCCGTCTGGCGCTTTCTGCTGACCAGCGCGCTGGTGGGCGTGTCGAGCCTGGCCGCGTTTTTCCTCATCAGCCTGTTTCTCTCGCGCCTGGCGCTGCGCCCGGTCGAGCGCGCCTGGGCGCAGCAGCGGCGCTTCGTCGCGGACGCCTCGCACGAGCTCAAGACGCCGCTGACCGTGATGCTGGCCAACGTGAGCATCCTCTCCTCCCACCCGGAGGAGACGGTCGCCTCGCAGCGGCGCTGGGTCGACAGCACGCGCCAGGAGGCGGAGCGGATGAAAAAGCTGGTGGACGATTTGCTGTTCCTGGCCCGCGCCGACGACAGGCGCATGCCCGCAGCGCGCGAGCCGGTCTGCCTGAGCGACGTGCTCTGGGGCTGCATTCTGTCTTTCGAGCCGGTCGCCTTCGAGCAGGGCATCTCCCTGGACAGCCAAATCGACCCGGACCTGTATGTGCAGGGCGACGCCGGCCAGCTCAAGCAGCTCTGCGCCATTTTGCTGGACAACGCCTGCAAGTACGCGGGGCCGTCCGGCCGCGTGCATGCCAGGCTCAGCGCCAGGCAGGGCCGCGCGGCGCTGTGCGTGCGCAATACGGGCGAGCCCATCTCCGCGGAAAAGCTGCCCCATATTTTCGAGCGCTTTTACCGCGCCGACGCCGCCCGCGCGCGCGGCCAGGGCGGCTATGGTCTCGGGCTTTCCATCGCGCAGAACATCGTGCAGGCGCACGGCGGCCGCATCACGGCCGAAAGCAGCCGCGAAGAAGGAACCCTCTTTACCGTCGCCCTTCCCCTGTGCGCCCCGCCTTCCGCCGGGACAAAGGCGCCCCGCGGCCGCCTTCCCGCATAGCGTGCCGACCCGCGCCGGCCGCAGCGCGGGGCTTGACACGCCGCCGCGGCCATGCTATGATGCACTTTGCGCAAGGCTGCCGGGCGGTCGCATGCTTCGGCATGAGGAAAGTCCGAGCTCCACAGGGCAGGGTGCCGGATAACGTCCGGCGGAGGCGACTCCAGGGAAAGTGCAACAGAAAGAAACCGCCGCGCCACGGCGCGGTAAGGATGGAAAGGCGAGGTAAGAGCTCACCCGCGGCCTGGCGACTTGTCCGCGATGTAAACCCCACCCGGTGCAAGATTGGAATGAGAGCGCATATGGCGGCCCGTCATGCTCTCCGGAATCGCTGGAGCCCGCCGGCAACGGCGGGCCTAGATAGATGACCGCTCAAGACAGAACTCGGCTTACAGACAGCGCTTGCGCCCGGAGCCCGCCGCAACTGCGGCGGGCTCCGGGCGTTGAAATCCCCGTTTTTCCGGAAAAGCAGGCCGGCTGCCCGAAACGCCGCGCGTTCTGCGGGCAGGACCTCGCCTTCCGCTCATTGTCCTGCCGCGCGCAGGAACCGCTCGTAAAACGCCAGGTGCTCCGGCAGCGTCTCATAGGGCTTGAGGCCATAGGGGCACCGCTTCGCGCAGGCTCCGCAGCGCGTGCAGTCCCGGATGCGCGCCATGCCCGAGCGCCACGGCTCTTCCAGCCACTGGGCGGAGGGCGAGCGCGTCAGCAGCTGCGTCATGCGGTTGGCGTTATGGATGGGAATGCCCGCGGGACAGGGCAGACAATATCCGCAGCTGCGGCAAAACGCGCCGGAAAGCGCCGCGCGGTCCGCTTCCATTTGCCGCCGCATCGCCTCGTCCAGGGCCGGCGGGTTTTCCGACAGCGCCAGAAGCTCCTCCAGTTCCGCCATGCGCTGGAAGCCCCAGATGGGCACCGCGCCCGGGAAGCTTCGCAGGTAGACAAAGGGAATGGCTGCGTCCGTAATCAGGCCGCCGGAGAGCGCCTTCATGCAGATAAAGCCGACGCCCCTGGCCTCGCACCGGCGCGCCAGGGCTTCCTCGCGCGCCGTGGCCAGATGGTTCAGCGGGTATTGCAGCGTATCGTACAGCCCCGATTCCACCGCCTCTTCCGCGCGCTCCAGCGAGTGCTGCGTAATGCCGATACAGCGAATCAGGCCCTTCCGGCGCGCCTCGCACGCCGCGTCGTACAGGCCGTCCGCCCCGCCGGGCCGCGGAACAAAGCCGGGATTGTGGAACTGATAGATGTCGATATGGTCGGTGCGCAGCGTCTTCAGGCTGGTTTCCAAATCCGTCCAGAACCCGGCGGCGTTCTGCGCGGTCGTCTTGGTGGCCAGAACAATGGCATCGCGCAGGCCGGAAAGCGCCAGGCCCATCTTTTCCTCGCTGTCCGTATAGGCGCGCGCGGTATCGAAGAAGTTGATGCCGCCCTCCACGGCGCGGCGCAGCAGCGCGGCGGCGTCCTGCGCCGGGATGCGCTGAATGGGCAGACAGCCAAAGGCAGTGCGGGAAACGGAAAGGCCGGTGCGGCCAAAGCGCGTGGTTTCCATCCGGATACGGCTCCTTTCGTGCGCGTCGGTATAGTCCTATTGAAGCACACATCCGCAAAAAATGCAAGGCAGCCCCAAAACGACGGCTTCCCGGGCCGCCGGCGGCCCGGGAAGAACGCCCTGAGGGCGGAAACGCGTTTCCTCACTCGCTGAAATCCAGGCCCTCTGTCAGCGCATAGCCCGTGCTGGAGCCGGTAGACACATACGTCCATACCTCGCCGCGCGTGAGCACATATACGCTCTGGCCTGCGTCCAGCGTGGTCAGCACACCGCTGGCCGCGTCGGCGTCCCGATGGATGGGCAGCTCCACGAGCGCGGCGGCCAGGGTAATGCGCGCCTGGGGAGACGGCTGCGCCAGGGCCTGCTCGCGGGAGGCGGACAGGTACTGCGCCATCATAAAGCCGGTCTGCCCTTCCACCTGCACGTGGAACCAGGCGTCGCCCGCAATGCCCAGCACCGTGACCTGGGTTCCGTTTCCATAGCGCCCGAGCGACCGCGCGTCGCGGGACGGGGTCTCGCGCAGGTTGAGCCGGTCTGCGGGATCGGGATTGCTTACCCAGTACGCCGGGCAGGCGGACGCAACGGCGGCTGCGGCATCGCCAAAGGCCAGATACTTCGAAAGCATATATCCGTCCACGCCCGCCACGCGCACGCGCAGCCAGCCGTCCTCCAGACATTCCAGCACGTCGACGGAAACGCCGTTATAGTATTTGCCCAGCGAGACGGCGTCGGTGTCCGGCGCGGCGCGCAGGTTCAGCCGGTCGGCCGGGTCGGGGTTGTTGACCACGGCGGTCTGCATCCCGATGCCGGGAGACGGCGCGGCGCCGGAAGCGGCGGGAACATAGCCATAGACGCCGTTCACGCGCACATGGCGCCAGGAGCCGGCCTCGCCGACGACCTCGACGGTCGCCTGGGAAAACGTGGCGAGGGGCGTGTTGCCGTCCGTCCCGGCGTAGAGCGTGACCTGGTCCGCGGCAAAGACCGGCATGGCGGAAGCTACGGTTCCCTCCCCCATGCCCATGCGCAGGTAATCGGTCATCATCCAGCCGCGCGCCGCGCCGTCGCCGTCGCCCACGACCACCTCCGCCCATCCGTTTTCTTCGGCCAGGACGGTCACCACCACGCCGTTGTAATATTTTCCCAGCGAAGCCGCCTGCGCGTCGGGCGCGGCGCGCAGGTTCAGCCGGTCGGCCGGGTTGGGGTTGCAGACCGACGCGACCGTTTCCGCCAGCGCAGAGCATGCCGGCATCCACAGCAGGACGAGGAAGAAAGCCAGGAATTTGCGAAACATGAAACGCGCTCCTTCTGTGCGGGAGGTTCTGCGGCTCGGGGGAAGCGCCGGGGAACGGCTTGACATCCGTTTATTCTTTGGACGTACAAACCATTGAAAAAGTTTCCAGGCTGCGAAAAAATGCGCGGCGTTTCCACGGCCGGTCTACCTTCCGTTTTCCGCCCCGTGCTCCAGCGCCGCCCGCACGAAGCGGACAAAGAGCGGATGGGCCCGGTTCGGGCGGCTCTTGAACTCCGGATGGAACTGCACGCCCACGAAGAACCTCTCTGCGGGAAGCTCGACCGCCTCGACGATGCGCCCGTCCGGCGACTGGCCGCACACCGACAGCCCCGCCTCCTCCATGGCCTGGCGGAACCGGTTGTTAAACTCGTAGCGATGGCGGTGCCGCTCCCGAATCTCCGGCACGCCGTAGGCCTGGTGCATCACGGAGCCGGGCAGCACGCGGCAGGGATAGGCGCCCAGTCGCATGGTGCCGCCCTTGGGGATGCGGTTGTTCTGGTCGGGCATAAAATCAATCACCAGATGCCTGCGGCTGCGCGTAAACTCGCGGGAGTTGGCGTCCGCAAGGCCCAGCACATGCCGCGCAAACTCAATGACGCTGATTTGCATGCCCAGGCAAATGCCAAAGTAGGGAATATGGCGCTCCCGCGCATAGCGGCAGGCGCAGACCATGCCCTCGATGCCCCGGTCGCCGAATCCGCCCGGAATCAGAACGCCGTCGCAGGCGCCCAGAAGGTCCGCCGCGTTCGCCTCCGTCACCTCTTCGCTCTCCACCCAGGCAATCTCCACGCTCGCCCCGCACTCAAACCCCGCGTGCGCCAGCGCCTCGGCGATGGACAGGTACGCGTCGTGCAGCCGGATGTATTTGCCCACAATGGCGATGCGCACGGTCTTGCGCACGGTATGGATACGGCGCACCATCTCCGACCAGGCGCTCAGGTCGGGCTCGGGGGTCTTCAGGCGGAGCAGGCGGCAGACCGCCCTGTCCAGCCCCTCGCGGTGCAGCATCAGCGGGGCTTCATAGAGCGAGGAAAGGGTCTGGTTTTCAATGACGCAATCCGGCCGGACGTTGCAAAACAGCGCAATCTTGGCGCGCAGCTCCTCGTCCAGAGGCTCGTCCACGCGCGCCACGATGATGTCCGGCGCCAGGCCCAGCGCCTGCATCTCGCGGACGGAATGCTGCGTGGGCTTGGATTTATGCTCGCCCGACGCCTGCAGGAAGGGCACCAGCGTCACATGCGCAAACAGGCAGTTGCGCCGGCCGACCTCCGTGGAGAACTGCCGGATGGCCTCCAGAAACGGCTGGCTCTCGATGTCGCCGACCGTGCCGCCGATTTCCGTAATCAGCACGTCCGCGTGTGAGGTCCGCACGCCCGCGCGGATAAACGCCTTGATTTCGTTGGTCACATGCGGGATAATCTGCACGGTCTGCCCCAGATAGGCGCCGCGGCGCTCCTTGTTCAGCACGTTCCAGTATACCCTGCCGCTGGTCAGGTTGGAATAGCGGGTCAAATCCTCGTCGATGAAGCGCTCGTAATGGCCCAAATCCAGGTCGGTCTCCGCGCCGTCCTCGGTGACGAAGACCTCGCCGTGCTGGAACGGGCTGAGCGTGCCCGGGTCCACGTTCATGTACGGGTCCAGCTTCTGCGCGGCCACGCGCAGCCCGCGCGCCTTGAGCAGGCGGCCCAGGGACGCGGCGGTGATGCCTTTGCCCAGGCCGGACACCACGCCGCCGGTGACAAATACGTATTTGGTCATGGCACTGTCCTCCCCCCGTCAAAAAGGAACGCCCGCTGAGCGGCGATGCCGCGGCGGGCGGGATGTCTGTTTAGGAACGCTCCATCAGCGATTCGCGCTCGGGCCCGACGGAGACAAAGGGAATGGGGCAGTCAAGCGCCTTTTCAATGCGCTCCACATACGCCCGCGTCTGCCAGGGCAGCTCTTCATAGCGGCGGATGCCCGAAATATCGCACTGCCAGCCGGGCATGGTTTCATAGACCGGCTCGCAGCGGTCCAGCGCCGGGGTATACGGAAAGTCGCCGGTAACACGGCCGTCCAGCCGGTATCCCACGCATACGGGGATGTCCGCAAAGCCGCTGAGCACGTCCAGCTTCGTCAGCGCCAGCTCCGTGGCGCCCTGCAGCATTACGCCGTAGCGGCTGGCCACCAGGTCGAGCCACGCCACGCGGCGGGGACGGCCGGTCGCCGCGCCGTATTCGCGCCCGGCCTCGCGCAGGCGCACGCCCGTCTCGTCCAGCAGTTCCCCGACGAACGGCCCCTCTCCCACGCAGGTCGAGTACGCCTTGACCACGCCAACCACGCGATCCACTTTGACCGACGGCAGGCCGCAGCCCACCGGCGCAAAGGCGGCCAGCGGAGAAGAAGAAGAGGTATAGGGATAGATGCCGTAGTCCAAATCGCGCAGCGCGCCCAGCTGCGCCTCGAAAAGGATTTGCCGGCCCTGCGCCGTTGCCTCCGACAGGATCGTGGCCGCATTGCAGATATACGGCCGCAGCGTCTGGGCATAGCGCCGCACCCAGGCGAGCAGCTCCTCGTACGAATACGGCGGACAGCCGTAGCCGGGCATATACACCTCGTTTTTCCATGCGACCAGGCGCTGCAGCTGGCGTTCCAGCGCGCCTTCGTCCAGCAAATCGCCCATGCGCAGCGCCTTTTTATAAGCGCGGTCGGCATACGCCGGCGCGATGCCGCGCAGCGTGGAGCCGAAGTGCGCCTTGCCCAGGCGCTTTTCCTCCAGCTTGTCCTCGTTGGGATGGATGGGCAGCACCACCACCGCGCGGTCGGAGATTTTGAAATGCTCCGGACCCACGGATACGCCGCGCGCCCGCAGGGCGTCCATTTCGCCGCACAGATGCGCCAGGTCCACCACCGTGCCGGGGCCCAGCAGGTTCAGCGTTTGCGGGCGGAAGATGCCGGAGGGAATGAGGTTGAGCTTGAATTCGCCCAGCGCGTTGACAATGGTATGGCCCGCGTTGTTGCCGCCCTGGTAGCGGACGACCACGTCGTACTTCTCCGCCAGATAGTCTACCATGCGTCCCTTGCCTTCATCGCCCCAGTTAACGCCTACGATTGCACAGTTTGCCACAAGTAACCATCCTTTCGCATCCGAGCGTGTCGCCGCAAAACAACAAAAACAACCAAAGTACGTTACCACAAAACCACGCCCAGCGTCAAGGGGTTTTGCGGCGTTTTATGGCCGCATGTCCGCCCCGAGGCGGTTTTCGGCATGCGCCGTCTTTCTTTCCAGTCGGTAAAGGGTATAAAACGGAAAAAAGGGTCTTGACAAATGATGGACGGGAGGTTATGATATCTAAGTCGCCGCGATTGCGGAAGCCCTGGCTCTGCCTGGGAGCATAGCTCAGTTGGGAGAGCATCTGCCTTACAAGCAGAGGGTCACAGGTTCGAGCCCTGTTGTTCC
>NHCFR05603__coassemble_427_pt1 | contig 32107 bp, 29 predicted proteins | sample NHCFR05603__metabat2_high_PE_044 | metagenome-assembled genome bin NHCFR05603
TATTTGGAGGGCTTCGGCCCTCCAAACCTCCCCAAAGGGGTTTTTCGACGGTCTGAGGCCTGTGTTACACAAACACAGGCCTTATCTTTTTGTAAGGAGGCGTGAACCCCATGTATGAAGGAAGGACGCATACTTTGTTTGCCAAGTATGCCATCCCGCAAATGATTGGCCTGCTGTTCAATTCCGTTTATATGATTGTGGACGGCGTATTCATCGGCAATGTCCTTGGCCGCGACTCCATGGCCGCCGCTGCCGTAGCCGTTCCGCTCATCGAAATCCTGATCGCCGTTTCGATGGCCGTGGCATCCGGCGCAGGGGTTATGATTTCCGGCCATCTGGCCCGGCGGGAAGACGACAGGGCCCTGCAGGTCTTTGATACCGCGCTTCTCTGCGCGGCCGGGACAGGCCTGCTGGTCGCGGTATTCGGCAATCTCCTGATTCATCCGCTGGCGAAAGCCCTTGGCGCTACGCCGCAAATCCATGACGAGGCTGTGGAATACATCCGCTATATCGTAACCTTTTCGCCTTTCCTGATTTTCAGCTTTCTGCTCAGCGGCCTTGTCCGCAACGACGGCCGTCCGAAGCTGGCCATGTTTGCCCTGGCGTTTGGCTCGGTCTCCAACATCGTGCTGGACTATGTGTTCATGTGCCCGCTGAACATGGGAATCGGCGGCGCGGCCCTGGCAACCGCCATTGGGCCTGTGTTCAGCGTCCTTATCCTGCTGCCGCATTTCCTCCTGAAAAAGGGGCATCTGTATTTTTCGCCGCCAAAGCTGAAAGCGCGCCACGTCCGACATATTTTCACCCTGGGCTTTCCGTCGTTCATCATGGAATTTACCATTGGCATCATGACGTTTGTCTACAATGTCGCCATCGTCCGGAACGGATACGGGGAGATGGGCCTTGCGGCCTATCTGGTCATCGGGTATCTGATGCTGATTCTCCTCACGCTCTTTTTGGGCATGGCGGAGGGCCTGCAGCCCGTATTCAGCTATTTCACAGGCGCCGGGGCAACCGGGCGGAGCCGGGATTTGCGCCGCTTCGCCACCGGGGTGTTTTTAGCGGCGGGCATCGTCTGCTATGGGCTGATTCTCCTGTTTTCCCGGTCCTTCTTCTCCATTTTCAACCCGGGGGATACTGAGCTTATTTTCCATGAAAGCGGCATCGACCATAATATCCTTTGCATTGAGTGCCTTCATTTTATTCAGCTGCGCATGGCTGTCAGGGCAGCGCCCCGGTGAACACGCCACAATGCTGCGCGGCATCGGCAAGGGGCAATCGAGCGCCTTGTTGTACAGGCAAACACCAATGGCCAAGGCGGCTCCGGACGAAAAGCCGAGCAGTGTAATGTTTTCTGCGCCATACACCGCAACCATGTTTCGGTAAGTATCCAACACCATCTTATACGTTTCCACAATGCTATTCCGGATGCAAAGAGGGTAATAAGGAAACCATACATCCATATGGCAGTCCGTCCCATATTCCCCGGCGCATTTTACATCGCCCCTGTCCGGCCCAATCATCATTCCGCCGCCAAAGAGAAACAGGATTGCTTTTTCTGTCCGTTGTGGGTGTTTCTGAATAGACAGGCAATGATACTTCCCGTTCATTACAGGAATGTCGCCATAAATATACTTGCGGCTTTTCGGTATTTGAAAACTGCGGTTCTTGTTAACCTGTTCAGCCTTTATGATCAGTTTATCCAATGGCAGCTGAAACATTTTTTGAATCCCAATATCCGCAATGCACATTTCGCAATGCTGTACCGAATGCTCATCACGCCTCTTCCTTTCCATGTATCAAACGGTTAGCGAAACCCCCTCGCCTGTAACGTTTTTTCCGATTTTGAAATGGTCTGCTGTTTATTCTCCACAGTCTATCGGCATGGAAAAGTTCTTGTGTTCCCACAGACGGTTGCGGTTTTTCACATCCACAGCATCCGCCCCAAGCCCCTTGCGGCTCCCTCGGACAAGCCCAATGCAGAAATACTATACCATAGTTTGCAGAAAATGGCATCCTTTTCAGGAATGCGGAAAAGGCAGAAAAGGAAACCCCGAATCGAAGCCCGGCACGGCGGGCTCGATGCAGAAAGGAGCCGCGACAGCATGTGTGAGAGGCAGCTTTGCAAAAAAGTCGCCGCGGACGATAGGCCGTCCACGGCGACGCAGTACAGATGTCCATAACGCCACTTTGCCAAAGAAAAATCCGAGTGTCCTTATGAACACTCGGACTGGTGCGGGAAACAGGACTTGAACCTGCATGAGCGTATTGCTCACTAGAACCTGAATCTAGCGCGTCTGCCAATTCCGCCATTCCCGCATATATGGTGGATGGGGGTGGATTCGAACCACCGAAGTCTGCGACGGCAGATTTACAGTCTGCTCCCTTTGGCCACTCGGGAACCCATCCGCATCTATCGGCTCATCGGCGTGGAGCTGGTGAAGGGACTTGAACCCCCAACCTGCTGATTACAAATCAGCTGCTCTGCCAATTGAGCTACACCAGCGCAACAGCCACGAAGCGCGGCGATGGTAAGGTGGCGACCCGGAAGGGGCTCGAACCCTCGACCTCCAGCGTGACAGGCTGGCATTCTAACCAACTGAACTACCGGGCCATATCAATGGTGGGCCTTCAGGGACTTGAACCCCGGACCAACCGGTTATGAGCCGGCCGCTCTAACCAACTGAGCTAAAGGCCCATCCCTGCCGCACACCGAAATCGTAAATGGCGACCCCTAGGGGATTCGAACCCCTGTTACCGCCGTGAAAGGGCGGTGTCTTAGGCCTCTTGACCAAGGGGTCGTGTTCGTGGTCGGGGTGAAGGGATTTGAACCCCCGGCCCCATGCTCCCAAAGCACGTGCGCTACCAGGCTGCGCTACACCCCGAGGTTCTCAACGCATCACCACAAGCGACGAAAACCATTATACTCAGCATATGCTCGCTTGTCAAGCATTTTTTGCAGAGAATGTGACACTTTTTTGCAGACCCTTTTTCGCGCCCTTTCGCCGCGCCCGCGGCGGGCCGTTCCCCTACCCCTGCGTCAGCAGGTAGGCCGTGAACGCCTCATATTGCAGGGCAAGCGCCGCGCCGGCCTCTTCCGCCGCGCCGGCCTCCGCGTTTTCCGCCAGGGTGCGGGCCGCCTCCCGCGCCGAATACACCAGCCCCGCCAGCCCGCGCACGACCGGATGGTCCGTTCCCACCAGCGCGCCGTCCAGCGCCTGGCATACGCTTTCCAGCCGCGTCCGGAGCGCCTCGGCCGCCGCGGCTGCCTCCTGCGCCTCCAGGCCGGCGATGGTCTGCAGCGCGGCGAAGGCGTCCTCCAGCGCCTGCGCGCTGTGCGCCAGTGCGTCCAGCTGCGCCGGGGAGGCCGTTACGCGCAAATCCACCGCTTTCGTCTCCAAATAGCGCACGCCGGCCAGCGGCCCGTAACGCTCGCGGACCAGCTCCGCCTCCAGCAGGGTCTCGCACGCGGCCACCGCCCTGGCGTCCGACTCCACCAGATACCAACCCCGCGCGGGCAGCGACAGCACCTCGCTGCGCGCCGCCTCGGGCGTGGAAAAGGCAAACAGCGCCGCAACGTCCCGCGCACGCGGCGGCTGAAGTAGCAGGCAGGCCGCCGCGGCCAGCAGCAGGGTCAGTCCCATGAGCACGCAGCCACCCGCGCGTCCGCCGTGCCGCCTTGATAAGCGCCGTCTGCGCATGCCATCCCCTCCCCCTCCAGCGTATGCCGCCGCAGGTCCGGCTATGTTGCGCGCGGGCGCAAGGTATGATAGGATAGGCCAAAGGAGTGGAACGCATGCGCTATCACATCGATACGATTCCTGTCTGGGACGCCTTCCGGGCCGAGAGCGAATGCCCGCTGTGCGACCTTCGGGCCAAGAACGAGCAGGACTATCTGGACGCCTTCCTGGGCGCGTCGGTCATGGAGCCGGACGTCCGCATGGAGGTGAACGCAAAGGGATTCTGCGCGCGCCACTTCTCGCAAATGTTTGACAGAAAAAACCGGCTGGGGCTGGCGCTGATGACGCATACGCATCTGAAGGAAAGCCTGTCCTCCCTCTGCGCGCCTGCGCCGCAGCGAACCGGCCTGTTTGGCCGCCGGACCGCGCCTGCCCCGGCCGCGTCCACCGCGCGGGGGGAAACCTGCGTGCTGTGCGAGCGGCTGGACAACACCATGAATCGCTACCTATATACGGTGCTGCATCTGTGGAAAACGGACGAGGAATTCGCGCAAAGGCTGGAAAGCTCCAAAGGGGTCTGCCTTCCGCACTACCATCGCCTGACCGCCATGGCAGCGGAAGCCCTTGACCCGCGCCGGGCCGACCAGTTTCTGCAGATGCTGGAGCGGGTGGAGCGCTCCAACCTTGACCGCCTCGCGCAGGAGCTGGAATGGTTCACGCTCAAATTCGACTACCGCAACGCCGATAAGCCCTGGGGCACTTCCCGGGACGCGCCGGAGCGCGCCATCAACAAGCTGCGGGGCCGCTGCGTGGGCGATACGCCGCCCCGGGACGCCTAAGGCGGCTTTTGCATCCCGGGCGGCGCGCCGGCGCTGCCGGAGATTCCCCCGGCCCGGCGATTCGGACGGTCAGGCCAGCTTTTCCACCAGCAGGCTCGCCAGCACATCCCCTTCGTTGAGCGCATTGACGCTGAAACTGGTGTTGCATACCAGCGCCAGCGACACGCGGGACGTCACCTCAAAGATTGCCTGGACGGCCAGCGTGCCCGGGCCCTGCGTGCTCGCCTGCGTTCCGGCCACGATGTTCTCGCCCGCGCGCACATAAAACATCAGTCCGGGGTCCTGCATGGTTTCAAAGGGCAGGTTGACGATATAGCAGAGCCGGTAAATGCCGGGCTGGCTGATGGTCAAAAGTCCGTTCGCGTATGAAAACGCTCCCGTTACCATGGAAGGTCCGTTCAGCTGAATCGGTTCTCCCGCCTCTGCGGTCAGCTCGTTCGTCCGGGTCAGAAACGCATAGTCGGCATAGGGCGCATCCAGCGTGCCGGAGGAACACCAGCGGCTTACCGATGTGCCGATGGTGCTGAAATACTGGCAGGGATTGCAGCCATGATAGCCCTGGGAGGAACAGTTGCAGTACATAGTCGTATCTCCTTTCCAATGCGGGACGCCGCTATACGCTATGCGTGCCGGCAGAAAAGTGTTACAAAATCCCCACAATTGGCATTTTCCGCTTTCGATTCCCCGCGCGGTGTGTTATACTGTCTTTGTACATCCACGCCCCATCCTGGGGGAAAATAAGGAGGACGTCGCATGAAAAAACTTCTGGCACTGGTGTTGTCCGTAGCCCTTGCGCTGGGCGTAGCGCCTTTTGCGTTTGCCGAGGGCGAAACCTTTGAGCTTGCGCTCGTCACCGATATCGGAACCATTGACGACAAGTCGTTCAACCAGGGCGCCTGGGAGGGCCTTGTCCAGTACGCCGAGGAAAACAACCTCAGCCACAAGTATTATCAGCCGCTGGAAAAATCGACCGACGCGTATCTTGACCAGATTGAGCTGGCCGTCAACGCCGGCGCAAAGGTCATCGTGACCCCCGGCTTCCTGTTTGAGGAGCCCATCTACATCGCGCAGGATATGTATCCGGACGTGCACTTCATCCTGCTCGACGGCGAACCCCATAACGCCGATTACTCCGAGTACCGCACGAACGAAAACGTCGCGGCCATCCTCTACGCCGAAGACCAGAGCGGTTTCCTGGCCGGCTACGCGGTGGTCAAGGGCGGCTACACCAACCTGGGCTTCATGGGCGGCATGGCCGTTCCCGCCGTCATCCGCTTCGGCTACGGCTTCCTGCAGGGCGCCGAGTATGCCGCCAAGGAAATGGGCATTGAGGAAATCACCGTCAACTACCACTACACCGGCAGCTTTGACGCCACGCCCGAAGCGCAGACCCTGGCCTCCGGCTGGTACAACGACGGCGTCGAGGTCATCTTTGGCTGCGGCGGCAGCGTCGGCAACTCCGTCATGGCGGCTGCCGAGGCCATGGAGAACAAGTGGGTCGTCGGCGTGGACAAGGATCAGAGCGTAGAGTCCGAAACCGTCATCACTTCCGCCACCAAGGGCCTGGCCGCCTCCGTCTACCAGACCCTGCAGCAGTTCTATGCCGGCGAGTTCCCGGGCGCGCAGACCACGGTCAAGGACGCTTCCAACGAGGGCGTCGCGCTCCCGATGGAAACGACCAAAATAGAAGGCTTTACCCAGGAAGATTATGACGCGCTGTATGCGCTCCTCGCCAACGGCGAAATCACCCTCCTGAAGGACACCGACGCGACCAGCGCGGCGGAGCTCCCGCTGGAGATCGTGAAGGTTACGGTCATCGAATAACCGACCCGCGCGCGGGCAGGCACGGCCTGCCCGCGCAATCCGTCCGTCAAGCACGGCGCTTGGGGCGGGCCGGCCGCGCGCGGCCCCGGCCGGGCGCAACGGGCTTTCCGCCACGGGCGAAAAACAAACCGAAGGAGCGTTTCTTTGCCAAGGAAAGGACAGGCAGTCTCTGCCTGCCCGTTTTGTATCGGAACGGCACTCGGATAGCATAAGGAGTGACGGTATTGGACGCATCGGACTATGTCATAGAAATGCTGAACATTACGAAGGACTTTCCCGGCATCCGCGCAAACGACGATATTACCCTGCGGCTGCGCAGGGGGGAAATCCACGCGCTGCTTGGCGAAAACGGCGCCGGCAAATCCACGCTGATGAGCATCCTGTTCGGGCTGTATCAGCCGGAGCAGGGCGTCATCAAAAAGGACGGCCGGGAAGTGAAAATTCACAACCCGAACGATGCCAACGCCCTGGGCATCGGCATGGTACACCAGCACTTTAAGCTGGTGCATAATTTTACCGTTCTGGAGAACATCGTTCTGGGCGTGGAAACCACGCGGCACGGCTTTCTCAAAATGGAAGGGGCGCGCCGTCGGGTGACGGAGCTTTCGCAGGAGTACGGCCTGATGGTGGACCCGGACGCGCGCATCAGCGACATCACCGTGGGCATGCAGCAGCGCGTGGAAATCCTGAAAATGCTCTACCGCGAAAACGAAATCCTCATCTTTGACGAGCCGACCGCCGTATTGACCCCGCAGGAAATCGACGAGCTGATGCGAATTATGCGCGGCCTGGCGGCGCAGGGAAAATCCATCCTCTTTATCACCCACAAGCTCAACGAAATCAAGGCCGTCGCAGACCGCTGCACCGTGCTGCGCAAGGGCCGCTGCATCGGCACGGTCGACGTGTCCGCCACCGACAAGGAAGAAATGAGCGAGATGATGGTCGGCCGCCGGGTCGCGTTCGAGGTGCCCAAAGCGCCGGCCAACGCCGGCAGCGCGGCGCTGATTGTCCAGAACCTCTCCGTGCGCAGCAAAACGCACGCCAAGCCGCTGGTCAACAACGTTTCCTTCACCGTGCACAAGGGCGAAATCGTCTGCATCGCCGGCATTGACGGCAACGGACAGAGCGAGCTTGTCTACGCGCTGACCGGCCTTATCAGGCCCGACGCCGGCCGCATCTTCCTGGGCGATTCGGAAATCACGCACGCGAGCATCCGCAAGCGCAACGACTACGGCCTTTCGCATATCCCCGAGGACCGGCACAAGCACGGTCTGGTGCTGGATTATACGCTGGCGGAAAACCTTATCCTCAAAAGCTATTACAAGCCGGGCTTTCAGCGGCACGGCTTTCTCCGCTTTGACCAGATGTACCGCTACGCCGACGCGCTGATTGAAAAATTCGATATCCGCGCCGGCCAGGGGGCGCATACCGTCGCGCGCAGCATGTCCGGTGGCAACCAGCAAAAGGCCATCGTGGCGCGCGAAATCAGCGAGCGTCCGGAGGTGCTCGTCGCCGTGCAGCCCACGCGCGGCCTGGATGTGGGCGCGATTGAATACATCCACAGCCAGCTTGTCGCCGCGCGCGACGAAGGAAAGGCCGTACTGCTGGTGTCCCTGGAGCTGGACGAGGTCATGAACGTATCGGACCGCATCCTGGTGCTTTACGAAGGGGAAATCGTGGCGGACGTAAACGCCCGGGATATTACCGCGCAGGAGCTGGGGCTGTATATGGCCGGCTCCAGAAGGAGTGAGGTCATATGAAGGCAATCAGACGCTTTTTCCGCAGCGCCGGGCCGGTCAACGCCGCCTCCTCGCTCATCGCCATCCTGGTGGGGCTTGTATTCGGCGGGCTGATTCTTCTGATTTCCAACCCCGGCCAGGCGTTGCAGGGCCTTGGCATTATCGTGGCCGGCGGGTTCGGCGGCGGCATGAAGGGCGTGGGCCAGACGCTCTACTACGCCACGCCGCTGATCATGACCGGCCTGTCCGTGGGCTTTGCCTTCAAAACCGGCCTGTTCAATATCGGCGCTTCCGGACAGCTCATCACCGGCGGCCTGGCCGCCATCTATGTGGGCGTCAACTGGACGTGGCTGCCCGACCCGCTGCACTGGGTTGTCGCGCTGCTGGCGGCCATGGTGGTAGGCGGCCTCTGGGGCGCGATTCCGGGCATTCTCAAGGCCAAGCTCAACGTCAATGAGGTCATCGCATGCATCATGTGCAACTACATCGGCATGTATGGCGTCAATTACCTGATTAAGAACTCCCCCTCCATCTACGACCAGCTGCGCAACCAGACCGTGAGCGTTGACCCTGCCGCCGCCATCCCCAAATGGGGCCTGGACCAGGTGTTTTATAACCTCAAGGGCAATTACCACGACGTCTCCAGCGTCAACGGCGGTATCCTGCTGGCCATCCTGCTGGCCGTCCTGATGTATGTCCTGCTGAACAAGACGGTGTTCGGCTATGAGCTCAAAGCCTGCGGGTACAACCGGCATGCCAGCAAGTATGCGGGCATCAACGAAAGCCGCTGCATCCTGCTGTCCATGGCCATTGCCGGCGCGCTGTCCGGCATCGGCGGCGGGCTGATGTACCTGGCGCCGGCGACGGGACTGCATATCGAGGTGGTCGACGTTCTCTCGGCGGTCGGGTTCAACGGCATCCCCGTCGCGCTGCTGGGCCTGTCCAATCCCATCGGCATCATCTTCTCCGGCCTGTTCATCTCGCATATCACGCAGGGCGGCAATTACTTGCAGCGCCTGAACTATATGCCGGAGATTATCGATATCATCATCGGCGTCATTATTTACTTTAGCGCTTTCTCGCTTCTGGTCCGCAACGTGATGGCGGCCATCCTGCGCAGGCACGAGGCAAGCCGGGAGAAAGCCGTCCTGAAGAAAGGAGGCGCATGACCGCCATGATGGATACCGTCTATTTTGTGGTACAGCAGATGTGGTTTTTCTCCATTCCTCTGTTGATTGTGGCGCTGGGCGGCATGTTTTCCGAGCGCAGCGGCGTGGTGAACATTGCGCTGGAAGGCATCATGGTCGTCGGGGCGTTCTGTTCCATCTTCTTCATCAACCGCATGCAGGACGTCATGAGCGGACAGCTGCTGCTGATTCTGGCCATTCTCGTGGCGGCAGGCTCGGGCATGCTGTATTCGCTGCTGCATGCCTATGCCGCGGTCAACCTGCGCAGCGATCAGACCATCGGCGGCACCGCGCTGAACATGATTGCGCCGGCGTTCGCCATCTATATGGCCCGCATGCTGCAGGAAAACGGCGTGCAGCAGGTGCAGTTCAACAACACTTTCCGGATTGAGAAGGTGCCCGTGCTGGGCGACATTCCCGTTCTGGGGCCGCTGCTGTTCCAAAACGCCTACATCACCACCTACCTCGGCCTGGCCATCCTGCTGGTGTCGGTGATCGTGCTGTATCGCACGCGCTTCGGCCTGCGCCTGCGCTCCTGCGGCGAACATCCGCAGGCGGCGGATTCCGTGGGCATAAGCGTCTATAAAATGCGCTACGCAGGCGTCATGATTTCGGGCATGCTGGCCGGCCTGGGCGGCCTGGTCTTCGTCGTGCCGACGTCCACCAACTTCAACGCCACGGTGGCGGGCTATGGCTTCCTGGCGCTGGCGGTGCTGATTTTCGGGCAATGGAAGCCCCCGCGCATTTTCTTCGCGGCGCTGTTTTTCGGGCTGATGAAGACGATTGCGTCCGCCTATTCGGGCATTCCCTTCTTGAAGGACCTGTCCATCCGCAGCGATATCTACAAGATGATTCCCTACATCGCCACGCTGATTGTCCTGGCCTTTACCAGCAAAAACTCACAGGCACCCCGCGCCAGCGGCGTTCCCTACGACAAAGGCGGCCGGTGACGGCGCGGACGATAGCGACGCCTTCGGTTTGCTTCCCCGAAATGCGGCGCGCCCCGGCTTTTGCCGGGGCGCGTCAGCTTGTCGACGGTCTTTCGCTGCAAGGCTGACGGAGCCGCCTTGCAGCGAAGGGGACATCATGTTCCTGTGCGCAAAGCGCACGGCCGGAACATGATAGCGGAAGCGGCTTGCAGCCGCTCCAGCTTGTCGGAAAAGGCCGGCGCTGCCGGCCTTTTCCGACAGGACACGTTTCCCCTGCGCCTGGGGCGCGGCCGGGGAAACGTGCAGGGAAACCTTGCTGCGCAAGGCTTCCGAACCCGCCGCGCATGTCGCCGGGTTCGGATTGCAGTTGGAGGGCTGCAGCCCTCCAAGCCTCCCCCAAGGGGGTTTTCAACGGTCTGGCGCGGCCCGGCTTTCACCGGGGTGCGTCTTTCGCTTTTCTGTCCGATTCCTTTCTCCTGCCCGTCTGCAGGGCCAGGCAGAACCCCGCGGCGGAGAACGCCGCCAGCGCCATCCACAGCGCTACCGGCGCGCCGTCACGCCGTCACGCCGTCTCATCCAGCTTCTCCTGCCACAGCGCGATAAACTCCTCCGCGCCCAATTCCTCCAGCGTTTGCAGAAAGTCCTGCCAGGTTTCGTCGTTGAGCTCCGTCAGGCCCATGGCGAAGTTGGCGATGGCCGTATCGATGCAGGGGGCCAGCGCCGCCTGCATCTCGGCGATGCGCGCCTCGCGCGCTTCGTCCGTCGGCCAGGTCGCCGGGAACGGCTCCACCAGATAATCGCGCAGGGTATCGGTCTGGCGGCGGACGTGGTTGTCCGCGTCAATTTCCGTATTGCGCATGAAAGCCGCCGGCTCCAGTCCCGGCGTCACGTCGTCGCCGGCGATGATGCTCAGGCTCAGCGTATTGGTCAGCGTGCCGTAGTTGTCCTCCGCCGTCCAGCGCCAGCGTCCCTGGCTGTCCATTGTATAATCCACGCCCTCCTCACCCGCGAAGGCAAGCCGCCCGCCTTCCTCGGTATACAGATAGTCCGCCCAGCGCAGCACGGCTTCCACGTCCTCGCACGCGCTGGTCACCGCGAACGTGCCGCGCGCCACCCCGCCCAGAAGCTGGCGGTATACGCGTTCCTGTTCGTATGCCAGCGGCGTCAGGACGACATAGTCGACGGCGTCATCCAGGGACACCAGCGTATACGGGGCCACGCTGATCATGCCGCCCAGGGTCTGGGGCTGGTTGTCGGAGGTATCCGTCGTGGTCAGCGAGGCAGTGCGCATGCTCTGCGACTGCCGGAACGCCTGCGAATCCACCAGGCCCTCCTCCAGCGCCATATGCAGCCATTCCACAAACGCGCGGAACTCCTCCTGATAGGGCGCGAAGCATACCGTTCCGCTCTGGTCGACGTAGAGGTTATAGTCGTTGGGCGTCAGCCCCCAGGCGTGCAGCAGGAATTTCGCCTCCCACGGCCCCACCAGGCTCAGCGGCACCTCGTCCTGCTTGCCGTTTCCGTTGGGGTCCATGTCGCGGAAGGCGCGCAGCACCTGCGTGTATTCGTCTATGGTTTCCGGCATGGTCAGGCCCAGCGCGTCCAGCCATTGCCCGTTTATCCACACGGCGCACTGGCGCTGCGCGCCGTTGAGCAGCGGCAGCGAAGCGATGGCGCCGTCCGGCTGCGTGATGATCTCGCGCCAGTCCGGCCGCGCTTCCAGAATGGTCCAGAGGGTGGGCATGCAGCTTTCCAGATAGGGCGCCAGGTCGATAATCTGGCCGTCCTGCAGCAGGCGCATCTCCTCGGCCGGCGACAGGCACGCCTTAAAAAGCACGTCCGGCATCTCGCCTGTGGAAAAGGCTTCTTCCCTGGCGGCCCGGTACGCCTCCACATCGCCGTACTGGCGGAAGGTAAACGAAACGCCGGTCAACGCCTCCATGCGGGAAAAAAACAGGCTGTCGGCCCAGGCACGGGTCTCGCTTTCGGGCTCGTAGCCCATCATGACCCACGCGCCCGAAGCGGCCGGTTCGGCCTGCTGGGCCAGCGCCGCGGGGCAGAGCATGCATACAATCAGCACAAGGACAAACAGGCGACGGATTTTCACTGGCAACGGCCTCCTTGTATCGGACGGAAATACGGTTTTTTGCCAGTATACCACACCCGGCCGGCCGGGACAACGCCCAATCTGCGCGCACGCGCCGGGTTTATTCCACGGTCACGGACTTTGCCAGGTTGCGCGGCTTATCCACGTCGCACCCGCGTGCCAGCGCCGTTTCATACGCAAGCAGCTGCATGGGGACAATGCCCAGCAGCGGCGTCAGCAGCGGTTCGGTATCCGGGATGGTCCATATTTCGTCCGCCTCCCCGCGCAGGCCTTCGGACAGGCTCCGGGCCGCCAGCGCCAGCACGCGCGCGCCCCGCGAGCGCACCTCGTGGATGTTTGCCGCCATCTTTGCCAGGAGCGCCGGCTGCGTCGCCAGCGCGATGACCTGCGTGCCCGGCTCCACCAGGGCGATGGTGCCGTGCTTCAGCTCGCCTGCGGCGTACGCTTCGCTGTGGAGGTAGGCGATTTCCTTCATCTTCAGCGAGGCCTCCAGCGCCTGCGCGTAGTCCACTCCGCGGCCCATATAAAACAGGCTGGTCCGTCCCGCGCAGGCGTGCGCCATGCGGCGGACGGCCTCTCCCCCTTCCGTCAGCGCCTCCATCTGCGCAGGCAGGCGCGCCATCCCCGCCAGCAGGGCCGCGCGCTCCTGGGCGTCCGCCTCCCCCGCGCGCATTCCGGCCAGCCCCAGCGCCAGCAATGTCAGCACGAGCACCTGCGTCGTATATCCTTTCGTGGTCGCCACCGCAATTTCCGGCCCGGCATGGGTATACAGGACGCTGTCCGCCTCCCGGGCCAGGGTGGACCCCACCGCGTTGACGACGCCCAGCGTGCGGCAGCGGCCCCGCGCCAGGCGCAGCGCCGCGAGCGTATCCGCTGTCTCGCCCGACTGGCTGATGCACACGCACAGGTCCCTCTCGTCCAGCGGCAGGTCCCGGTGCCGCATCTCCGAGGCGATTTCTACCGCGACCGGCAGGCGGCAAAGCCGCTCCAGGCCATGCCTGCCCGCCATGGCCGCATGGCATGCGGAGCCGCACCCGACCAGCACTACCCGCCGTATGCGGCGGGCCTCCCGGGGCGACAGGCCCAGCGCCTCCCCGCGCAGCGCTCCGTCCTTCGTATAGGCGCTCAGCGCGGCGCGCAGGGCGGACGGCTGTTCGCTGATTTCCTTGCGCATAAAGTGCGGATACGGCCCTTTCTCCGCGCTTTGCCGCTGCCAGGCGATTTGCTCCGCCCCGCGTTCGACGGGCCTTCCGTCCGCGTCGAAGAATCGGCAGCCTTCCGCAGTCAGCAGCGCCGGCTCGCCGTCGCGCAGCACCGTTACGCGGCGCGTAACCGGCAGCAGCGCCGGGATGTCCGAAGCGACGAACCGTTCCCCTTCGCCCAGGCCGACCACCAGCGGGCTGTCCCGGCGAATGCAGCAGATTTCGCCCGGCGCAAAGGCGGACATCGCCACCAGCGCATAGGAGCCCTGCAGGCGGCGCACGGTCTCCAGCATACAGGCGACCAGGTCTCCCCGCCACAGCTTCGCCATCAGCTGTACAACCGCCTCGGTATCGGTCTGCGAGCGAAACGCCACGCCCTCCCGCTCCAGCTCCGCGCGCAGCTGCGCGGCATTGTCGATAATCCCGTTGTGCACCAGGGCAAAGCGCCCCGAAGCGTCCGTCTGGGGGTGCGCGTTTGGACCGGAAGGCGCGCCATGCGTGGCCCAGCGGGTGTGGCCGATACCCGTATGCCCCGGCAGCGGGCCGTCTGCGACGGCCCGGGCGAGCGCGTCCAGGCGCCCCTGCGACTTGCGCACGGCCAGCGTTTCTCCATCCCATACCGCCACGCCCGCCGAATCATAGCCGCGGTATTCCAAGCGGCGCAGGCCGTCCATCAGCACCGGCAGAGCCGGCCGCGGCCCCGCGTATCCAAAGATGCCGCACATGGCGCTTTCCTCCCTTTCTCCGCTACGGCAGGCACAGCGCAGGGTTTACCGGCACGCCGTCCAGCCATGTTTCAAAGTGCAGGTGCGCGCCGGTTTCGCTTTCGGCCGGCGGCGTGCCGACAGTTCCGATGGTCTGCCCGGCGGCGACCTCCACGCCTTGCGCGACCTGCAGCGGGGTCTCCAGCCCGCGGTAGCAGGTCGACAGCCCGTTCTCGTGCTCGATTTCCACCACGCCGCCCCATAACCTGTCGCGGCGGGCCTGCGTCACCCGTCCGGGCGCGGCGGCCAGCACCGGCGTTTCCCGCTGCGCCGCGATGTCTATCGCCTCGTGCGCGCCCCAGCACTCCAGCGTCTCCAGCCAGACGGTCCGGCCAAACGGCGCGCCTTCCTCGCCCTCCAGCGGCGCCGTGTTCAGGCGCATGCGCTGGGCTTCCCGGAGCGACTGCGCCATGTCCGCGCCGGCGTCCACGTCTTCCTGCGCGGGCGCGTCCGCTTGGCTGCGGGCCCACAGGGCGCTGGCGCCAATCACGCACAGGCACAGCGCCAGCATCAGAAAGAACCCCTGCTTTTTCAGGAACAACCCAATCCGTTTCATGGCACACCTCCCCGTATCCTCGGGATAAGCATGCCCCAGATTTTTCCATTTGATACCTTCGGAGGCTTCCCCTATTCGCCCAGCGCCGTCAGCGCAACGCCGGTATAGTAGTGCAGCAGGATTTCATCCCAGCGCGCGCCGGCCTGCGCCATGGCGTTGGCGCCGGCCTGGCTCATGCCCACCCCGTGCCCATAGCCGCGCTGCAAAAACGTTACCGTATCCCCGTTGTCGACGATTTGAAAATTGGTGCTCTTCAGGCCCAGCACGCTGCGCAGCGTGCGGCCTTCCATGGCGCGGCCGCCCACCGACAGCCACAGCACGCGCCCGCTGTCGGAGCGTTCCAGCACCTCCAGCGCCACGCGCCCTTCCACGGCCTGCTCGGGAAACAGCGCCACCAGCTCGCCGTGCGAAAACGTCTGCACGCTTTCATAGCCGCTGGCAGTTTCCTCGCCCGGCGACGGCACGGACCGCAGATAGGGCAGCGCCTGGCTGTAGACCAGCTCCACGTCCTCCGTCTGCCCGCCGCTCACCGCATGGTAGAGCACCTCGATGGGCCGCCCCTCCCACGTCATGATGACGCCGCGCGTCTCCTCGACCGCCTGGACAATGCGCGCGCGCCAGTACGCCGTCTCCCCGCCCCAGCGCGCCTCCTGCGCCGCCTCGTCCAGATATCCCTGGCAGCAGCCGCTGTCCGTGCATATGTCGGCGCCCGGATGCGAGGCGCACGTCCCCGCCACGGCGCGCGTGCGCGCGGCCACCGCCTGCGCCTTGAGCGCTTCGAGCGCATAGCTGGCCGGCATCTCGGCCGCCACCGCCCCGACCAGGTACGCTTCCCTGTCCATCTCCGTCAGCGTCCCGTCCACGCAGACCCAGAGCGTATCCTCCGCCCGCGCGGGCGCAAAGAGCGCCAACAGCAGCAGGCAGAGCCAAATCATCCGTTTCATGGCAGCCTCCTTACCCGCGCTCCCAGCGACGAAAGCGTCTGATCAAAGCGCTCATACCCTCTGTCGATGTGCCCCTGCGCGTCTTCGACGCGGGTGACGCCCTCGGCGGTGAGGCCGGCGAGAATCAGCGCCGCGCCGCTGCGCAGGTCCGGGCATCCCACCTGCGCGCCCTGCAGCGGATACCCGCCTTCGATGACCGCGACCCGGTCCTCCACGCGGATGCTGGCGCCCATGCGCGTCAGCTCCGGGATGTGCATGAAGCGGTTTTCAAAGATGGTCTCCAGAAACACCGACGTACCCGGCGTGTTGCAGGCCACCACCATCATCGGCGCCTGAAGGTCCGTAGGGAAGCCCGGATAGCTCATCGTGCGCACCTCCATGGGCCACTGCGCCTTCCCGCGCACCCGAAGCCCGCCCGGGAACTCGGAAATGACCGTCCCCGCCTCCTGAAGCTTGAAAAGCAGGGCGCGCATGTGTTCGGGCCTGGCCCCGCGCAGCAGGATATTGCCGCCGGCAACCGCCGCCGCGCAGCACAGCGTGCCCGCCTCGATGCGGTCCGGAATGGGCTGGTACACCGCCCCATGCAGCCGTTTGACCCCGCGCACGACCAGCGTGCCCGTGCCCGCGCCCTGTATCTGCGCGCCCATGGCGCTCAGGCATTGCGCCAGGTCCACGATTTCCGGCTCCTTTGCGGCGTTTTCAATACGCGTCACGCCGTCGGCCAGCGACGCCGCCATCATGATGTTCTCCGTCGCGCCCACGCTGGGCAAATCCAGATAAATCACCCCGCCCCGCAGCGTTCCGCGCAGCTCCACAAACCCCTGCCGGTTGACAATCTCCGCGCCCAGCGCCGCCATTCCCTTCAAATGCAGGTCGATGGGCCTTTGTCCAATGGCGCATCCGCCCGGCATCGTCACCCGTGCGCTCCCCAGCCGCGCCAGCAGCGGGCCCATAATCAGCACCGAAGCCCGCGTGCAGCGCATGGCGTGCGCCGAGCTCGGCAGGGTGGGCGTGCGGGTCTGAAAGGTCATGCCGTCTCCCTCCCGCCGGACGTCGCAGCCGCACTCCCCGACCAGCTCGCACAGCGCGCGCACATCGGCAAGCTCCGGCATATCCGGCACATGCAGCGCGCCGTCCGTCAAAAGGGAAGCGGTGATAATCGGCAGCACCGCGTTTTTTGCCGGATGCACGGTCGCCTCGCCCATCAGCGGAGCGCCGGATTCCACCTCAAATGTCGCCAATTCGCTCCCTCCCTCGCTTTTGTCACTCCAAAGTCTTTCCGAGCGGTCGGGGAATATGAGCGGCAAACAAAGGCGGAAATGGGAATGGCAAAAAAGTGGAAAATCGCGGAAAAACGCGGCCGGCGTGCCGGCGAAACGGCGCTTTTGCCGCGTTTCGCCGCCTTGCAAAACCTGTGTCCTTCGCTCCACGGGCAGTGTATGCAAAAATCCGTTGAACATGCTGTCAAAAAATTCGCGGCAGAAAGCGCGGAGGGCGGCGGCAGGCGGCCGAAGCGCCGCGCGCCGCGCAGGAAGCAGGCACGGCCTTTCTTTCGATGATGTGATAATGGGGCGGATGCGCGGCATGTCGCGCGACGGCAGCGGCGGCCGCCTTCATCCTGTCCACCGGCCGCGACAAAATTGCGCTTCCCCTCGTCTTATATGCAGAATCGATTCTATTTCCAGGCAAGGGAGGCGCATGCATGACGGATGCCGAAAAGCAGCTCACCGCTCTGATGGACGCATACGGCGGCATGCTGATGGGCCTGTGTTCGGTCACGCTGGGTGACCGCTGCCTGGCCGAGGACGCCTTGCAGGAAGTCTTTCTGCGGGCATATCGGGCGCTCGCGCGCGGCGAGACGCTTCGCAGCGAACGCGCATGGCTCATTCGCGTAGCCGTCAATGTCTGCCGGGATTGGACGCGCACGGCGTGGTTCCGACATGTCGACCGCCGCGTCCCGCTCGATGCGCTGCCCGAGCAAACCGCTTCGCCTGATTTTCAGGATTCCGGCGTGCTCGAGGCGGTGCGCCGGCTGCCCGTGACCGAGCGTCAAATTGTGCTGATGTACTTCTGGCAGGACATGCGCGCAGAGGAAATCAGCCGGGCGCTGGGCGTCAACCGCGCGACGGTCTTTCGCCGTCTGAACAGGGCCAGAAAACAACTGCGCGACATGGTGGAAAGGTGGGATAGCGATGACTGAGCAGGAATTCCGCAAGGCGCTCGCCCGCAGTCTGGACCGCGATTTGCCGCCGGAGCTTCGCGCACGCATTCTGACGCAGGTCAGAGGAAAGGATATCGTGATGAAAAAGAAATTTTCTATTGGCTTTGCCTTCGTGTTGATACTGGTATTGCTCGCCGCCACGGCGCTGGCCCTCTCGCTGCACGGCTATCTGGAGACCGTCGCGGGCATGCAGAAGGAAAGCGGTTATTACGTGGACTGGAGCCTGAGCGAGAAGCGGCAGCTTCTGGACGCCATGCAGGAGCACGGCCTGCTCAGCGCGGACGACGCCGCCGCCCTGACCGACGAAGCCGCCATCGACGCATATATCATCGGCCGCTACGGCACAGACGGCCGCAGCGATACCATTGGCCTGTACAGCATTCTGGAAACCGAGCTCGGCGACATCAGCACCTGGCCGCAGGAGACGAAGGTCTGGTATTCCGACCTGCTTGCCCGCCTTGGCCTGCTGGGCGACGACGAGGAAATCTATCTGATGCCGGACGATGCCTCTGTTTCTCCCGAGGCTGCCGTCGACGCCGCGCGCCGCGCCGTGGAGGACGCCTACGCGCTGGGCGAGCATGCGCTGGACGGCTGCGAGGCGAGCTGGGACCTGCGCGCCTACAAGGACGTGCCCGCCCATTATCTCATCGTGCTCACGGCGGACGAAGTCTCCTGTTCCGTGGCCGTCGGCACGGACGGCCATGTGATGAGCAGCGCCGATGCGCCGCTCTTCCTCTCCCCTGCCGAGGAACGCGAGCAGCGCGAACGCGACGCCTATCGCCTCGATGAGGAGGTCGCTTCCGTAATCCAGGCATACAGCCTGGAGCATGGCCTGACAGGCAGCTGGTTTCATGCTTCCCTCGAGGACCAGTTCGCCATCTACAACCTGATTCGCCCGATCATTCTGGAGAACATGGCCGAAAATCCGCTCTATTCCGACCGCCAGAGCCTCTACCTCATCGACCATCCCTACGGCCTGCCGGACGCAGACGCCCTGCCGCTTGACGAGGCCATTGCCCTGGCGCTCCGCACCGCCGCGCAGGCAGCCAACGTTTCGCAAAGCCTGTTCTCGGATGACATCATCCGCCATTACATTGTCGCCGATTCTGCGCAGCCGCTCTGGAAAATTGTCGTAAGCCCGACGGAGGAAGGGCGCGAGGCGGGCCTGACGCAGTGGCTGGTGGAAATCGATGCGCACACCGGCGAGGTGACGCGGACGATAGACCGGGTCACGTATCTGGACACCTATCAGCATGTGGATGGATTTGTCTACTGAGGGCCCTGCCGCCCCAAACGCGCGGGAAAACCTTCCATGCACAAAGCGCAGGCCGTTGAAAAACGCTGTTTTTCAACGGCCTGGCCATGTGCGGACAATCGCTTTATTTCCCAAACGCGGTTTTCAGGGTCTCCTGCATGGAAGCCGACGCCGGCGTCAGGCGGCTGACCAGCGGCACCGTGACGAGGGACACCGCCATGGCGAGCACGCCGCCAAAGACCGTATCCGGCACAATGCCCAGCAGCGGCGTGAGCACGGACGTGGCCGCGCCCAGCACCATGCCGGCCCACGCGCCGGCGCGCGTCACGCGCTTGGAGAACAGGCCCAGCAGGAACGGCGCCAGGAACGCGCCGGCGAGCGTGCCCCAGGAAAAGGACATCAGCGTCACAATGGGCGTATCCTGCATGCCGAAGGCAATGACGAGGGACAGGATGACAAACACGATGCACAGCGCGCGCATCAGCCATGTCTGCCGCGCCGGCTTCATCTTCGGCAGCAAAGTGCCGCACAGGTCAATGGCAATGGACGAGGCCGACGAAAGCACCAGCGCGGTCAGCGTGGAAACGCTCGCGGAGAGCACCAGCACCACAATCAGGCCCACCAGCACGTCCGGCATGTTCACCGCTTCGCTCAGGAACACCGCCGGCATCACCGCATCCAGACCGCCCTCGGGCACTACGCCCCCCAGAATCTGCCGCCCGAACGAACCGGCAAAGTACGCGCCGCCGGCCAGAATCAGGCAGAACGCCGTGGAAATCACCGTGGCCTGCTTGATGGCCTTCTGATCCCGGATGGCAAAGAACTTGTGCATCATCTGCGGCAGGCCCCAGGTGCCCACCGAAGTCAACAGCACCAGCGCAATCAGACTGCCCGCCTGGTCCTTCGGCCCGAGCAGGGTATTGAACCCTTCGATGCCCAGCTGTCCCATCCGCTCCAGCGCGGTCAGCAGACCGCCCCGCGTGCCGGTCTCCGGGTCGTAAGCCGCGCCGCGCACAACAAAGACGACCATGAACACAATGCCGACCAGCATCACGCAGCCCTGGATGAAATCCGACAGCGCCGTGGCGCGGTATCCGCCGGCGAACAGGTACAGCCCCGCCAGCAGCGCGATGCCCACGATGCACCAGAAAAAGTCGATGCCCAGCGCGGCTTCGAACAGGAAGCCCAGGCCCTGGTAGACCGAAGCGGAGTACGGCACCAGGAAAATGAATATCATCGCCGCGGCGAAAAGGCCCATGCCGCGCGATTCGTACCGCTTCTCAAAGAAGCCGGGCATCGTGCAGACGTCCAGGCGGCGCGCCATCGCGTTGGCACGGCCGGCCAGCAGCTTCCAGGCCAGCAGGTTGCCCAGGAAAGCGTTGCCCACGCCAATCCACACCGCGGACAGCCCGTGCGTCCAGCCGATTTTGCCCGCATAGCCGATGATGATAACGGCAGAAAAATACGCCGTGCCGTAGGAAAACGCGGAAAACCACGGCCCTACCTTGCCGCCGCCGAGAAAAAATTCATGTAAGGTTTGTTTTTTGCGAGCGCTGAAGACGAGCACGCCCGCCATCGCCAGAACATAGGCAACCAGAATGATCATACGCATACCGCTACCGTCCTTTCCGTTCTACCGATTTCCCACGCCTTTTCCTTCAAGGCTACCGTACTACGAGCGGCATTATAGCATAGCCGCGCGGATTTGTAAAGCGGAAATTGCGCGGTTTTTTCGCTGTTTTTTTCTTTACCTTCCCGCGGGCCGTGTGGTATCATAGGGGCCGAAAATGCCCGGAGGTGACAGTATGGCCCGCCCGCGCACGCGAATGAATATACAGAATATGACGCGCATCGCCTTATGCGTCGCCGTCCTGTGCCTTGCTTCCTATCTGGTGGTCCCCCTCCCCTTTACGCCCGTCGTGCTGAGCCTGCATACGGTCGTCGTCAACCTGGTCGGGCTGATTCTTCCTCCCCGGCAGGCCGTCTGCGCCATGGCCGTGTACCTCCTCATGGGGGCCGTCGGGTTGCCGGTCTTTGCCGGCGGCGCCGCAGGCCCCGGCAAGCTGTTCGGGCCCACGGGCGGCTTCTACTTCGGCTTTCTGCTGGCCGTCCCGGTCATCAGCCTGTGCCGCGGAGAGCCCGGCCGTTTTCTGCGCTACTTTGGCGTCACGGCGCTGCTGGGGGTGCCCATCCAGCACGTCTGCGCCATCGTCATGATGTGCCTGCACAACGGCTTTCAGCCGGCCGCCGCGTTCGGCGCCGTATCGCTGCCGTTTCTCCCCGGCGATATCGCCAAATGCGCCCTCGCCTCGGCGCTGGGCGTCGCGCTCAACCGCGCGCTGCCGGCTGCCGGCGCCCTTGGCCCGCCCCGGAAGGCTTCCCGTCCGTAGGCGCGGGCAAAGCCGCCAAACGCCTTGACATTTTCTCGTTTTTGTAGTATTCTTTCCCCAATCCGTCGGAACGACGAGGAAGAGTACCCCGTTTCCCCGCTCTGCAGAGAGCGCGGCAGATGCTGCAAGCCGCGCGGGCGGCCCGGGCGAAGACCACCCTCCGACCGGCGGCGCAGGGCAGCGATAGCGCCGGACGAGTTTTCTTGTAAAGAAATAAAGCAGGGTGGAACCACGGCATAGCGCCGTCCCCGCACGGGGACGGCTTTTTTGCATCAAAATGAGGAGGAAGAACCATGGAAAGCATCGCAAGGGAAGGCATGACAGGCTTTGACGTGGCCGCGGAAATCAGCCAGGAAATGAAAAAGCAGGCGCTCGTTGCGCGCGTCAACGGCGAAGTGGTCGAATTGTGGCGTCCGCTTCACGAGGGCGACCGGGTGGAAATCCTGACCTTCGAGGACGAGGACGGCCGCCGCGCGTATCGCCACACCGCCTCGCATATTCTTGCGCAGGCCGTTCAGGCCGTGCGCCCCGGCACGCGCCTTGCCATCGGTCCGGCCATCGAAAACGGATTCTATTACGATTTTGATTCCGACGAGCCGTTCACCCCCGCCGACCTTGCCGCCATTGAAAAAGAGATGGGCCGCATCATCAAGCGCAACGAAAAGCTGGAGCGCTTCGAGCTGCCGCGGGAGGAAGCCCTGGCGCTGATGCGCGAGAAGAACGAGCCGTATAAGGTCGAGCTTATCGAGGACCTGCCCGAAGATGCGGCCATTTCCTTCTATCGGCAGGGCGACTTTACCGACCTGTGCGCCGGCCCGCACCTGCCTTCCACCGGACGCGTCAAGGCCGTCAAGCTGACGCATGTGGCGGGCGCGTACTGGCGCGGCAGCGAAAAGAACAAGATGCTCCAGCGCGTCTACGGCACCGCCTTCCCCACGCGCGAACAGCTGGACGCGTACCTGGCGCGCATTGAGGAAGCCAAGCGCCGCGACCACAGGAAGCTGGGCCGCGAGCTGGACCTGTTCGCGTTCATGGACGAGGGGCCCGGGTTTCCGTTCTTCCTGCCCAAGGGCATGGTGCTCAAAAACACGCTGGTGGATTACTGGCGCGATGTGCACCGCCGCTACGGCTATGTGGAAATCTCCACGCCCGTCATCCTCAGCCGCGCGCTGTGGGAAACCAGCGGGCACTGGTTCCACTACAAGGACAACATGTACACCACCGTCATCGACGACGAGGACTTCGCCATCAAGCCGATGAACTGCCCGGGCGGCATGCTCGTGTACCGGACCAAAATGCATTCCTACCGCGACCTGCCCATGCGCGTGGGCGAGCTGGGCCTGGTGCACCGGCACGAGCTGTCCGGCGCGCTGCACGGGCTGTTCCGGGTGCGCTGCTTTACGCAGGACGACGCGCATATCTTCATGACCTGGGATCAGATGAAGGACGAAATCAAGGGCACGGTCCGGCTGTTCGACGAGGTGTACTCCACCTTTGGCCTGACCTACCAGATTGAGCTTTCCACGATGCCGGAAGACCATATGGGCGACGAGAAGGACTGGGACTTCGCTACCCGCACGCTGGGCGAAGCGATTGAAGAGATGGGCAAGGCCTATGCGGTCAACGAGGGCGACGGCGCGTTCTACGGCCCGAAGCTGGACTTCCATCTGGCCGACAGTCTGGGCCGCACCTGGCAGTGCGGCACCATCCAGCTGGACCTGCAGCTGCCGGAGCGCTTTGCGCTGGAATATGTGGGGGCGGACGGCGAGAAACATCGCCCGGTGATGATTCACCGCGTGGTCTTCGGGTCCATCGAGCGCTTTATCGGCATTTTGACCGAGCACTTTGCGGGCGCGTTCCCGCTGTGGATTTCGCCCGTGCAGGTCAAGGTCCTGACCATCACCGAGCGCGGCGACGCGCGCGCGCAGGAAATCCTCGCCGCGCTGGAGGCGCTGGGCGTGCGGGCGGAAGCCGATTTGCGCAACGAGAAAATCGGCTTTAAGATTCGCCAGGCGCAAATGGAAAAGGTTCCCTATATGCTGGTCATCGGCGATAAAGAAGTGGACAGCGGCGAAGTCGCGGTCCGCGGGCGCAAGGGCGACCTGGGCGTCATGACCCTGGACGCCTTCACCGACCGGCTGACGGAGGAAATCCGCACCAGGGCGCTGTGACGCGACGATACGGCGCGCTCGTTTTGTCGGAAAAGGCCGGCAGCGCCGGCCTTTGTCGACAGGACACGTTTCCCCTGCGCCTGGGGCGCGGCCGGGGAAACGCGCAGGGAAACCTTGCTGCGCAAGGCTTCCGAACCCGCCGCACATGTCGCCGGGTTCGGATTCCATTTGGAGGGCTTCGGCCCTCCAAACCTCCCAAAATGGTTTTGTCGACGGTTTGAGGCTGGCTGCGCCGGCCTTTTTTGACAAGCTGGAGCGGCTGCAAGCCGCTTCCGCTATCATGTTCCGGCCGTGCGCTTCGCGCACAGGAACATGATGTCCCCTTCGCTGCAAGGCTGAGAAACAGCCTTGCAGCGAAAACAAAATTACCGCCATCTCCGGCACAAATGAACCAGGACCAGCAGCGCCAGCGCACCCGCCAGCGCAAAGAGCAGGCTGAAGGCGCTGTATACGGTGACGGCGCCGCCAACGGCCGAGGAAAGCCAGGCGCCGCCCAGCACCCCGCCCACAAAGCCCGCGGCGACATCCCGGCCAAAGTTCGGCCACATCCGTTCGCGGCTCAGCCAGTGCGCCAGCACGCCGGCGGACACGCCGACGGCGCTCCAGAGAACAAGGTACAGGATGATGTTCAAGCCACTCCCTCCCTCAGCGCGGCAGCAGAAATCCCGCACGGCGGGAGAACGCGCTTCCCTTTCAGCGTATGACGGCGGCCCGCCCCGGGTGTTTGCAAATGATTGGCCGAAGGTTCATATTCTATTCATATATTTTCAAAAGATGGATGGTAAGATATCCTTGAAATCGGAAGGAGGAAGCGAAACTATGAAAGAAAAACATGGAAAGAAAGGCAGAATCATCGCCATGGCCATGGCGTTTGTAATGGTGGGCGTGCTGGGCGGCATTGCGCTGACCGCAAATTTCCTCCCCCATACCGACGCCTCCGCCGAAGATATCGTCTCCTTGCTGGAAGCCACGGAAGCTTCCACCGCCGAAGAGCTGGAAAGCCCCTTCAAGGCGGTGTACGAACAGGTCAGCGCCTCCGTCGTGGGCATTGAGGTCTCCACGCAGATGCAGATTGTCAACGGACGCATCGAGAATAACACCGCGTTCGTCGGGTCCGGCGTGGTCATCAGCGACGACGGCTATGTGCTGACCAACCACCACGTCATCGAAGGCGCCGTCAACGTCTACGTCATCTCCGGCGACCAGGAGATCGCGGCGGAAGTGGTGGAAAGCGACGAGGCGACGGACGTCGCGGTGCTCAAAGCAGAAGGGCTGGACGCGCCGGCGGCCAAAATAGGCGACTCCAACGCGCTGTCCGTGGGCGACTGGGCCCTGGTCGTGGGCAACCCGCTGGGCGAGGAATATGCCAATACGCTGACGGTGGGCGTCATCAGCGGCCTGAACCGTGAGGTTTCCAGCCGCACCAGCGACGGCCGTCAGACCACAACCACCATGATTCAGACCAACGCGGCCATCAACTCGGGCAACAGCGGCGGCGGCCTGTTCAACATCAACGGCGAACTGGTCGGCATCACGTCCATGAAGCTGTCCAACAACGGCTATTTGGGCACCGCCGCCATCGAAGGCATCGGCTTTGCCATCCCGGTCAATACTGTAGCCGACGTGGCCAGCGACCTGATTACCTACGGCGAAGTGCAGACCCCGCGCCTGGGCGTAACCGTACAGGAGATTCTCTCCGACTATGACGAACCGACCGAGGATTCGCTGCCGCGCGGCCTGCTGGTCATCAACGTCGAGGCGGACTCCCCCGCGTCGGAGGCCGGCATCCAGCCCTATGACGTCATTGTCCGGGCCGACGGCGAACGGATTGAGAGCGTGGACGATTTGTCCAGCATCCTCCAGTCGCACGAAATTGGCGAATTCATCGAGGTGACGGTGTACCGCATCGAAGGCCTGCGCTCGTCCTCTGCGGTCCTGGACTACTCGCAGGGCGAAGAAATCACCATGAGCGTGGAAGTCCGCGTTATCGACTAAAGAACGAACTGCGGGAGCGGCCGGCAACGGCCGCTCCTTGTGACATCGGGCGCCTGCCCGGACGCATACTGTAGCAGGGCGCGAACGGAGTCCCCGTGCAAAACCGCCGCGAACTGCCGGAAAACAGGAGTGACACCGCTATGAAACAGACCTACATCGTCACAGGCGCCAACGGCTTTTTGGGCAATACCATCGTCCGCAAGCTCGCGGAGTCCGAAGACAACGAAATCCGGGCGCTGGTGCTGCCCGGGGACAGTACCAAAGCGCTGGACGGCGTGCGCTGCACCCTCTTTTACGGCGATGTGACCCAGCCCGATACCCTGCAGCCGCTCTTTGACGTAGAGGACGGCACGCCGCTGTACGTCATCCACTGCGCGGCGCTGGTATCCATCAAATCGCGGCATAACCCGTCCATCCGCGCCGTGAACGTCACGGGCACGCGCCATGTCATCGAGCAGACGCTTCGCCATCATGCGCGGCTGGTATACGTCAGCAGTGTGCATGCCATCCCGGAAAAGCCCGGTCAACAGCTGATTACCGAAACCGAGGATTTTCATCCCGACCGGGTGGTCGGAGAGTATGCCAAGTCCAAGGCGGAAATCACCGGCCAGGTGCTGCGCCTGGCCAAGGACGGAATCCTGGATGCCTGCATCGTACATCCCTCCGGGATTATCGGTCCCGGCGACTTTGGCAACAGCCATCTGACGCAGATGGTTCTGGACTTTGTGCGCGGCAAGCTGCGCGCCTGCGTCCACGGCGGCTATGATTTTGTCGACGTGCGGGACGTGGCGGACGGCATTCTCAGCGCCTGCCACAGCGGCCGGCGCGGCGCCTGCTATATCCTGGCCAACCGCTACATTTCCGTGCGCGACATGCTCGATACGATAGCGGACCTGTGCGGCATCCGGCGCGTGCGCACGACGCTGCCCATGTGGCTGGCGCGGGCCGTATCGCCGCTGGCCGAAGCCTACTACGCCATCCTGCGGCAGCCGCCGCTCTTTACGTCCTATTCCCTCTATACCCTTCGTACCAACGCCAATTTTTCCAGCGAGAAAGCCCGGCGCGCGCTGGGCTACCGCAACCGCGATTTTTCCCAGACCCTCAAAGACACCCTGGACTGGCTGAAGGCGCAGGGCCGCCTGCGCTGAGCGGCGCGCCGCCGGAGCGCGGCGAGGCCGGCGTCATGCACAGCGCCGGCGCCGGAAGGCTGTCCAGCACCGCCTGCGCCATGTCCGCGCTTTGCAGCCAGAGCGTCTCCAGCTCCGGGGTATGCAGCAGCACGGGCATGCGGTCGTGCAGCGGAGCCATCTGCTCGTTCGCCGCCTGGGTCAAAATGACAAAATGTCCGTTCCCGTCATGAAGCGCCGCCATGTGCAGCGGTTCCGCGTCCGCCCGCGCCACGCGGTATTTTTCTCCGCGCGCGGCGCCCTGCGCATGCCGCCATTCGAAAAAGCAGCTGGCGTCCACGATGCAGCGCCCCGCCTGCAAACACGGGGCAAACGTCGATTTCAGCCCCGCCGTTTCCGCGCGCGCGTTCACAGGACGCCGTGCCCCGACAGGCGGCGAAAGCCCCAGACCATTTCCCGAACCCCGTCCGCGCACCGAACGCACGCACGCTGGCCCGGAAATATTTCCCGCTCGCCGTCCCTGTCCTCCACGCCATAACGACCGCACATCTTATCTGGCCTCCACAAACCAGCGATTCTCGTCCTCAAACAGGTACATATCCCGATTGGCAATGCGGCAGGTGTAGCGCATGCCGCGCCCGCCCGCCTTGAGCGCCGGCGCCGGCCGCACGTCCAGCACGCGGTCCACCTCGAACGCGCGCCCGTCTTCCCAGAAAATCTTCAGCGGGCGCGCCCTGCCCGCTTCATTATAGCGCACAATCACGCTGACGAAAACCTTTCGCGCCATACGCCGTCTTTCCCTCCCGTCCGGTATCCGTCTACCGCCATACCCAGCCCAGCGCGCGGTGGACATAGGTTTCTTCGCTCTTTGCGCCGGTCAGCGTCGGGTCGCACAGCAGCATCCCGCGCTGCACGCATTGCTCGCCAAACCGCGCGCGCAGGCCGTCCACCGCCTTTTCCAGCGAGCGCTGCGCCTCCCGTTTGGGGGCGTCGAACAGCGACACCTGCTCCCCGTTCCGCCGGTCGCTCAGCTCCGTCACGCGCACCCCCACGCTGCGCACCGGCCGCTCCCAGCGGTAGTTTCGCCGAAACAGCGCCAGCGCGCAGGCCGCGATTTCCTGCGTCAGGTCCGTGTCCTGTTCCAGGCGCGCCTGCCGCTCGAAGGTAAACAGCTCGCAATCGCGCACGGATATCTGCACCACCCGGCAGCAAAAGCCCTGCTCGCGCAGGCGCGCCCCCACGCTCTCCGCCAGCAGCGTCAGCATATATTTGGCGTCCTCGTCGCAGCGAAGATCGCGCGGCGGCGTGGTGCTGTTGCCAATGGACTTAACCGGCTCCGCCTCGCCAATGCGCGCCACGGGCGAACGGTCCTCTCCGTTGGCAAAGGTGTGCAGCATTTCTCCCGCCTTGCCCAGCGCGCCGCGCAGAACGGCCACGTCGCAGCATGCCACATCGCCGATGGTCAGAAGGTTGCGCTGCGTCAGTTTGCGCCGGGTCGCCGGCCCCACATACAGCAGGTCTCCGACCGGCAGCGGCCAGACCTTTTCCCGAAAGTTTTCGCGCGTGATGACGGTGGTGGCGTCCGGCTTTTTCATATCGCTGCCCAGCTTGGCAAAAATTTTGTTGTCCGCCACGCCCACCGACGCCGTAATGCCAAATTCCTCCCGTATCCGCCGCCGCAGCTCGTCGGCCAGGCGCGCGCCGTCCTGCCCGGTCACGTCCAGCCACGCCTCGTCCAGCCCAAACGGCTCCACCCGGTCGGTATACTCCGCATAGATGTCCCGCACCCAGCGCGAAAATCGCTGATAATTTCGGCCATTGGGCGGCACCACGACCAGCCCCGGGCACTTCTGCCGGGCCTGCCAGACCGCTTCTCCCGTCCGCACGCCGTAGCGCTTGGCATGTTCGTTCTTGGTCAACACGATGCCATGCCGCGCCTGCGGGTCTCCGCAAACCGCCACGGGCTTATCGCGAATTTCGGGCCGGTACAGGCATTCCACGCTGGCATAAAACGCATTCAGGTCCGAATGCAGAATGGTACGCATCTTCTCTCGCCTCCCAAACACGAACATATGTTCCCTTTAAGGCCATTATAACACAATTTCCCCGAAATGCAAGCGGAAAAACCCGGAAAAGCGGCGGCGCATAGAATAAACGCGGGCCCGGCGCACAGGCGCCGGCCGCCCTCCAGGCCACGAGAAAGGAGACGGCTCCTTATGAATACACGCTGTGAAAGACCCTTCTGCTGCGCCCTGGCATGCCCGCAGGATATCTGCGTGGACGCGCCGCTGGCGATGGCGTATGTGCCCGTGCAGTGCTGGCGGTCTATCTACGGCCCGGAGGATGGGCTGCTTCGCGGCACCATCTTCGCCGAGCTGGATTTGCCCTTTGGCGCAGAAGGAGGCGGCAGGCAATGACGCACGAACACCGGCATCTGCTCGCAAAGGTCATGGCCGAGGGCTTTGCCCTGGACGATGCTTTGCTGTTTCTGGATACCCATCCCGACGACGAGGCGGCCCTGTCCTACTATCAGGAGCGCCAGGAAGCCTACCGGCTTGCCATGCAGCAATATGAGGAGGCGTGCGCGCCGCTGCGCATGGACGCGCTGCCTCCTGCCCCGTGTCATATCTGGGCGTGTTCGCCCTGGCCCTGGGAAACGGAGGCGTGAGCATGTGGCGATATGAAAAACGACTGCAGTATCCCGTCAACATCAAAAGGCCCGACGCCAGGATGGCGAAGGTCATCATCAGCCAGATGGGCGGCCCGGACGGCGAGCTGGCGGCCTCGCAGCGGTATCTTTCGCAGCGCTACGCCATGCCCTGGCGCGATGCGATGGCGGTGCTGACGGATATCGGGACGGAAGAGCTGAACCATTTGGAAATCATTTCCACCATCCTCCGCCAGCTCACGCGCGATTTGAGCGCAGAGGACATTCAGGCGCAGGGCTTTGCCGACTATTTTGTCGACCATACGACCGGCCTGTGGCCGCAGTCGGCGGGCGGCGTCCCCTTCAGCGCCATGGCGTTCCAGTCCAAAGGCGATCCGGTGACGGACCTGCACGAGGATATGGCCGCCGAGCAGAAGGCGCGCACGACCTACGACAACCTGCTCCGGCTGGTGGATGACCCGGATGTGCTGGACCCGCTGCGCTTTTTGCGCGAGCGGGAAATCGTGCACTATCAGCGCTTCGGCGAAGCGCTGCGCAACGTAACCGACCGTCTGGACGCGCGCAACTTCTATCAGTGCAACCCGGCCTTTGACCCATAAGGGCCCTGCCCGGGGGAGGCCGCGCAGCGGTCTCCTCCGGGGCGTTCCCATGCTCCGCGCGCAGGCATTGCCATTCTTCCCGCCCCATGGTACAATAAGTCGAATATGTTCCGGGTGGTATACGATGAAAAAAACGCTGATACTGTCGCTTTGCCTGTTGTTCTGCCTGAGCGTTCCGGCGGCCGCAGCCGCGCTGTCGATGCCGTCCGCGCCGGACGTTGTGCGGCCCGGCAAGTCCTATGAATTCGTGCTGGAAACCGCGGCCGAGGGCACGGTATCGATGACGCTGGAGGATGCAGGCGGGCAGACCTATACGGTGATGCGCGATTATCCGCTGCAAATCGGCGAAAACGTCCTGCGTTGGGACGGGCTGCTGCCGGACTTTTCGCCCGTTGCCGAAGGGGACTATACCCTTCGCCTGCAGATGGGCGACGGCCAGTCCCTCAGCGCCCCGCTGCGCGTGGGCGCGCCCTATCCGCTGCTGAGCGAAACGGGGCATGTGTCCGGTTTGGACGCCGTGGAGGTGACGCTCTACGCCAGCGAGGCCGGCACGCTGTTTGTCCGCGTGGAAACGGCCGACGGGGCGACCCTTCTGGAGGACAGCCTGCCCGTGCAGGCCGGCGAGACGGTCTATGCCTGGGGATATGCGCAGGACGGGCAGCGCGTGCCTGCGGGGCAGTATCTGCTGGTCTTTCAGCTGCGCACGGCGAACGGCTTTTCCTCCAACGAGCAGTATTCCTATGTGGAAGTATCCGCCCCGGCGGACGAAAGCGTGGACGCGCAGGCCGCAGCCCAGGCCATTGTGGACATAACGCCCTCCCCGACGCCCGTGGCCACGCCCACCCCGGAGCCTACGCCGGCGCTGTCCGCGCCGTATTCGCAGGTGGACGACGGCACGTTCTGGGCCATGCATCCGGGCGAGACGGACGACGCCGTCATCTGGGATGTTCTGACGCAGCCCATTATCGTCTATGACGACGGAAAGCTCAACGGCAAGGAACACGCCTATCTGATGGAAAACCCGGACGGGACGGGCGAACAGGTCGCGCAGCTGCACGCGCTTTCCCAGGGCGTGCACGTCATCGGCGAAGTCAACGAATACGGGTATGTGCTCGTAGAAGCTTTCAGCAATTACGACCGCGACTACTCGCCGGAAACCGACGAAGAGCGGGCGCACGCCTTTGACGTCAAGCAGGGCTATGTGCTGGCAGAAAACCTCAAGACCGTGGAAGTGCATCAGGACATGGCGCTGCTCATCGACAAGCTGACGCAGCGGATGTACCTGTTCATAGACGGGGAAAGGGTGACGGAGTTTATCATTTCCACGGGCCTGGTCACCAACGAAGAAGATACGCTCTTTGAAACCATCCCCGGCGAATACATCACCGTCAGCCATACCGGAACGCTCGTGGACGGCAATATGAACAGCGCCATGGCCATCCGCATCAACGGCGGCATCCTCCTCCATGAGGTGCCGCATAAAATCAACGCGGACGGCACGAAAAATTACGCCTCCTTCGAAGGCTATCTCGGCCAGAAAAAAAGCCACGGATGCATCCGCAACGAGCGCCGGAAAACGCCGGAAGGCTACAACCAGGCATGGATTTGGGAAAACTTTGAGCGCGGCGAGCCGTATAAGGTCATCATCTGGGACGATTTGAACCGCGTGGATACGCCGACCGTCTGGCGGGAAAACCCCTATCATTAACCCCGTCCCCGCGCAGCGCGCAAGCGCCTGCGGCGCCGGCAGCGGATGTCCTGCCCCTCCTGCGCGCGGGGCCAAACGTCGAACGCCGCCCTCCTTCAGCGCGTTGTTTTAAGAAAACACAGAGGGACGGCTGTATGCCGTCCCTCACAGACCGTCGAAAAACCCCTTTGGGGAGGTTTGGAGGGCCGAAGCCCTCCAAATA
>NHCFR05603__coassemble_429_pt1 | contig 31967 bp, 26 predicted proteins | sample NHCFR05603__metabat2_high_PE_044 | metagenome-assembled genome bin NHCFR05603
GGATGGCACAGGAAGGGGCTTGCCGCCCCTTCCTGCATCCCCGCAGAAGTGTGATCCGATACGCTGAGCGGCCGGCATGGCCGTCCGTTGCTTTTTGGAGTTTTTCAGCGGATGCTGTTGATCGCCGCCCGCCGCCCGTTCGCCGCGGCCGCGCGGCCTTCGCTGCGCCGCCCGTCGCCTTTCCGCTACATCGCGCAGCTATCTCTGCAATGTCCATCCACTCGCCGTCCTCCCGCCGCGCCGCGCGGCGCGCGCCTGCGCAGACGCATAAACTTGTGCGGGAAAGCGGCGGAAAGGATGCGGATGGAAGCGATTGCGAAAAGCAGGAAATGAAGCGGGCAGGGCTTGACAGCGGGTGCTGTCAGTTTATAATAGAGTGTGTTCATACGGAAGTGAGGGATGGATATGCAGAGCATTCCGGTACGGTATGCCCAGACATTGAAGGAAAAACCGGCGGACGAGACCAAATTGGGGTTTGGAAAAATCTTTACCGACCATATGCTGATCATGGATTATGACCCGGAGCATGGCTGGCACGACATGCGCATCGTGCCGTATGCTCCGTTTTCCATGGATCCGGCGAGCATGGTGCTCCATTACGGCCAGGCAATCTTTGAGGGCCTCAAGTGCTATCGGGATGCAAGCGGCGCGCTGCGGCTGTTCCGGCCCATGGACAATTTCCGCCGCATGAACCGTTCGGCTGCGCGCATGTGCATTCCGCAGCTGGACGAGGAGGCCTGCCTGGAAGGGCTCAGGACGCTGCTGGCCGTCGAACAGGGCTGGGCGCCGCATGCAGAAGGCACCGCGCTGTATGTGCGGCCGACCATCATCGCCACGGATGTGGGCCTGGGCGTGCATGTCTCGCATACCTATCGCTTCTTTATCATTCTCTCGCCCAGCGGCGCCTATTACCAGGACGGGCTTGCGCCGGTCGGCATCTATGTGGAGGATGAGCTGGTGCGCGCGGTGCGCGGCGGCATCGGCTTTACCAAGGCGGCGGCGAATTACGCGGCGTCCCTGTATGCGGGCGACGTTGCGGAGCGGAAGGGTTACGCGCAGGTGCTGTGGCTGGACGGCGTGCATCAGCGCTATATTGAAGAAGTCGGCTCAATGAATATCATGTTTGCCTTCGGCGACACCATCGTCACCCCGATGCTCAACGGCAGCATCCTGCCCGGTATCACCCGGGACAGTATCCTCACCCTTGCCAACGATTTCGGCTATACGGTCGAGGAACGCCGCATGAGCATCGAAGAGGTGTTCGAAGGCGCCCGGAGCGGGAAGATGACCGAGGCGTTCGGCACCGGCACGGCGGCCGTGGTCTCGCCCGTGGGGTCGCTCTGCTGGAAGGGGGAGGTCGTCCGGATAGGAGACGGCGGCATCGGGCCCATTACGCAGCGGATGTACGACGCCCTGACGGCGATTCAGCGCGGCGAGGCGGCCGACCCGCACGGCTGGAGCGTGTTGGTCTGACACTGTCGGCGTCAGCGCCGCCGGCCCGCTGCCATGCGCGCGGTGCTGCGGCAAAGCGCTTGCCTGCGCGCCCGGGCGCGGCAAGGAGAGACAAAGCGGAAAGGGGCACAGAGGATGAAGAAGGGGTCGTTGCGGCTGATGTATCTGGGGGCGCTGTGCGCGGCGCTGCTGTTGGTGGGCGCGCTGCCGGCGCTGGCGGACGGCACGGGGGATATCGGGGTGGATGAAATCCATTTCCCGGACGAGCTGTTTCGCGAATATGTGGCGGAAAACGCCGATACGGACGGCGACGGCCTCCTGAGCGCGGAGGAAATCGCCGACGTTCACGGAATCCATGTCAGGTTCCATGGCATCTAGGACCTGACGGGCATCGAGCACTTTACGGCGCTGGCGTATTTGGATTGCAGCGCCAACTCGCTGACGTCGCTGGACGTATCGAAGAACGCGGCGCTGCAGTCACTGGACTGCTACAGCAACCAGCTGACGGAACTGGACGTGTCGGCGAACGCGGCGCTGCAGTTACTGGACTGCTACAGCAACCAGCTGACGGAACTGGACGTATCGAAGAATACGGCGCTGAGCGAGCTGAACTGCGGCGACAACCAGCTGACAGCGCTGGACGTGTCAGGAAACGGGGCGCTTGTGTATTTGAACTGCGGAAGCAATCGGCTGACGGAACTGGACGTATCCAAGAACGCGGCGCTGCAGGAGCTGAGCTGCTCCGGCAACCAGCTGACGGCGCTGGACGTGACGGCAAACGGAGCCCTCAGGAGTTTGTACTGCTCCGATAACCAGCTGACGGCACTGGACGTGACGGAAAACGGAGCCCTGGAGAGACTGGACTGCGGCAGCAACCGGCTGATGGCGCTGGAGGTGCCGGACGACGCGGTGTACGACAGGCTCATCGGCGGCGCGCAGAGCCCGACGGCGGAGGTGGCCGGGAGCGCGGACGGAACGTGGAGCGTGGACCTGGCGGCGCTGGTGCCCGGCTGGGCGGAACGGGTGAACAACGTGACGGTGACGGGCGCGGAGATGGACGGCAGCGTCGTGACCTGGAGCGACGGGAGCGTGCAGCCGACGGTGGTGTATCACTACGACACGGACAGCGGCGACGCATGGGTGGAGCTCACGCTGATTCCCGTCGAAGCGTCGGACGCCTCCGATGCGTCCGATGCCGACCTCCGGCACAAAAAGCCCTGACGGCCGGCCTCGTTGACAAAACGCCGGCGTCGGGCTACAATACATGGCATCCAGAGCGGCACGGAGGAACCGATATGAGGCAATGCATGGATGCGGAAAATCTGCACCGCAGGCTGAAGAAAATCATCGGCCAGGTGCAGGCCATTGACCGGATGATTGAAGAGGACGTCCCGTGCGAGGATATTCTTGCGCAGATTAATGCCGCGAAATCCGCGCTGCATAAGGCGGGGCAGGTTGTGCTGGAGGGACATATCAGGCATTGCGTCCGCGACGGCATCGCGCGCGGGGACGCCGACAAAACGATAGAAAACTTCACAAAAGCGGTGGAGCGCTTCGCCAACATCACCTGAGCTGCCTCGGGGGATGCGCCGGCGGGGCGCTCTTTCTCGCCGGAGACGGTGCGGGGATGCGCCTGCGGGGCGCTTTTTCTCGCCGGGGACGGCTCGGGGGGCGCGCCTGCGGGGCGCTTTTTCTCGCCGGGGGACGGTACGGGGGACGCCGGCGGGGCGCTCTTTCCCTGGACGGCTTGACAGGCGGCCTTTTGCGCGCTACAATATACCCATACCCCTATGGGTATAGAAAGAGGGAACAAATGGCCATGAAAGCGTTTGTCAACCGGATGGAACGGCTCCTGGCGCTGGGCGGAACGCGAAGGGATATCCTTTTCCTCGTCCTTTCCGGGGCCGCCCTGCTCGTCAGCCTTTTCGGCGTATCGCCGCTGCCCTTTGACATGGCATGGTTTGCCATCGTCCTGTGCGGCGTGCCCATTGTCGCGGGGGCGGTCCTGGGCCTTGTGACCGAGGGCGATATCAAGGCGGACGTCCTGGTCTCGCTGGCGCTGATTGCGTCGGTGTGCATCGGAGAACATTTTGCCGCCGGCGAGATTGCCTTTATCATGCAGCTGGGCGCTCTCCTGGAGGAAATGACCGTCGCCAGGGCGCGCGCGGGCATTGAAAAGCTCGTGCACCTGACGCCGCAGACCGCGCGGGTGATAGCGGGGGACGAGGAACGCATCTGCCCGGCGGAGCAGGTGAAGGTGGGGGAGCGCATTCGCGTGCTGCCCGGGGAGACGGTGCCCGTGGACGGCGTCATTCTCACGGGCAGCACGTCCGTCAACCAGGCGGTGATGACCGGGGAATCCCTGCCCGTCGACAAGACGGTGGGCGACACGGTCAGCAGCGGAACGGTCAACCAGTTTGGGGCCTTTGAGATGCGGGCGACCCGGGTGGGGGAGGACAGCTCCATCCAGCGCATGATTCGCCTAGTCCAATCCGCCGATGCGGGCAAGGCGAAAATCGTGGGACTGGCGGACCGATGGGCGACCTGGATTGTGGTGATTGCGCTGGCCGCGGCCGCGCTGACCTGGCTGCTCAGCGGCCAGATGATCCGGGCGGTGACCATTCTGGTCGTGTTCTGCCCCTGCGCGCTCGTGCTGGCCACGCCCACGGCCATCATGGCGGCCATTGGCAACGCGACGCGCCACGGGTTTCTGGTCCGGGAAGGCGACGCGCTGGAACGGCTGGCAGCGGTGTCCTGCGTGGCCTTTGACAAGACCGGGACGCTGACCTGCGGCGTTGCGCGCGTGACCGCTGTGCGGAGCGTGTCCGGGTACGACGCGGACGCGGTGTTTGCCTACGCGGCGGCGGCGGAGCAGTTTTCCGAGCATCCGCTGGGCAAGGCCATCGTCCGCGCCTATCTGCAGGCGACGGGCCATCGGCCACTCGCTGCGGAGGCGTTTCGCATGGTTCCGGGCGAGGGCGTTTGCGCCGCGGTCGGGGGAAAACAGGTTCGCGCGGGCAACCGAAAGATGCTCGGCGGCGATGAAGCGGCGCTTCCGCCCGCCCTGTCGGAAGACGTGCAGGCCTATGAGAACGACGGCAGCGCGGTCATCTTCGTGACCGTCGACGGCACGCCGGCAGGATATATCGTGCTTTCGGATACAATTCGGGAAGAGAGCCGGGAGATGATTGACCGCCTTGTCCGCCTCGGCGTCCAGCCCGTGCTCCTGACCGGCGATAACCTGAACGCCGCCAACGCCATCGGCGGAAGACTGCATATTGAAACCATCCACGCCCATTGCCTGCCGGAGGACAAGCTGCGCCACATCGAGCGCTACCAGCGCGAGGGGAAGCGCGTCTGCATGATGGGCGACGGCATCAACGACGCGCCCGCGCTGAAGCGGGCGGACGTGGGCATCGCCATGGGCGGCGTGGGCAGCGACATCGCCGTGGAGGCCGCGGACATTGCCCTGGTGGACGACGAGGTGAAGGAACTGCCGCATCTGGTCGCGCTGTCCCGGCGCATGATGAAAACCATCCGGCTGAACCTGACCTTTTCCATGGCCCTGAACTTTCTGGCCATCGCCCTGGCCATCACGGGCGTTCTCAATCCGGTCGTGGGCGCGCTGGTGCACAACGCGGGCTCCGTGGCGGTTATCGTCAACTCCGCGTTCCTGCTGAAATGGGGAAAGCGGCAGAAAACGGCGGGTGAAACAGGAGGCGCGTGACGCTTCGGCGCGTGAAAAACCCGCCGGCCCAACCCGTGTGCCGGCGGGAGACGGCACGGGGACGGAGCGCGCGCGGCGCGCCGCGCGGGAGAACCCGGCAAATCGCCGGCCCCGGAACCAGAGCGCCGACCCTGAAACAAAACAACCCGCCGGCCCCGGAACGAGAGCGCCGACCCCGGAATCAAACCGCCGGCCTCGAAACAAAATAAATCATCAGTCCCAGAACCAGAGCGCCGGCCCCGGAACAAAACAGACCGCCGACCCCATGCGGGACAGCGGTCTGCGAGCGCCGGGTCCGGCGCTTTCGAACGGGTTTTATTCCACCGTGAAGGGCAGCAGCGCGACGGCGCGGGCGCGCTTGATGGCTTCGGAAAGCTGGCGCTGATGCTTGGCGCAGTTGCCGGTCATGCGGCGGGGCAGAATCTTGCCGCGTTCGTTGGTGAAGCGGCGAATGCGGCCCACGTCTTTGTAATCAATAAACTCGATTTTATCCACGCAGAAGCTGCACACCTTGCGGCGGGGCTTACGGCCGCGCGGACGGCGTACTCCCTTGTCGCCACGATCTTCGGACATAGCGGTATCCTCCTTATTTTCCAGTCAAACCGGGAAATCGTGCTTTCCCTGCGCTTCCTCAGAAGGGAAGCTCATCCTCATCCACCTGCGTAAACCCAGATTCAGCCGGTGCGAACCCGGACGGCGCTGCCGGCGCCGGGGCGGGACGGAATCCACCTTCGCCGGCCGGTTGTCCGGCGTTGGGCATGAACTCCACATCGTCCGCATCCACTTCCACGACCGTGCGCTTGGTTCCGTCCTGAGCGTCATAGTTGCGGATATGAATCTGACCCACCACGCAGACCTTGCGGCCCTTGCTCAGGTACCGCGCGCAGTTTTCCCCAAGCTGCCGCCATGCGGTGACATTGAAGAAATCAACGTCCGGCTGGCCCTCCACCTTGCGGCGGCGGTTCACCGCCAGCCCAAAGGAACAGACGCTGTAGCCGTTGGACGTGGTGCGCAGCTCTGGGTCGCGGGTCAAATTTCCGATTAAAAACACCTTATTCACGGATCACACCTGCCTTTTGTGGGTCACTCCTGCTCGACGGCGGGCGCTTCTTCCGCGGGGGCCTGCGCTTCCTCGACGGGCTCGGCAGCCGGCTCAGCAGCTGCGGGCGCGGTCTCGACGGGGCGCGCGGCGGGCGCGGGACGAACCGGGACGGGACGCGGCTTGACGCTGGTGTGCTTTTCTTCGACGCGAACAATCAGATACCGCAAAACATCCTCGGAAATCTGCAAAACGCGCTCAATTTCGCGGGGAAGGTCGCTGGAGGCGCTGAAGTTCACCAGCACGTAATAGCCCTCGTTCTTGTAGTTGATGGCGTAGGCCAGACGGCGCTTACCCCATTCATCGACCTTTTCCACCTCGCCGCCGTTGCCGGTGATGAGTGCGGAAACTCTCTCGATAAGCTCCTTGCGGGGCTCGTCTTCAAGCGCTGTGTCGATGATGTACATCAGTTCATACTTGTTCAAGTTCCTTTCACCTCCTTATGGACTTGTGGCCCTGCATCCATGCAGAGCAAGGATGTGCCAATTAAGGAGTATATCAGACTTTCCCGGAAAAAGCAAGCATTCCGCACGAAATTCGCGCGAAATTCGCGCACTTTTTGCGCCCCTCCGGCGCGCCGGACGGCTATCGGTACTGGGCATGCTCCACAAAATAGGTCAGCCGTTCCAAGCTCTCGTCCTCGCGGATTCTGCGCGCCGCCACGATGCGCCGTTCCGCGTCGTCTTCCACGCAGGTGACCAGCAGCAGGAGCTGGTCTTCCGCCGTGACCTCGATGCCATTGCGGAAGACGGAATGCGCCAGCAGCTCGTCCAGCACCGTCTGACGGGTCGCCGCGTAGGACGAATACAGGTTCCACAGGTTCACGGCGTCCCAGTGTCCCGGGTCGACCAGCAGGGTGCTGACGGCAAAGACGACGTACTGGCCGTCCTCATAGGCGGTGTCGAAGGTGATGAAAGCGTTGTTCTGGTAGAAGGAGAGGGTTTCATAGTTGCGCAGGCCGCCGAACATCAGGCCCGACTTCATGTTGTGGCCGTAGAGAATCAGCGTATAGGGCCGGGTGCTCAGGTCGCAGGACTCGTCGAGGAAAATGGCGCCGTTGGCGTTGTGGTAGCCGCGGTAGTCCCGGTTGAGATAGTAGCTGTTGTCCCGCTGCACAACGGCTTCGTCGAGCATGTCCTCAATGGTCAGCCAGCCGATGATATCGTCGTTCTGCCGGCGGATTTTCTGAAACTGCGCGCTGATTTTTGCGTTGGGGTTGTCCGGGTAGGGGATTTCCTCCAGCAGGCCCGGGGTTTCGGGCGTCTGCTCACCCGCATCTGCCGCAGGCGCCTGCGCGGAGGCGGACGCCTCTGCAGGCTCCGCCACTTCGGCCGCTTGCGCCTCCTGCGCCGCTTCGGCTACTTCCGCTTCCTGCGCGCCGCCGGACAGGGAGTTGACCGTGAAGGGGGAAGAAGCGAGCACGGCCGCCTCGTCCGCCGCGGCGGTGACGGCCTCGTGGTAAGCGGCGCGCAGCTGCTCGGACGCCTGGCGGGCGCGGAAATAATCGACGCCGTAGCGCGTCAGCGAAACGGCGCTGTACAGGAACAGAAGAGCGAACGCCGTGAGCAGAAGCAGCAGCGTGCGCCTCCGCCACGGGGGTTCGGGACGCCTGTGGCCGCGCCGGAAGCGCGCGCCTGCGGGCGGCGCGTTCCTGCGCGCCCTGCCGCGCGGTTGTCCGACCGCGGGGGCATGGGCCTGGGAGCGCTGACGGGGCGGGTCCGGGCAATAGCCGTAGGGGGTTGCGCCGAAGCTGCGAACCGACGCTGCGCGCTTTTTCCGCCGCCTTTCGGCGCGCAGACGGTTCAGCAGTGCCCGCAGCATGGCCGTTTCCCCCTTTGCAGGCCCGCGGCCTGCCGTATATTTCCAACATCTCATTATAGCACGAGGCCGCGCGGCGTACAATACCCCGCCGCGTTCCCGGGGCGGCGGGGCGGGGAAGCGGCCGGACCGGCGCGGGCGCATGCAAGGCCGGCGCGGCGATTTTTTCCTGCGGTTATTTTTTCTTGTGGAACATGGACGCGCTGATGCGGCTTTCCGTGCCGGCCAGAATCCGGTGGATGTTGGCGCGGTGGGCAAAGACAATCATGGCCGGGAGCAGCACGCTGAAGGCCAGCAGGAGCCAGTCCGAGCGGACGATGGCGGTGACGGAGCCGGTGACGAGGAACAGGCACGCCGCGAGCATGTTGCTCAGCGAAACGATGCGGGTGGTCAGAATCAGCGTGATGCCGGTGACGGCGACCAGCAGCGCCTGCAGGGGCATGAGCGGGGTGAGCACGCCCAGGGAGGTCGCCACGCCCTTGCCGCCCTTAAAGCCGAAGAAGACCGGCCATATATGGCCCGCCACCACGCACATGCCGGCCAGCAGCCCGCCGCGCCAGCCGCCGATGAGCAGGCCCAGACAGGCGGCGAGCAGCCCTTTGAGAAAGTCCCCCAGGAGCGTCCACAGGGCCGACTGCCTGCCCAGGATGCGCAGCGCGTTGGTAGCGCCGCTCGAACCGCTGCCATGCTGGCGCAGGTCAATTTTCTTGGTGGTCCAGCCGACGATGAGCCCGGTCTGGATATTGCCGAGCAGATATCCCAGCACCGCGCTGGCAAGCAGTCGCACGATGTTCATCTCAGTCCTCCTTTTTGCGTTCGCGCAGGATAAAGCGGATGGGGGTGCCGGCAAAGCCGAAAGCCTTGCGGAACTGATTTTCCAGGTAGCGCTCGTAGGCGAAGTGCATGAGCGTTTCGTCGTTGACGAACAGCACGAAGGTCGGCGGCTGCACGCTCTGCTGCGTCGCGTAGTAGATTTTCAGCCGTCTGCCGCCGCAAAGCGGGGGCTGCTGCGCCAACTGCGCGTCGGCCAGAACATCATTGAGCACGCCCGTGGTGATGCGCCGCGTGGCCTGCGCGTATACGGCCTGCACCTGCTCCAGCACCCTTTGGGCGCGCAGGCCCGTCAGCGCGGAGATAAACAGCACCGGCGCATAGTCCATGAATTTCAGCTGCGCGAGCACCTCCCTGCGCATGGCTTCCAGCGTGCCCGTCTCCTTTTCCACCGCGTCCCACTTGTTCACCACGATGACCGCCGCGCGCCCTTCCTCGTGCACAAAGCCGGCGATTTTCGCGTCCTGTTCGGTCACGCCCTGCCGGGCGTCGACAAGGATGACCGCCACGTCGCAGCGGCGGATGGCGGCGAAGGAGCGCACCACGCTGTACCGCTCCAGCGACGCGTCCTCGATGGCGCGGCGGCGGCGGATGCCGGCGGTGTCAATGAGGTTGTACCGCTGGCCGTCCTGCTCGAAGGGGACGTCAACGGCGTCGCGCGTGGTGCCGGGGATATCGCTGACCATGACGCGCTCCTGGCCCAGCAGGCGGTTGACCAGCGTGGACTTGCCCACGTTGGGCCGGCCGACCACCGCGATATGGATGGCGGGGGCCTCGTCCTGCTGCGGCGTGTCCTGGGCGGGCAGCAGGCGGAGAATTTCGTCCAGCAGGTCGCCCAGGCCCATCATGTTCGTGCTGGAAATGGCGATGGGCTCGCCCATGCCCAGCGCGTAGAAGTCGTACCGGTTTTCGGCCAGGGCGAGCGTGTCGGCCTTGTTGACGACCAGCAGCACCGGCCGGCTGGTCCTGCGCAGCAGGTCGGCCACGTCCTCGTCGTCCGCGGTCAGCCCCTGACGCCCGTCCACAAAGAACAGAATCACGTCCGCCATGTCCATGGCGATGCCGGCCTGCCTGCGCATCTGAATCCGCAGCGGGTCGTCCGAGCGGGGGTCGATGCCGCCGGTATCCACCAGCGTAAAGGTTCTGCCGAGCCATTCCACGTCCGCGCATACGCGATCGCGCGTCACGCCCGGCGTGTCCTCGACGATGGCGATGCGGCGGCCCGCGATTTTGTTAAAGAAAGTCGATTTGCCCACGTTCGGGCGGCCCACTACGGCGACCAGGGGTTTTGCCATGTCAATCCTCCGTCTGATACTGTTCGCCCAGCAGGGCATAGAAAAAGTCCGCTCCGTCGCAGGGCACCGCATGTACCGCGACGCCCAGGCGCGCGCGGAGCGCGTCCAGCGGCATATCGTCCAGGAACAGCGCGTCCTCGCGGCGCAGCATGGCCTGGGAAATCAGAATTTCGTCGGCCTCCTCGCCGGCGAGCGCATGCAGCAGGTCGCTGCCCGTCAAAAGGCCGGCCACGGTGACATGGCCGCCGAAAAAGCGGTTTTCCACCGCCAGCACGCGCGCCTGCACGCCGGCCGGCGCGGCGTGCGAAACCAGCGCGCGCAGGTACGGCGCGGCGGACACGCCCGTGGCCACCAGCACGCGGCGGGGGACGGCCGTCTCCTGCGCGGCCAGCGCGCGCGCGCCGTAAAACGCTTCCCGGAAGCTGCGCAGCAGGCCCACGCCGTTTTCCAGCTGGGGATAGTCCTCATACGCTTCCTCCGGCGGCAGCGGCTGCCCGCTGAGGGCGTAAAACTCGTCCGCGGCAAAGACAAAGCGCGTGCCCAGCCGGGCCCAAAACGCCTCCTGCCAGGCGTGCGCCTGCGCAAGCAGCGCCGCGGCCGAGGCCGCGTCATAGGGCGTCAGCGGGCACAGCCCTTCCCGATGCCCCGTCAGCCCCACGGGCACCAGCGCGACGGAGCGGGCGGCCGGATGCAGCGCGGCCAGGGCCTCCAGCGTCGCGTCCAGCGCCGCGCCGTCGTTTATCCCGGGGCACAGCACGACCTGGCAGTGGAAGGATATCCCGTGCCGGGCCAGGCGCCGCAGCTGCTCCTGCAGGCGCGCGGCGCGCGGATTGCCCATCATGCGCGCGCGCAGGCCGGGCTCCATGGCATGCACGGAGATGTACAGCGGGGACGCGCGGCGCGCAATGATGCGCGCAAATTCGCGGTCGGACAGGTTGGTCAGGGTGATGTAATTGCCCATCATCAAAGAAAGCCGCCAGTCGTCGTCCTTGACGTAAAGGGAGGCGCGCATGCCTTCGGGCATCTGATCCACAAAGCAGAAGACACAGCGGTTGGCGCACATGCGGGGACGCGCCATCAGCGAGGAGGCGAAGGTCAGGCCGAGCGGCTCGTCCGCATCCTTTTCCAGATGGATTTCTTCAATCTCCGCGCCCCGGCGCACCTCCAGCACCAGCCGTTCGCCGGCGGTCAGATACTGGTAGTCCACCTGGTCCAGCACGGGCTCCCCGTTGATGGAAAGCAGGGTATCCCCGGGCCGGAGGCCGCACTGCCCGGCAATGCCGTCCGGCTCCACCGCCGCAATCGTATGCGCCAACGCTCGTGTCCTCCTAATACCGCAGAATATACCACTTTTATTATCGGCCAATCCCGGGGAAAAGTCAAGACGGAGGAAGCCGCCCAGCGGGCAGGCGGCCCGGCGGGACAGGGGGCGCTGTCCGCCATGCGCCTGACAGCGGTTTCCCTGCGCGCGAAACGGGCGCCGGGGCGGCGTCGGCCGTAAAAACGGCCTCGGGCCGCCGAAAAGGGCTGTTTTCGGCGGCCTGCGCGCGCCGGGGGCGCGCAACGCCGCCCCGCGGGCAGGCGGAATCGGACGGGCTTTTATTGCTTTGGGCGGGCCAATCTGGTACAATGGAGCCGGACGTGTGATGCGCGACGATGGACGGCGCCGGCAGCGGCAGAACGGGCGGAGCGCAAATGACAGGAGGTCGTTTGGATGCGGCTCAGATGTTTCCTTGTATGGATGGCGGCGTGCCTCGTCGCAGCGCTTACTCCCCTTGCGCCGGCCCTGGCGTCCGAATCCATGCACTTTTTGACGGTGTCCGTGGAGGTAACCGGTGCAGGGATGCAGGAAGCGGACAAGGAAAGAGAGTGGGCGTTTACCGTAAAGCTGATGGACCAAGGCGGAAATATGCTGAACGGTGAGTGTCCCTATATGGGAAACAGCACCGTTGCGGGCGTGGACCAGCCAGAAAACGGCACGCTTACATTTACAGGGGGCACATCCAATGCTTTCTCCCTGAAGCACGGGTAGAGCATCACCATACATATTCCCCTCCACGTATCAGGCCCCACGTCCATCCAGTATGTGGTAAAAGAGACGAATGCCGATCAGGGCGGCTTCACGACGACGTCCGAGGGCGAAACGGGCACGATTTTGGAAGGCGGAGCCACGGCGAAATTTACCAACACAAGGGGCGTCAGTACCCTGACGGTGTCCAAGACGGTGGACGGTGCACAGGGTGAGACAGGGGACCCAAATAAACCGTGGAATTTTACCGTAACAATGAAAGATGGCGAAACTCCGCTGAGCGGTACGTTTGCCTGTGTGGGAACGCAAACATCGCTTACATTTCAAGCGGGCAAAGCCACCTTCCCACTGAAGCACGGGCAGAGCATTACCATACAAGGCATCCCCGCAGGCGTCACCTATGAGGTAACGGAGGCGGAGGCCAACATGGACGGCTACGAGATGACGTCCACGAACGCAACGGGCACGATTCAGAAAGACATAGCCGCCACGGCAGCCTTTACCAACACAAAGGTTCCCTCCGGTACCCTGACGGTGACCAAGACGGTGAGCGGCAACGGGGTGCAGCCAGCGGACCGGAACAAAGAGTGGGGTTTTACCGTAACAATGAAACATGGCGAAACTCCGCTGGAAGGTAAGTTTGACTGTGAGGGAACGCAAACATCGCTTTCCTTTAATGCTAACGGCCACGCCGACGTCCGCCTGAAGCACGGGGAGAGCATTACCATACAAGGCATCCCCGCAGGCGTCACCTATACGGTAACGGAGGATATGGCCGATCTGGATGGCTTCAAGACGACGTCCACAGGCGCAACGGGCACGATTCAGGAAGGCAAAGCCGTCACGGCGGCGTTTACGAACACGAAAAACGGGGATGTGACGGGCACGGGCGAGGATACGGGCGCGGGCACGGGAGAAGATACAGGCGCGGGCACGCCGGTGCCGCAGACCGGCGACGCGGACAGCCCCGGCCTTTGGCTGTTCCTGCTGGCGCTGTCCGCCATGGGCCTGACGGCGGTTTTCCTGCGCGCGAAACGGGCGCCGGGGCGGCGTCGGCCGTAAAAAACGGCCTCGGGCCGCCGAAAAGCGCCGTTTTCGGCGGCCTGCGCGCCGGGGGCGCGCAACGCCGCCCCGCGGGCAGGCGGCCCGGTGGGACGGGGGCGCGGTTCGGCAAAAGATGGAGGAAGGGGTTGACAGCGCGGAGGTTTTCCGCTACAATATGTGGGTCGGCGTTCGGTGTGCTGTGCGGGCGTGGCGGAATGGCAGACGCGCTGGATTTAGGTTCCAGTGCCGCACGGCGTGGGAGTTCGAGTCTCTTCGCCCGCACCAGGGGCCGCAGAGGAGCGCGCGGTAGTAGCTCAGTGGTAGAGTGCCACCTTGCCAAGGTGGATGTCGCGGGTCCGAATCCCGTCTACCGCTCCAAAGGGGGGAAGCGAAGGGGTGAGAACCTCTTCGTTTTCTATGCGGGTGTAGCTCAATGGCAGAGCTCCAGCCTTCCAAGCTGGTAACGTGGGTTCGATTCCCATCACCCGCTCCAACGCGTCGCAAGCGGCACATCGCTTGCGACTTTTTTCCATTTCAGCGCAAAACCCTTCTTTCCAAACCAGCCCCGCTCCGCCGGGCGCGACGGGGCTTTTCCGGACGGGTGGTTTCTTCTTTTTCCGCCCGCCCCCGTCGGTTTCTTCTTTCCAAATCAGCCCCGTTTCGCCGTGCCGCGACGGAGCCTTTCCGCCCCGTCGGTTCCTCCTTCCCAAATCAGCTCCGCTCCGCCGGGTGCGACGAGGCTTTCCCGGACGGGCGGCGCAATATAAGAAGGCGTCGCGAACCGGCGCTGTGGAAGGCGTCGCTCCGCCGGTAGCACCAAAGGCGTCCCCTCGCCGCACTATAAACGGCGTTTTCCACCAACCCTCGTCGGTTTCTCAAAAACGGCCGAAACCTCTCGACGGATGGAACGCGCGTCCCCTCGCCGTACTATAAACAGCATTTTCCACCAACCCCCGTCGGTTTCTCAAAAACAGCCGAAACCTCTCGACGGATGAAACGCGCATCGTCCTGCCCGCCCTGTCGGTTTCTTCTTCCCAAATCAGCCCCGCCCCGCCGGGACGCGATGGAGCCTTTCCGCCCTCGCCGGTTTCTCCTTTTTCCGCCACCGCCGTTTTCTCCTTTTTCCACCCCGCCCCGCCGGGCCGCCGTTGCGGGCGCCTTGCAGCAGCATGGCCCCATGCCACTGCTTCCCGTCGGGAACGGCGAAAGCGCGGGCCTCCTGCCGTGCGCGTCCTGAAAGCGCGGCGGACTTTTTCTGCCCTGGCATACCGCCTCCCGGGAAGATAACGTCCGGCCGGAAAAGTCGCCGCGGCATCAGACGGGGCCCCTGGACGGCCGTGCGGAAAAGCCGCACGCCCGATGCGCGATATGCTGCGGGCATGCGTCCTGAACCAGGCCTGGAACGCATAGCATGCATGGGGGCCGGGCCGCCCTGTTTGCCCGTTTTCCCTGCCGGACTGCGCGGATGCGGAAAAACAGCGGCGAAAACGCGCCCGTTTCCGGCACAAGGGCTGCAACGGACGTCCCCTGGCATACAAATGTCCAGAATAGACAATCGCATGCAAGGTTTCGCGATTGCGCCGGCGGCAGCAATTCCGCTATCATGAACAGGGATGCAGAAGTGCTTTGTTCAATTTGACGAGAAAAGGCGGGGAACGCCATGCCAGACCAAATCCGGGTCAGCAACGGACGGCTGTCCATCGGCCTGTCCAGGCGCACGGGCGCATGGGTGGAACTGGTATGCGAGGCGACCGGGGAAAACCTCGTGAAGAACCGTCGCGATGCGGCCATGACCCCGCTGCAGGTGTTTCTCGGGCATCGGGCGGAACCGGTCGGCCCGTCGGAAGCGGACGCCCCCGCATGGGATATGGATACGGACGGCCTGACGCTGACCTGCCGCTATTCCTGCCTGTATGCCGGAGGCGAGCGGCTGCCCGTGTCCGCGCAGGTCACCTACGCCCTGGACGCGCGCCTTCCCCGCGTGACGGTTCGCGCGCGCGTGGAGGCGGCGCGGGGCGTCTCCCTGTCGTCCGTGCGCTTTCCCTGCCTGGCGGGCGTTTGGCTGGGCGCAGACGGCCGGGACAATGTGCTCATTACCCCGTTTCAGGGCGGGGAGCGAATTGAGAATCCATCCCAGACGCTTGCGGCCACGCCGCCCCGGATTGCCTGGCAATGGCAGGACTATCACATGCGCTACGCGTTGGGCGGCCCTTGCGGCGAGCCGGACGGGAAAGGCCGGTGGATACGCAGCGCGGCGGTGTCGGGCGGCTGTTCGGCGCTGTTTTGCGACATATACGGCGCGCGCGGCGGCATGTATTTTGCCTGTGACGACGAAGCCTGCGGCGTGCGTTCGCTGCTCGTGGGGACGCGCGGCCCGGACTGCCCGGGCGTGCTGTTCGCCTTTGACCATCCCGCCCGGGGTGAGGTTTGGGAAAGCCCGCCCTGTACGGTGGCGCTGCATGACGGGGACTGGCGGGATGCGGTGGACGCCTGGCGCGGCGCGCGGCAGGATGCGCCCCAAAGCCCCGGCTGGTTTCAAAAGAGCGCGGGCCTGGTCGCCCATTATGATTTTCAGTACCAGAGCGGAGAGGTGGTTCACCGCTTTGCGGAGCTTCCCGGCCTGTACGACCTGGCGCGCGCGCAGGGCTTGACGCATATCATGCTCGCCGGCTGGCACGAGGACGGATTCGACCGGGGATTTCCCCGGTATCGGCCCAACGCGCTGCTGGGCGGCGAGGACGCGCTGCGCGAGGCGGTCGGCGCGGTTCGCCGCGCGGGCGGCCATGTGACCTTTTATGTCAACGCGCGCCTGTGCAACACGGCGTACCCGGCGTTTTCGCAGCTGCGCGAGGCGGCCGCGGAGCGGGACGGAGCGGGACGGCCGCTGGAGGAACGGTACGGCTCGCAGGGACTGACCTTTGCGTGCATGTGCCCGCAGGCCAAGGCATGGCGGGACGTCATCGTGGATGCGGCGCGGTACCTGACCGGGCGCATCGGCGCGGGCGGGCTGTATCTGGACCAGCTGGCGGCCGCCCCGCCGGCGCTGTGCCACGGCGGACACGGGGACTTTGACGGCTGGAACCGGGGCTGCCGGCAGCTTCTGCGGGAGGTCAGGCAGGCGGTTGGCCCGGACGTGGCCATTCTGGTCCAGGGCGTGGCCGAGAGCGTCGGGGGCCTGTGCGACGGGATGCTGACCGGTTCGCTCTCCTCGCTGGATGCGGGCGGTTTCCCGGCGTTTTACCGGTATTTGCATCCGGAGCAGACGCTGCTGGAGATGATGAACCCGCGCAAGTTCTCCGCGATGCGGCCCGAGCCGGTGGCGCGCCGCTCGTCCGAAATTATGGACAGAGCGTTTTTGCTGGGCGCGCAGGCGTGGGTGTACGACCTGGAGGGAGACAACACCTTCCGGCTCGACCCGCCGCAGCACGAACGCCTGCGCCGCATGCTGGCCCTGCGCAGGGCATGGCTGTCCGCCTACGGGCAGGGCCGCTATCGGGATGCGGCGGGCGTGTCCGCGCCGGGCCTGCGCGCCGCGCGCTACGAGCTGGCGGGCGGGGAGGCGCTGATTGCCTTCGTCAACGGGACGGGCGCGCCGGCATGGGCGCGGGTCGAGTATCCCTTTGCGGCGCGGGCGTTCGTGCGGACCGACAGCGCGCCGGAGCAGGCGGTCGAAATGGCGTGCACCCGCCGGGCCGGTGCGCTGTGGCTGGAAATTCCCGGCGACACACTGTCGCTGGTGCACATTCTTCGGGAAGGAAGTGGGGAAGGAAGATGACGGCGCTATCCACACGAACGGCCATGTCCACGCGCCGGGAACGGCTGGGACGGTATCTGGCGCGCAACTGGCAGCTGTATCTGCTCCTGCTGCCGGTGGTGGCCTATTTCATTGTGTTTCACTATTTGCCCATGTACGGGCTGCAAATCGCGTTTCGGAACTATTCGGTGCGCCTGGGGTTCTGGCGGAGCCAATGGGTAGGCCTGGAACACTTTGAGCGCTTCTTCCGAAGCTATTACTCGACACAGGTCATTGCCAATACCATCCTCATCAGCGTGTATTCGCTGGCGGTGGGCATGCCGCTGCCCATTCTTCTGGCCATTTTGATGAACGAGGTGCGCAATAAGGCGTTCAAGCGCACGGTGCAGACCGTGACATACGCGCCGTATTTTATCTCGACCGTGGTCATGTGCTCGATGATTTATCTGTTCCTCTCCCCGCAATCGGGCGTCATCAACCGGCTGCTGATGGCGCTGGGAGGGGAGAGCATCTACTTCATGGGCAAGCCCGCGCTGTTTAAGACCATATATGTGCTGACCGGCGTATGGCAGTACACGGGCTGGAATTCCATCATTTATATGGCCGCGCTCTCGGGCATTGACCCGCAGCTGCACGAAGCCGCCATGATTGACGGCGCCGGCCGCTTCCGGCGTATCTGGCACATCAACCTGCCCGGCCTCATACCGACCATGGTCATCCTGCTCATCCTCAACAGCGGCTCCCTGATGACCGTCGGCTTTGAAAAGATATTCCTGCTGCAAAACGATTTGAACCGCTCGGCGTCCGAGGTCATCTCCACGCTGGTCTATAACCAGGGCCTTATCCAGCACGACTATTCCTATTCCGCCGCCGTGAGCCTGTTCAACTCGGTCGTCAACTGCATCCTGCTCGTGACGGTCAACCAGATTGCCCGCCGCGTCAGCGAAACGAGCCTGTGGTAGGGAGGGGGAAGCACATGAAATCGCGTTCCGCAGGAGACCGCCTCTTCGACATAGGCGTGTACGTTCTTTTGACCATCGCCATGTTGATTGTGCTGTATCCGCTGTATTTCGTCGTCATTGCGTCGGTATCCGACCCCATGGACGTGCTGGCCGGCAAGGTGATTTGGAAGCCGTCCGGGTTCAGCCTGGAAGCGTACCGGATGGTCTTTAAGGACTCGCAGGTCATGACGGGATACCGCAACACCATTGCCTATACCCTGGCGGGCACGGCGCTGAACATCATGCTGTCCATCGCCGCGGCATATCCGCTGTCCCGCCGCAACCTCAAGGGCAAGGGGCTGGTCATGGGCATGATGGTGTTCACCATGTTCTTCAGCGGCGGGCTTATCCCCACCTACATTACCATCAGCAACCTGGGGCTCCTCAACACCTTCGCCGTCATGATTCTCCCCACCGCCATCTCCGTCTATAACGTGATGATTATGCGCACGTTCTTTATGAACTCCATCCCCTACGAGCTGGAGGAAGCGGCCTATGTGGACGGCGCGACCCACTTCCGCACCCTGTATTCGGTGGTGCTGCCGCTGTCCAAGCCCATTCTGGCGGTCATGGTGCTCTTCTACGCCATCGCTCATTGGAACTCCTATTTCAACGCGATGATTTACCTCTCCGACAAGGAGCGCTACCCTCTGCAGCTGGTGCTGCGCACCATTCTGGTGCAGAGCCAGAGCTCGGAGGAGATCCTGGCGGACGTACAGGGAACGTTCAACCGCATGCTCATGAGCGAGACCATCAAGTATGCGCTGATTATTGTCGCGTCCGTTCCGGTGCTCTGCCTCTATCCCTTCCTGCAAAAGTATTTCGTCCAGGGCGTGATGATAGGTTCGGTCAAGGGATAAAACAACCACGGGGCAACCGTGTTTGTCGTATTTCATTCAGAAAGGAAGGATTCCATGAAACGACTGCTGTCCGCACTGCTGGTCCTGGCGATGGCGATGAGCGCCTCCTGCGCGCTGGCCATTGAGGAGCCTCTCCCCTTCCAGGGCGAATTCCCCTTCAGCGAGGAACCCATTACCCTCGACGTGTTCAACATGCAGGGCGTCTACACGCGCGGCGAATTCCAGGACATGGAGTGCTGGAAATGGCTGACCGAACAGACGAACATCGGCTTTAAGTTCGAGTCCTACACGGACGACATCATCACCGAAAAGCTCGCCCTGAAGATGACCGGCAACGAACTGCCGGATCTGTTCTTCAAGTGCGCGCTGGACAACGCGACCGTGCTCAAGTACGCCCAGGAAGGCATTTTCATCCCGATTACGGACTACCTGGAGGAGTACGCGCCCCACTTCTACTACCAGATAGAAAACGACCCCTCCCTGCGCGCTTTCCTGACGATGTCGGACGGCGAAATCTACGGCTTTAACTATATCATCAGCGCCTCCAACTACATGACCCCGCCGGTGTTCGTCAACGGCGAATGGCTCAGGGAGCTGGGGTATGAAGAGGTGCCCGAGGACCTGGACGCGCTCAAGGAGCTGCTCATCAAAGTCCGCGATACCGACCTGAACGGCAACGGGGAGAAGGACGAGGTGCCGCTGATTGCCACCAGCCTCGATAAGCTCTACTTCCTCTTCGCCGGCGCGTTCGGCATCAACACCCGCGGCCGTACCGCCACCTATCTGGACATCGACGAAAACGGCGCGCTGCGCTATATTCCCACCAGCGAGGGCTACAAGAACCTGATGCAGTGGTTCTCCGAGCTGTACCAGGAGGGCCTTATCTATCAGGAGATTTTCGATTCGAGCATCGCCAACATGACGGCCGCGGGCGAGCAGAACCGCATCTTCCTCGCACCGGGCTCCCTGCACTATGTCGGCTCCACCTATCAGGAGAATTTCATCGGCGTCGACACCATCTTTAAGGGCCCCGACGGCTTCCAGTTCAACGCGGACGTCGGCAACCCGATACAGAACATGAACACCTTCATTACCTGCGACAACCCCTATCCGGCAGAGACCATCCGCCTTATCGACTATTTCTACAGCCGCGAGGGCGTGGAGCTCATGTTCGCCGGCTTTGAGGGCGTCACCTTCTACCGCAACGAAGAGGGCAACCCCGTCTACAACGACTATGTCCAGAACAACCCCGACGGACTTATCAACGAGGAAGTCCTGGGCGCTTATGTTCCCTGGGGCGGCGGCGCGAACCCCTCCATGGCCGAAGACCATGTCTTTGGCGAGAACATGTATACCGACATGGAAAAGGACGTCTGCCAGGAGCGCATCCAGTATGGGCCCGAAATCGTATGGGGCACCTTTAACTACAGCGACGAGCAGTACCGTCGCCTGTCCGTGCTGGAAAACGACGTGGAGACGTACATCACCGACATGCGTGCCAAGTTCATCACGGGCGATGCGAATTTTGAAGAGGACTGGGACAACTACGTGCAGACCCTCAACCGCATGGGCCTGGAAGAGCTGATGACGATTTATCAGTCCGGCCTGGATACCTACAACGCTGCTGCGGGCCTGTAAGCCATAGCAAGACGACGCGCGGGGGGCAATGATTCCCCCCGCGATTTGTTGATTCTGCCGGGGACGGTTTGGGCCGGCGGCTTTCGTTGAATAGAGAATGCGGCCTCCGCGCGTTTCCGGCGGAGCGGCCGCGCGCTGCGCCTGAGGGGAAAGGAGGGGGTTGCCTTGCGAAAGACGGCGGGGCGGAGCCTGCTGTGGCAGACGTTTTTCCGCTATGGAGGGCTGCTGATTGCGGCCGCCGTAGTCTTCGGCGCGGTGGTGGGGTATCAGAACGTTTCCGTGCTGGTCCGGGAATCCGAAACCCTGATAGCCAGTTCCCTGACCACCTCGGCCGCCTGGATGGACGCGCGCGTTGCGGAAATGGACGCCATCGCCTACCATATCGTCGACAGCAGCCTGCTGTATCCCTACGAGATTTTCCGAAACGGGTATACCGCCGCGCAGGCAACCAATCTGCTCAATTCCTATAAGAACGCCAACGCGTACCTTTCCGATATCGTCCTGTATTACGACGAATCGGTCGCCGCGCTGTTCGACGCCGAGCCGCGCTATTTTACCACCACCGGCCCCATGGACGCCGAAACATTCTGGCATTACATCCATCCGGTCAGCAGCGGCCGCCTCTCGCCGGGCCTGGTGGTCACCATGCCGCAGCAGTCCATGCTGATTCATCCGGTTACGGAAACGGTCAAAAACCAGGAACGCCGCTTTCTGCTCTATTTGACGCCCGCCGGAAAAATGCCGATGTGGGAAAACCATCGGGGACTGATTCTGTTTTTTATCGAAGAATCCGTGGTCAACGAAGGCCTGGCGAGGACGGCGCTATTGTACGATGGCGTGCTGGGCGTGTATAATACAGACGGGGATGCCATGTACCGCTACGGGGAAGCGCCGCAGACGCTGGACGGACACATCCTGGACATGGTGCAGGACGCCGGCGGCCAGCCCGTCATTGCACACACGGGCAGCGGCGTGTGCGTGGCGCTGCGCACGCAGGCGCACGGCCTGACCTATGTGCTGACCCTGCCGGCCGGCTTTAACGCGCCCGCGATTTACAGCGCCATCGCCTCGCTGCTGCCCTTCGTGGCGCTGCTGACGATTCTGGCCCTGTGGGGCGCGTACCTGCTGCTGCGGCCGCTGTTTCGCCCCATGCAGCAGCTCAAGGATATGCTGCGGCCCTACAGCCTCCAGTCGGACGAGTCGCTCAGCGGCATCGTCTATTCCATCCGCGAGCTGGAAGCGCACCGCGACCGCTTGGAAAGCCTGGGCAGCCAGCGCGCGACGCTGGCGCGGATTCAGTTCCTGCACAACCTGCTGCAGGGCGCGTTCCAAAGCCGCGAAGAGATGGAAAGCCAGATGCGCCTTTGCGAATGCGATTGCGGGGCGGCGCGCTACGTCGTGCTTTGCTGCCGCCTTGTGCCCGCGCCGGAGACCAACGAGCGCATCCTGGACCTGTGCGCCGCCGCCATGCACGTGCTGACGGAGACCGACCGCCTGGCCGACGAGGTCCGGTTCGCCGTGCCGGAGGGCGGGCCGAACGAAGTGTCGGTGCTGTGCGGGCTGCCGCCGGAGACGGACGCCAGCGCGCATCTGGAAAGCCTGTACCACACGGCGCGGGCGGTGTTTGAAGGGGAGACGGGCGCGAAGCTCGTGTGCGCCTGCAGCGAGGTGGGCAGCGGCCTGATGGAGGTTTCCGCGCTCTACCTGCATGCCAGGAGCGCGCTGTCGGGCGCCTTTGTGCGCGGCAACGCGCGCCTGCTGCGCTGGGAGGGGACGCGCCGCGATGCGAACATCGGCTGGTATCCGGTCGAACTGGAGGAGGCGCTGCACCGGGCGCTGACCTTCGCCAAGGCGGACGAGGCCTGTTTGCTGGCGCGCCGGATAGAGGCGGAGGTGCGCGCGCGGGAGCTGCCCGAGTATGCGGCCAAGAGCGTGTGCCTGAGTCTGGTGCGGAACCTGCTGCGCCTGGAGGCGTCGCTGCAGACAGGCGTGGAGGACGACCAGCCCTATCGAACCCTGATTGCGCGCATTGAGGCGCCGGGGACGACGCTGGACGGTTTTGCCGGCGCGCTGTGCGAGATGTGCGAGGACTTCTGCGCCCGCCGCGCCCGTGCGGCGGCGCCCGGGGACGCGCAGCAGCGCGAGCACTGCCGCCAGGTCAAGGACTTTTTCCAGTCGCATTATCCGGACTCAACGCTCACGCTGGCCGGCATCGCCGCGCGGTTCCACCTCTCCGAGGGGCATTTGTCCCGCATTTTCAAGGCGTGCACCGGCACGTCGGTCATGCAGTACCTGGACACCCTGCGCATGGAAAACGCCAAAGCGCTGCTGCGGCGCACGGACGCTTCGCTCGACGAAATCCTCAAGCGCTGCGGATATGTGGACAAGAGCAATTTCATCCGCAAGTTTCGCAGGCACAACGGGGTGACCCCGATGAACTATCGCGAAATGATGCGGATACAGAAGAGGAGCCAGACCGATGCATGAGATTCGCTTTCCGATTGGATTTCCCGTTTTTATCCCGGAGGACGCCCCGGCGCCCGTGCGCTACGCTGCGCGCGAGCTGGCGGCCTATGCCGGGCGGATGGACGGCGCCGCGCACGCGGTGAGCGCGGGCCCCGGAGAAGGCGTCGCGGTTCGCCTGCTCCTGGACGGGCAGGGCGAGGGCGCGTTTTCTCTGACGGTGGACGCGCAGGGCGCGCGCCTGACGGCGGACTCTCCCGCCGGCGCGGTGTACGGCGCGTACGCCCTGCTGGAGGACATGGGCTGCCGCTTTTTTGCGCCGGACTGTGAAATCGTGCCCGCAGGGCCCGTGGTCCTGCCGGCAGGCACGCGCGAGGAGAAGCCCGCCTTTGCCGTGCGCGAGCTGTTCTGGCGGGAAGCCATGGACGGCGCGTTCGCGGTGAAGCTCCGCCTCAATTCCGCCCGTTCCACCATTACCCCCGAACAGGGCGGCAGGGCGATGTTTTATAATTTCAGCCATACCTTCGACCGCCTGGTGCCGGTCGCCCAATGGTTTGACACCCATCCGGAGTATTTTTCCATGGTCGACGGACGCCGCCTGCGCGAGCGGACGCAGCTGTGCCTGACCAACCCGGACGTGCTGCGCCTGTGCGTCGAAGGTGTGCGCCGCTGGGCGAGGGAAAACCCGGCGTATGATATTTTTTCCGTGGCAATGAACGACTGGTATCATCCGTGCCAGTGCCCGGCCTGCCGCGCGGTGGACGAGGAGGAGGGAAGCGGCGCGGGCACGATGATTCGCTTTGTCAACGCCGTCGCCGACGCCGTCGCCGAGGAGTTTCCGCACATCAAAATCCATACCTTCGCCTATCTGTATTGCCGCAAGCCGCCTCGGCTGGTGCGGCCGCGGCCGAACGTCATTGTTCGCCTTTGCTCCATTGAGTGCTGCTTTGCCCATCCCATCGACCGCTGCGGATGCGAAACGGGCGGCGTGGACGTGCAGGGCGGCTTCTCCGCGCGCTTTCATGGGCGCGCGCAGGATGTTTCGAGCTTCCTGCGCGACCTGCGCGGATGGTCGCAAATCTGCGAAAACCTGTATATCTGGGACTATACCACCAACTACGCCAACTATCTCCAGCCCTTCCCGAACCTTTCCGTCCTGCGCGATAACCTGCGCCTTTTCCGCAGCGCGGGGGTGCGGGGCGTGTTTGAACAGGGGAATTTCTCGCTGGGCCGCGCCAGCGCGCTGGCGCAGCTGAAAATCTATTTGCTGGGCAAGCTTCTCTGGAATCCGGACGCGGATGATGCGGCGCTGACGGAAGCGTTTGTCAGCGGCTATTACGGGCCGGCCGCCGCGCCGATGTCCGAGTATGTCCGGCTGTGGCGCGAGGCCGCCGGCGACTGCCACGCCGGCCTGTATGACGCGCCCGACGCGCCCTACCTGACGCAGGACGTGCTGGCGGCGGCGGAACGCCTGCTGGGCGAGGCGGAAAGGCGGGCGCAGGGGAAGGAGCCGTACGCCCAGCGCGTGGCGCGCGAAGCGCTGAGCGTGCGCTATGTGCGCCTGGCCCAGTCGGAGCCCGGCGCGCCGGGCCGCGCGGAAGCGGTGGACGCGTTCGGCCGCGACCTGGAGCGCCTGGGCGTGACGGAGCTGTTCGAGCGCAAAGCGCTCCGCGAATCCCTGGAGGCGCTGCGCCGCAGCCGCCTGGCGGCCGACCGCGCGCAGGTGCCCTCGATTTCCTACCCCATTTAGGCGGCGGGGAATCCGGCGGACAGGGGCTGCACGGCGCCTGCCGGCAGCCCGGGATTCCCTTAGCGGAAATATGCGGCGACTTCGCGGACAGAGCCGGGCTTCATCCGCAGCACGACCGGACCGTCGATGCGGACGGATTCGCCGTGGATGGCCAGGCAGACGAAGCGCTTGGCCCAGAGCATGTCCCCCATCCGAAGCTGGTTCATGGGGTCATAGCCGCACAGGCATGCGCTGACGACGTGCTTGCGCCGTTTCTGCCGGAAAAAGTCCCGGAGGATGCGCTTCGTGTCCGCCTGCCGTTCCTGCAGCCGCTGCGCCAGCACGGGCAGCGGCTGGTCGGGCCGGCTTTCCAGCAGCCGGAGCAGGGCGCCGGAATAGTAGGAAGTGCGGCGCACGTCGAAGACGGCGCTTTCCTCCCGCAGCAGGCGCTGGTATTCCGTCAGGCACTTTCGATACTTGTCCGCATCCAGCTGCGCCAGCGCCAGCAGGAAGCAGCACTCCGCCTGCCCCTCCAGCTGCTCTACCCGTTCTTCCTGCGCCGCGAACGCGCCGATTTGCAGACGGCGCAGCGCCCGGCAGGCATGCAGGGTCTGCAGGAGCCGCTCTCTTTCCGCCGCCGGCGCGTCCACGGCATCGGCAAGCAGCCGGTTTTCGTGGTGCTTTATCATATAGTTGGTCATGTCCTGCGGATAACACAGCAGCATCAGGTCATCCGGCCATTCGGCGACCAGGTTCGCTTCCGTCTGGTAGGCGTGGAACATTTCATGGACGAGGTGCGCGGCCAACACATCCAAATCCTGCGCGGACGCTTCGTCCATTTGCCAGATGGCAAGAAGCTTTCCCTCCTCCCAGGGGATGACCGTGTTGGCGCAAAAGGCGTCCTGATAGGGAATAGTCCTGTCGGGCAGGCAGACCTGCGTCAGGTCGTACAGGGCATAGGGGTAGGCGTGAAACCCGGGGTACAGGGCCTGAAAATCCAGCGCGCCGAGCCTTTGGCCCACCGCGTCGTATATCCGTCTCATCGAAACGGCCTCCTTTCCTCCGCTGTCAGCATAGCACCCCGACGGGCGGAAAACAAAGAGGAAATCAGGCCGCTTTTTCCTACCCGTCGCAGCGCGCCCGGCACGCCGCCAGGCACGCCTGGACGGTCTGCGCGTCCCCGGACAAAAACACCCGCGCCTGCGCGGCGTCCTGCTCGTATACCATCCGCACGGGCGGCACGGACCGGTTGACGCTCTCCACGAGGGCCCGGCGCAGCCGCGCGCCGTCCTCCGGCGCGGCCAGGCAAAGGTCGAGGACGACGCACGCCCGCTCGCCCCCGCGCGCGCCCTGGAGGAAATCCTCCACCAGAATGCGCCCCTGCCTTCGGATGCTGGGCCTGGTATAGGGGTGCGTCAGCAAAGCCTCCAGCGCCTCCGGAGGAAACTGCCATTTGCCCCGCGATTTCTCTCCGCGCAGCAGCCCCATGCGCATGTAGTTGCGCAGCGTTTTTTCCGTCAGGCCCGTGCACTCTGCAAGCATCCGCAATGTCATCATTCGCTTTGCCTCCTTGCGGGAATCCGGCGCGCAGCCATGACGGTATGATAGCATGGGCCGGGGAGGAAAAGCAATGCGCACGGGCGGCGCGGGGCACGGGCGCGGACGGAAACAGGGCTGTACGGCGGCGCGCCGCGGGTGTATAATACAAAAAGATTCGCCGCCGCAGACGGACGCGGACGCGCGGGATGCGCCGGCGCGGGAGCCTGTCAAGGCAGGCCGTACTTTGCGCCGTCCGCGGGGCGGCGCGCAGCATGAAGGAGGACCATCCATGTACGACGCCATCGATCTGCTCTGCCGGGAGCGGGAGTTTTCCGGCGCTTTGCTTCTGACCCGCGAGGGGGAAGCCGTTGACAAGGTTGCCATGGGCTTTGCGAATCGCGAGGCAGGCGTGCCCGTCACGCCGGAGACGACGTTTTATGTCGCGTCGGTCACCAAGCAGTTCACCGCCTGCTGCGTGATGCTGCTTGCGCAGGACGGACGCCTGTCCGTCCGGGATACGCTGGACAAATACATCCCCGAGTATGTCCATGCGCCGGAAATGACGCTCTTTGATTTGCTGCACATGCGCGGCGGCGTGCCGGACGCGCTCAACGACGTGCTGGCCGGACGCCTGGAAGAGGAAAAGAAAACCACCTCGCTTTCGCCGCGCGAGTTCGCCCTGTACAGCGAGCGCGAATACTGCGCCGGGTCGTCCATGCGCCAGACCATAGACCTTGCCAATGCGCATCCCCTGCGCTTCGCTCCGGGCACGCAGATGCATTATTCCAACACCGAGTACCGCTTCCTGGGCGAAGTGGTCGAACGCGTGAGCGGGCTTTCGCTCGAGGAATTCATGCGCAGCCGCATCTGGACCCCGCTGGGCATGACGCGCACCGGCATGGGCCGCGACCGCATCGAGGCGGTCAGCTATCTGCGCTTTGAGGGCGACTGGCTCCCGCTTCCCAAGCCGGACAGCCGCAGCGGCGCGGGCAGCGTCGTTTCCACCGTGGGCGATTTGACGCGCTGGCTGTATGCCGTGATGGAGGGCAGGCTGCTGGACGCGGAAGGCTGGAAAGACGTCTTTACCTATCTGGACAATTACGGCATGGGATGGCAGGCGGATGCGCGCATGCCCCGCGGCTGGCACGGGCATTCCGGGTCCCTGCTGGGCTATCGCTCGCGGGTTTTCTTCGAGCCGGCGCGGAAGCGGACAATTGCCTTTCTTGCCAACGCGAAACCGCAGAACCCGAGCGGCGACGATAACCAGGTGTTCGATTATGTGCTTTGCCGCCTGGCGGATACGGAGTGAGAAACCGGGCGTCGACAGGGCCATGGGCGGGCGCTCTTTGGCGGCCGTGCGCGCTGCGTGCGGCCGCCGTCCATGCGGCGGCATGCGCGCGAAAGCGCGGGGAGGCGGCCGGGCAGCGCGGCGCGAACCCCCGGGAAACAGGGAAAGGAAGACAACAAAAAAAGCCTCGCAGCCGCGAGGTTTTCTTGTGTGGCACCTCCGACGGGATTCGAACCCGTGTTGCCGCCTTGAGAGGGCGGTGTCCTAGGCCACTAGACCACGGAGGCAAAATGGCTGGGGAACTAGGATTTGAACCTAGACAATACGAGTCAGAGTCGTAGGTGCTGCCGTTACACCATTCCCCAACGATTTCCAACGTACCGAACGCGTTATAGTATAGCGCATGAACGGGCGGCTGTCAATGGTTTTTTTCGGGATTTCTGATTTTTTGTTGCGCCCGGCAGACGCGGTATCCGGCGGGTTCGGAAGCCTTGCGCAGCAAGGTTTCCCTGCGCGTTTCCCCGGCCGCGCCTAAGGCGCAGGGGAAACGTGTCCTGGCGGAAAAGGCCGGCAGCGCCAGCCTTTTCCGACAAGCTGGAGCGGCTGCAAGCCGCTTCCGCTATCATGTTCCGGCCGTGCGCTTTGCGCACAGGAACATGTTGTCTCCTTCGCTGCAAGGCTGTTCCCAGCCTTGCAGCGAAAAACCGTCGACAAGGTAAAAGGACCGTTTGCACGGTCCTTTTTTTCAGGGAAGCCTTATGTCTTAGCGGGCGCAGGCATCGTTGGAGGCCTTCTCCAGCGCCTCGAGGAACGCGCCGATGTCCATCGTGCAGGTGGTGGCCAGCTCTTCGACGTCGGGCGTGGTCGGATGGGCCTCGTTCAGGGCCTTGGTGGGCATGCCGAGCACTTCATCAACGGTCTTGCCAACGCAGTACGCCTCGAAGGCCTGCACCTGCTCAAACCACTCCTTGCCAATAGCGGAGGCCTTGAGCATGCCGTAGTCCGCGCCCTTCTCCATCTTGGAGCGCAGGTCGGTGTTCTCGTCGGTCAGCAGAGCGCCTTCCACGCTGAAGGGGACTTTGATTTGGGCCACGTCGAAGTGGACGTCGATGATTTTGCCTTCGTCATCCAGCCACAGCGCGCAGATGGTGGTGTCCACCTGGGCTTTTCCGTCGTAGGCGTCGCCATCCTCGACATACGCCGCGGAGGAAGAATCAATGCTGGACACAACGCCCAGACCAAAGGTCTCGGCCATCGCAAGAGAAGCAAAGCTCAGGCACAGAGCCAGCGCGAGTACCAGGGACAGGGTCTTTTTCATGGTAAATTCTCCTTTATTAGGCATATGTGCGGAACATCATGTACCGCCGCAGATATTGTACTGAATTGCATGCGAAAATGCAACCGCAAAATCGAAAGTTTGTAAAATTTTTATCAAAATGAATGCGTCAGGAATAGATGGCATCCGGGGCGGCGCTGTGGTATAATATCGCATACATGCAGTAAGATAGGAAGTTGCCGATGATTCGCAAGCGGGATTTCATATTGATAGTGGGCATTCTGGCCCTGGCGGCCGCGCTGTACGGGGGCGCGGCGCTTGTTCGCGGCAGCCAGCGGGTGTCGGACACCGTGCTGGTTTACGTGGACGGCGAGCTGTACGCCACCATCCCGATGGACCAGCCGCAGACCCTGCGCATCGAGCAGGAAACCGGCGAGGTCAACATCGTGGAAATTGACGAAAACGGCGCGGTCATGGCGTATTCCAGCTGCAAAAACCAGCTGTGCATCGAGCAGGGGGCGGTGACGCGGGACAACTGGACGCACCGGTATATGGGACGGTCCATCGTGTGCCTGCCCAACCGCGTGGTCATCGAGCTGGCGCTGGAGGATGCGGAACAGATACAGCGCGAGGAAGACCTGCCGGACCTTTAGAAAGTGTATAGAAAAGTATAAAACATCAAAACGCTTGACAGACAAATACGGCGATGTTACTATCAAAGAGCCGGTTTCATTTTTCGACCGGGGAGGCCATATGACGACGAAACAAATCGCCCAGTATGGACTGCTGACTTCCATCATCCTGGTTCTGGGGCTTGTGGAAAGGCAGTTTGTATTGGTGCCCGGGATTCCGGGAATCCGGCTGGGGCTTTCCAATACCGTGCTGCTGTATGCGCTGTGCCTGCTCAGCATGCCCGGCGCGTGGCTGATGATGGTGCTCAAGGCGGTGCTGGGCGGCATGCTGTATGCCGGGCCGACGGGCGCGGCGTACAGCTTTGCGGGCGGACTGCTGAGCATGGCCGTGATGACGCTTTTCCTGCAGGTTCGCTATTTCGGGCTGGTGGGCGTCAGCGTCGCCGGCGCGGTCGCGCATATGGCCGGACAGATTCTGCTCTCGCGCGTGCTGCTGGGCAGCTGGGCCGCGCTGGCGCAGGCGCCGCTGCTGCTTGCGGCGGCCGTGCTGACCGGCGTGTTCACGGGCGTCATTGCCACGCTGGTGTGCCGGGCGATGGCGCGCCTGGACCCGGCGATGCGGCGGCGGCTGGACGCGCTGGGGCTTGGGGAAGCGCCGAAGGCCGGAAGCGGGCAGGCGCCGGAAATGCGCGACGGGACGATTGTCTGGGTGAAAGACGGGCTGCGGTTACAGGAAGAGACGCTGGTCTGTTTGGGCTTTTTCGACGGCGTGCATATTGGCCATCAGCAACTGCTCAAGCGGGCGCGCGAGGTGGCGGCCGGCAAGAGATGGAAGGTGTGCGTGCATACCTTTGACCGCTCGCCCGCCGCTTTTCTGCGGCCGGAAGCCGCCGTGCGGGAGCTGACGACGCTGGAGCAGAAGGCGCGGCTGCTGCGCGGGCAGGGCGCAGACATCGTGGCGGTGAGCCGGTTTGACGAAGCCATGGCCCGCATGTCCGCGCGGGATTTTTTTGACGAGGTGCTGATTCGCCGGCTGCATGCCCGGCACATCGTCGCCGGCTTCCACCACACCTTCGGTTACCGTGGCGAGGGGAACGCAGAGACGCTGGCCGCCCTGTGCCGGGAAAACCACATAGGGCTGGACGTGATTGAGCCGGTGACGCTGCCGGACGGTGAACTCGTTTCCAGCACGGCCATCCGGCAGGCCCTGCTTTCGGGCGATTGCGCGAAGGCGGAGGCGATGCTGGGCAGGCCGTGTTCACCCGGTATCATGGAAAAAGATGCGATTCGGGAGGAATAGGGGATGAAGACAAAGCTTGCGGCATGGATCGTGCTGGGCGTCATTGCGGTTTTCGCAGCGGCGTGCCTGGGCGCGACCAACGAGATCACCAAAGACGTGATCGCCGAGCAGACCGCCCGCGCTGCCGAAGAGGCGCGGCGCGGCCTGGTGACCGAGGCGGAGACCTTCGAGGAGCTCGCGCTGGCGGAGGACAGCGGCGCGGACTACTGCTATGAAGGCCGCGCCGCGGACGGGACCCCCGTCGGCTACGTCGCGCAGGTGACCGTGCAGGGCTACGGCGGCCCGGTGGAAGTCATCGTGGGCACGGATGCGGAAGGCGTGCTGACGGGCATCGAGGTCGGCGGCGCCAGCTTCGCCGAAACGGCCGGCCTGGGCGCCAAGGCCAAGGAAGAGGCGTTTACCGGCCAGTTCGTGGGCAAAACCACGCCGCTGGCGCTGGGCGACGGGGAAAACGATATCGACGCCATTACCGCGGCGACGATTACGTCCAACGCCGTGCTGCGCGCCGTGAACACGGCCGTGGAGGAAATCGGCGGCTTTGCAGGCTTTGAAATTGCCAGCACCGCTTCCGGCGGCGAAATCGGCGAGGGACGCTATGCGGCCAGCGTAAACGGCTTTGCGGGGCCGGTGTATGTGGAAATCCAGCTGGACGAAAACAACGTCATCACCGAAATCGTCATCGGCGACGATCAGTTTGCGGAGACCGCCGGATACGGCGAACAGGCCAAGGAACCCGCGTTCTATGAGCAGTTCCTGGGCAAAACCGGCCAACTGACGCTGGGTACGGATATCGACGCCATTTCCGGAGCCACCATTACCTCTCAGGCGGTGGTGGATGCGGTCAATATGGCGATGCTCTATGCCACCGATCCGGAGGCGGCGGCCGCCGCCAACGCGCCGCAGGAATTCGTGCTGCCCGATGTGCCGGAAGGCGCGCTGACGTCCTCGGCTTCGTCCAAGGGCTTCGGCGGGCCGGTAGAGGCCAGCATTACCGTGGATACGGACGGCACGACGCTGCTGCGCGTCGAGTTTGGCGGGGAGAAATGGGCCGAGACCGACGGAATCGGCACGCGCATCCTGGAGGACGCCTTCTGGCAACAGTTCATCGGCAAGACGCTGCCGCTGGCGGAAGGCGACGTGGACGTGATAGCGGGCGCGACGGTGTCGAGCGAAGCGGCCATCAACGCGGTGA
>NHCFR05603__coassemble_435_pt1 | contig 30868 bp, 44 predicted proteins | sample NHCFR05603__metabat2_high_PE_044 | metagenome-assembled genome bin NHCFR05603
CTTATACTTATTCTTCAGCGTGAGCTTGACCTCGTAGGTCGTGCCGATCTTGCCGCCATGCAGGATCTCCGGATACTGCTCATGCACGCCGAGGACATAACGCCAGCAGCAGGAAGCAGCCACGGACTCATTCATGGACATTTTGTTCATGGAAACGATAGGCATCAACATTGGTTTTCCCCTCCTGTCATGGAAGGGCATGGGGAGGGTATCACCGGAGGAGAAATCAAAAGAAAATCAAGAGAAAACCAAAGAGAATGCGCCCGCCCCGTCCCGCCGCCCGAAGGCGCGGGACAAAAAGCCGCTGAAGCCCCGTGCTTTCACCGGGGAGACCCTGTCCTTGCCTCCCGCAGCACCTCGCCCGGCGCCTCCGTCAGCACCGCCCCCTCGTCGCGCGGCGCAGGCGGAGTCGGGCCCGCCTCTTTGCCATCCGTCAAATCCCATCCCCCTCCACTTTCAGGAGCATCTCCCTTCCATTTCGGCGCATTCTCTCCCCTGTTCCTCTATATTTGGCTATATGTGTGCGCTTATCATCCACTGACCGCCACCGTCGCGAAAACCCCGCCCCGGTTCCGGACGCCGTTTTCTTCCCCGCGCCTGCCTGCTGCAGACAGCCCGCCTCGCCCGCTTCTGGACAACAGCTTCCGGCGTCGGGGACAACGGGCCGCGCGACGGATGCACGGCCATGTCCGTGCCCCGGGCGGCGTCTTCCGGGCGTCGGCGCCGATGAAAAAAACCGCTTCCCAGCATTCTGGAAAGCGGTCTTTCACGGAAGATGCGTCACACCAGCTCGATAATCACCATTTCCGCAGCGTCGCCGCGGCGGGGACCCTTGCGGATGATGCGGGTATAGCCGCCGGCGCAATTCTTTTCCGCATTGCGCTTTTTGTACTTGGGGCCGATGTCACGGAAGAGCTTTTCCACCAGCGGATGCTTGACGTCCTTGGTGCGCTCCTTATACTCGGACTTGCTCTCGTCGCTCTTTTTGATTTCCTGCAGATCATACAGCGTCGCCATGATCATGCGGCGGGCATGGAGCTTGGAGGGCAGGTCGTTGGTCACGTTAATGGTCACGGTCTGGCCCTTTTCATTGTCAAAGGACTTGGTCACTTCCACATTATTATCGCACTCGCGGACAGCCAGCGTAATCAGGCGCTCGGCCACCGAACGGACTTCCTTGGCGCGCGCCAGCGTCGTTTCAATCTTCCCATACCAGAGCAGATGGGAAACCTGATTGCGGAGCAAGGCTTTGCGCTGGTCGGCCGGGCGGCCCAGTTTGCGTTGCTTTGCCATCGGGGGAAACCTCCTTTATCCTTGGAAACAATAGCGGTTGCAAGCCAAATGGCTTGGGTGTTTATTCGTCCGAGGCGCGCAGGCCCAGCCCCAGGGTGGCAAGCTTCTGCTCGACCTCTTCCAGCGATTTTTTGCCGAGGTTGCGCACCTTCATCATATCCTCCTGGTTGCGCTGCACCAGCTCGGCGACCGAGTTGATGCCCGCGCGTTTGAGGCAGTTGTAGGCGCGCACGGAAAGGTCCAGCTCCTCGATGGTCATCTCGAGCACTTTGCCTTTCTTGGTGTCCTCCGGCTCGTTGAAGTCCACGGCCGTGGAGCGCTCCGTCAGGGCCGTGAACAGCGTGAGATGGCCGCTGAGAATCTTCGCGGCAATGCTGACGGCCTCGTCCGGCGCGATGGAGCCGTTTGTCCAGACTTCCAGCGTCAGCTTGTCAAAGTCCGTCATCTGGCCCACGCGGGTGTCTTCTACCGTATAGTTCACCTTTTCAATCGGCGTGAAGATGGAGTCAATGGGGATAACGCCGATGGGGGCGTTGGGCATCTTGTTGCGGTCCGCCGAAACGTACCCGCGCCCCTTGTCCAGGGTAAGCGTCATCTGCAGATGCGCGTCCTCGTTGAGCGTCGCGATGTGCAGCTCCTTGTTGATGACCTCCAGCTCGCTGTCCACACCCAAATCGGCGGCGGTGAGTTCATAGGGGCCCGTTTTGTCAATGGTAATCGTCTTGACGCTCTCGGCGAACAGGCGGACGGCCAATCGCTTAAGGTTCAGGATGATCTCCGTAACGTCTTCCTTGACGCCTGCTACCGTGGAAAACTCATGCTGCACGCCTTCGATGCGCACGCTGGTAACCGCGGCGCCCGGAAGCGAGGAAAGCAGCACGCGGCGAAGCGCGTTGCCCAACGTCTGGCCAAAGCCGCGCTCCAGCGGCTCGACGACGAACCGGCCGTAATCCTTGCTGGCCTCTACCTTCTCGATCTTCGGCTTTTCGAATTCGGTTATGCTCATGGTAGCAATCCTCCCTCAGAAACCGTCGATGTGTGCTCAGGAAACGATTAGCGGGAGTAATACTCGACGATGAGCTGTTCGTTGATGGTCAGGTCGATATCCTCGCGCCGCGGATTGGCCGCGACGTTTGCGGTCAGGTTTTCGGCGTCAAAGGTCAGCCACTTGGGGATGATACGCCCCGTGCCCTCGCGCAGCGCCTTGAAATGCTCCAGCTCCTTGGAGCGGTCGCGCAGGGTAATGACGTCGCCTTCCTTCACCAGATACGAAGGAATGTTGACCTTTTTGCCGTTAACGCGGATATGGCCATGCAGCACGAACTGACGGGCCTGCGGGCGGGACGCGCCCAAGCCCAGGCGGTACACCACGTTGTCCAGCCGGCGCTCCAGCAGGGACAGGAGGTTCTCGCCCGTGACGCCGCGCATGTTGGCGGCCTTCTCATAATAGCGCTGGAACTGCCCTTCCAGCACGCCGTAGGCGCGGCGGCACTTCTGCTTTTCGCGCAGCTGCAGGCCGTACTCGGACATCTTGCGCTGACGCGCCTGGCCATGCTGGCCCGGAGGCGTCGGACGCACGGTAAACGTGCACTTTTGCGAATAGCACTTATCGCCCTTGAGGAAGAGCTTGGCTCCCTCGCGGCGGCACTGACGGCAAACGGAACCGGTATATCTTGCCATTTCTGGGTTCCTCCCTCTTACACTCTTCTACGCTTGGGCGGACGGCAGCCGTTGTGCGGGATGGGCGTGACGTCCTTAATCATGTTGACCTCGAGGCCGGCCGCCTGGAGGGAACGAATGGCGGCTTCACGGCCGGAGCCGGGGCCTTTGACGTATACTTCCACGGTCTTCAGGCCGTACTCCATCGCGGCCTTGGCGGCCGTCTCGGCGGCCATCTGCGCGGCGAAGGGCGTGGACTTCTTGCTTCCGCGGAAGCCCAGACCGCCGGCGCTGGCCCAGGACAGCGCGTTGCCGTTGATATCGGTCAGCGTGACGATGGTATTGTTAAACGAGGAGCGGATATGCGCCGCGCCGCGCTCGACGAGTTTCTTCTCGCGGCGCTTGCGGGAGACGCGCTTGAGATTTTTCTTCGCTGCCATGAGTTTCGTCCTCCCTTACTTCGCCTTTTTCTTGCCGGCGACCTGCTTCTTGGGACCCTTGCGGGTGCGGGCGTTCTGTTTGGTGTTCTGGCCGCGCACGGGCAGGCCACGGCGATGGCGGACGCCGCGATAGCAGCCGATTTCCACCAGGCGCTTGATATTCAGGGAAATTTCACGGCGAAGGTCGCCCTCCACCTTGACGTTATGCTCAATGTACTCGCGCAGCTTGTTGATTTCCTGCTCGGACAAATCCTTCACGCGCGTGTCGGGGTTGATGCCGGTTTCGGCAATAATCTTCTGCGCGGTGGGCAGGCCGATACCAAAGATATAGGTAATGCCGATCTCAACGCGCTTTTCCCGGGGCAGGTCTACGCCCGCTATACGTGCCATACGTGCACCTCCGTGTTGCGTGGTTTGTGGAAATACAGTGGAAAATCTATATGGAATGCCGTTTGGAACACAGGGCGGTGAAACCTGTGCAGCCGCCCAAACAGCTGAATCCCCTGGTGAGACCAATTAAAGATTATATCAGCATTCTCCCTGAAAATCAAGCGTTTTATGCCCTTTCATGCAATTTTTTCCTTCCTTTCGCTGGCTTTTTTCTTCATTTTTTCGGGACGGTTTCCGCCGTGCCGCCGCCCGGCCGAAAAAAACCGGCAGCGAAGCCACGCTGCCGGACAATACGCAGGCTGTGGACGTTTACCAATCGCTCAGCACGCGGAACTCTCCGTCCGTATACGTCATCTGCCCCCGGTCAAAGGATGCGCTGAACGTCCCCTCAATGACCATGCCGGCGTCCGTTTCCGTCATGCTCTCAATCTCAATGCGCAGATAATCGCTGTCGCTTTCCATGCGGTGCTCTTCCGATATGTCATGGAACACCAGGTAGCCGTCCTCCGCCGTATACATCGTGACGCCGTCTATCAGCCGATCGCGCGTCACATGAAAGACGTCGCCGGCCTGCGCATAGTTGGGGAACGCCATGGTAAAGTACGTAATCGGCGCACGGGAAAAATAGTACATGATTTCAAAGCTGGTAGACGTACCAATGGAACGGCGCGATTCCTCGCAGCCGATTGTGCCGTCCTGCCAGGTGCCTTCGATGGACCGGCCGTTGCGCTGGAAGGAAATGTACAAATCCGAGCGCGCCGGCTCGCCGAACTGCATGCCGTTTTGTACGAGCAGCAGCACATTCCCCTCAAACTCCGGGAACAGCAGCGCATAGCTTCCGTCCGGGGCCTGATACTGCCAGCCCGTGTACCCTTCCGTCTCCACTGGTTGCACGGTAAACCCGTTTTGCTCGGCGGCGGCCGTATAATCCGAAACAAACGCTTCCAGATTTTCGGCCTGCGGATAGAGATAGGCGGTGCAGACATACCCGGCCGTAAACGTATAATCGCTCTGGAGCACGCTTCCCTGCGCGCCGAGGATTTCCGCAGGATCCGGCACAACCCCCGGCTCCCCGGAGGCGTTTTCCTCCAGCAGCCCCGACAGCCCTCCGCCGGTCAGCCCGCCCAGTCCGGACGCGAAGCCCGCCGAAGGAAGCAGCACTGCTATCGCCAGCAAGCATAGGAACAGCCGTTTTCTCATCGTCCTTCTCCTCCTGTTCATCATTTGGCTCCGGCGGTTTTACTCGTCCGAAACGAATACATATTGCCTTTGCGTGAACGTTCCCAGCCCGTCGCATGAGGAGCAGTATATCCTGCACAGCACCCTCTCGCCGTACAGCCGGTAAAAGCCCGACCCGTTGCATACGCTGCAAACGCCGCCCACGCATGCAGGGCAATCCACCGTGACCTCCTGCCATTCCCAGTGACCGCCGCCCGTTTCCTGCTGCGTCTGCGCGGCGGGCACGTTCGTATCCGGGGCTGCCGTCTGCACTTCGTCGTTTGCCAGGGCAAGCGGCTCAATTTCGCACCCCACCGGCACAAGCAGCAGGATATGGCCGTCAAATCCGGAAATCAGGTACCCCTGCGCGCCCGTGTGGTCTGTCAGCAAAATGGCGTCGTACCCCTCCACCGTGCCCCTTTCCCATGCCCAGCCGTGGCTCCACTGGGCCAGCAGCGCAAACGCCACGTCGTTGTCCGTGTCCCACCCCGCCGGGTATTCCCAGACATACGCGTCGCAGAGAAAGTCCTGCGAAAACTGATACCGTTCCCGGTACAGCCGGCACGGCTCGTTCAGGAAGCAGGCCAGGTCCGGAAAGGCCGCCGCAAGCGCGGCAGAGGACAGGCAGCACAGCCACAAGGCCATCAGCGCCGCGAAAATCCGCTTCTTCCTCATATGAACCTTCTTCCTTGACAAATCGATACAGACAGCATAACATTCCATACCGACCCGTGTCAAGCGTCTGCCGCCGGCAAGCGGCGCATAGCAAAAGCCCCGTCGCCGCCTTGCGTGCCTGCAAAGCTACGAGGGGCGCATGCCCTGGTCAGGTGATTCAGCCCTGCTTCTGCTTATGTTTGGGGTTCTCGCAAATGACCATCACGCGACCCTTGCGCTTGATAATCTTGCACTTCTCGCAGATGGGCTTAACAGACGGACGAACTTTCATGGTAATACCCTCCCATTCGTGTTCGGAAGTCAGGGGCTTCCTTCGGTGTCGTGGTGGTTAGCCTTTGCTCCGCCAGGTAATCCGGCCGCGGGTCAGGTCGTACGGAGAAAGCTCCAGCGTTACCTTATCCCCCGGATAAATCCGGATGAAGTTCATGCGCATTTTGCCGGAGATGTGCGCCATGATGCGGTGTCCGTTGGGCAGCTCCACCTGGAACATGGCGTTGGGCAGCGCTTCCACGACGGTGCCTTCCACCTCAATAACATCATTCTTGGCCAAGTTTTAAGTCCTCCCTTAGCGGTCGGTCGGCTAAACACCTGCGAATTTCCGCGTTGGACGGCAGGCTGCCATCCTTGAGTATCTCCGCGATGCCGGGGAAAAACTCCGGCGTCGCCCGCAAATGCCTGCGCTTCTTTTTCTTGGGCGTTTCTACCTTGCGAAGGTCGCCGTCGGCGACATAGGCGTACGTCTCATCCACCCGAAGCGCCACAAAACGCCGCCCAGCGTCGCGACCCGCCATGGAAAGCACGGCGCGACCCGGTTCAATCGGAAGTCTGTTCATCCTCTTGCCCTCATCGTCCGCATCGTCAGAATCTCCGGCTCCTCCGCGGTAATGAGGACGGTGTTCTCATAGTGCGCGCTCAGCGAGCCGTCTTGCGTGGTGACGTCCCAGCCATCCATGTGCACGGCGTACCCGCCCGCATTGATCATGGGTTCGATGGCCAGCGTCATCCCCGCCCGAAGCCGCATTCCGTGCCCCGGCTCGCCAAAGTTGGAAACCTCGGGGTCTTCGTGCATCGCGCGCCCGATGCCGTGTCCGCACAGGTCCCGCACCACGGAAAACCCCTGCGCTTCGGCATAGGCCTGTACGGCATGCCCGATATCCCCCAGCCGGTTGCCGGCCCGGCAGACGGCCAGCGCTTCAAAGAAGCACTGCTCCGTCACCTCCATCAGCCGCCGCGCCTCCGGCGCAATGGCGCCTACGGCCACCGTCCGCGCCATGTCCGCCTGCCAGCCATCCAGTACCAGCCCGCAGTCCAGCCCGATCAGGGAGCCTTCCCGCAGCGGATGGTCGTTGGGAATGCCGTGGACCACCACGTTATCCACCGACGTACACAAGGACGCCGGAAAGCCCTGGTAGCCCAGGAAAGAGGGCTTTGCGCCCGCTTTTCGAATCAGGCGTTCGGCCAGCTGGTCCAGGTGACGGGTGGTCACGCTGGGTTCAACCGCCGCGCAAACCGCCGTCAGCACCTCTTCCAGCAGGTGGCCCGCTTCGCGCATTTTGGCGGCCTGTTGGGGGTTCTTGAGCGTAATCATGCCAACGCTGCGCGCACGTTTGCGCGCGTGGTTTCGACGGCGCCGCTGCTGTCGGCGCTGCGCAGGAGGCCCAGCGCCTGGTAATGGGCTATCAGCGGCTGCGTCTGCTCATGGTACACGCGCAGGCGCTGCAGCACCGTCTCGGGCAAATCGTCCTTGCGGATGGTCAGGCCCTGCCCGCACTTGGGACAGCTCTGCGAATCGCCCAGCTGTTCCACATGGGTCGTATGGCCGCATGCCGGGCATACGCGCCGGCCCTGCATCCGCTCCACAATCACTTCGTCCGGGATTTCCATGTTGACCACGACGTCGATGTCGGCAATCTGCGCGAGGGCTTCGGCCTGGGGCAGCGTGCGCGGGAAGCCGTCAAAGATGACGCCGTGCGCGCAGTCCGGCTGGGCCAGGCGTTCCTGGAGCATCTTGATGACCAGGCCGTCGGGCACCAGCTCGCCCGCTTCCACGAAGGCCTGGGCCTCACGTCCCAGCGGCGTGCCGTTTTTCATCTGTTCGCGGAGCATGTCCCCGGTAGAAATGCGGGGGATGCCCATGTCCTCGCTGACACGCTGTGCATGCGTTCCTTTTCCGGAACCCGGAGGGCCCAGGAAGATGATATTCATGAGCGGTCCCCCTTTCATTTCATACGGTGCATCTTACAGGAATCCTTTGTAGTGGCGCATGAGCATCTGGCTTTCCAGCTGGCGCGTCGTCTCCAGCGAAACGGAGACCGCAATCAGCAGGGAGCTTGCCGCGAACGGCAGCTGAATGCCGCCCCAGAGCGTCACCAGCGTGGGAATGGTGGCCAGCAGGGCCAGGAACACGCCGCCGAACAGGGTAATCCGCTGCGAGATGCGCGCCAGATAATCGCTGGTCGGCTTGCCCTGGCGGATGCCCGGAATGGTACCGCCGTTTTGCTGCAGGTTCTTGGCAATGTCCACCGGATTAAAGGTAATGCTGGTGTAGAAGTAGGCAAAGAAGATAATCATCACCGCCAGCACCAGCTGATACCATACGCTGTTCATAAACGAGTTATTCCACCACTGGGACACCGCGCTGTTCGGCCAGAACGCCATAATCGTGCCCGGGAACTGCATGATGGAAAACGCGAAAATCAGCGGAAGCACGCCCGAGGAGTTGACCTTCATGGGGATGTGCGTGCTCTGTCCGCCATACATCTTGCGGCCCACAACGCGCTTGGCGTACTGCACCGGCACGCGCCGCTCGCCCATGTCCACGAAGGTGACGGCCGTCACCATGACCAGCACCGCCAGAATGATGATGACCGCAACGACAACCATCCCCACCGTCAGCGCGCCGGCGCCAATGGCGGTCACAAAATCGCTGATGCCGCCCACAACCCACTGGAAGAGCGAGGCGATGATGCCGGCGAAGATGAGCAGCGAAATGCCGTTGCCAATGCCGTTTTCCGTAATCCGCTCGCCAATCCACATGGCCAGCGCGGTACCGGCGGCCATGGAAACGCCAATCATGCAGGAGGTAATGAAGGGAGAGAAGTGATCGGCGCGCACCGCGCCCATGCCCAGCACCAGGCCTACGGCCTGGATAAAGCCGAGGACCACGGTGGCATAGCGGGTATATTGCGCAATCTTCTTGCGGCCTTCCTCGCCTTCCTTCTGGAGGTTCTCCAGATACGGAATGGCGACCGTCAGCAGCTGCATGATAATCGAGGCGTTGATGTAGGGGGTAATACCCATGGCCATGATGGTCATCTGGGAGAACTGACCGCCCGTCATCGCGCTCATGAAGTTCAGGAGCGAGAAGTTCTCAATGGCCGTCTGCACCGCTTCGGGGTTGACGCCGGCGACCGGGATGACGCCCGCCAGGCGGTAGAGCAGGAGCATGAACAGCGTATAGAGAATTTTCTTGCGCAGTTCTTTGATGCGCCATGCGTTTCGCAGCGTCTCAAACATATCAGACCACCTCGGCTTTCCCGCCTGCCGCTTCAATCTTCTCCTTGGCGGAGCTGGTGAACTTGGCGGCCTTGACGGTCAGCTTCTTGGTCATCTCGCCGTTGCCCAGAACTTTCAGGCCATCCAGGGGCTTTTTGATAAGACCCTGTTCCATCAACACGTTGACGTCGACCGTCGCGCCGTCCTCAAAGGCGTCCAGCGCGGAGACGTTCACATACGCGTATTCTTTGGCGAAGATGTTGGTAAAACCGCGCTTGGGCAGGCGGCGAACCAGGGGGAGCTGTCCGCCCTCGAAGTAAGCGCCCTTGCCATGGCCGCTGCGGGCCTTGGCGCCCTTGTGGCCCTTGCCGCTGGTCTTGCCCAGGCCGGAACCCGGGCCGCGTCCCAGGCGCTTGACCGAATGGACGGAGCCGGGAGCCGGCTGTAATTCATGCAATTTCATCTTGGCGCGCCTCCTTATTGGTCAATCTCTTCCACGGTGACCATATGCTTTACGACAAAAATCATCCCGCGGATGGAGGGGGTGTCGTCATGCACCACGGACTGGTGGAGCTTACGAAGGCCCAGCGCCTCGACGGTGCGAATGTGCTTTTCCAAGCTGGAAATCGGCGATTTGACAAGCGTAATCTTCAGCTTCTTCATTTCCTTCGCCTCCTCAGCCCAGAATCTCTTCGACGGTTTTGCCGCGGAGCTTGGCGACCTGCTCGGCGCTGCGCAGCAGCTTGAGCCCCTCAAGCGTGGCTTTCACCATGTTGATGGGGTTGTTGGTGCCATAGGACTTGGTGCGGATGTTGCGGATGCCGCACAGCTCCAGCACCGCGCGGGCCGGACCGCCCGCGATAACGCCCGTGCCCTCCGGAGCGGGGAGCAGGACGACCTTGCCGGTGCCGAAGCGGCCGATGGCCTCATGCGGGATGGTCGAATCCTTGAGCGGCACCGTGATGAGCTTTTTCTTGGCGGCCTCGACCGCCTTGCGGATGGCTTCCGGGATTTCCGTGGCCTTGCCCATGCCGCAGCCTACGCGGCCCTTCTCGTCGCCGATGACGACCAGCGCGGAAAAGCGGAAGTTCCGGCCGCCCTTGACGACCTTGGTAACACGGTTGACCGCGACGAGCTTCTCTTTGAACTCCGGCGGCTCTTCAAAACGGTCGCGGCGGTCGCGGCGCGGGCCGCGGTCATCCCGGCGAGGCGGGCGGTTGTTGTCTCTGCCATGCTGCATGTTTTGCATATTTTCCATATCAGAACTCCAATCCGGCTTCTCTGGCGCCCTCGGCGACGGCCTGCACGCGGCCCGTGTACACGTAGCCGCCGCGGTCGAAGACAACGGACTTGAAGCCTGCCTGCATCGCGCGCTCGCCGATGGTCTTGCCGACCAGCTTCGCAGCGCCCTTTTTGTCAACCTCGGCAATCTGGCCGCGGACAGCGGGATCCAGGGTCGAGGCGGAAACCAACGTTACGCCCTTGGTGTCGTCAATGAGCTGCGCATAGATATGCTTCAGGCTGCGAAACACACAGAGGCGGGGCGTTTCGGGCGTGCCGGAAACCTTAACCCGGACGCGCTCGTGACGGATCTTGCGAACCTCATTTTTGTCCCTTTTCTTGAACATTCGCGCTCACTCCCTTTCTGATTACTTACCGGCCTTGCCTTCCTTGCGGCGGATATGCTCGTTTTCGTACTTGATGCCTTTGCCCAGATACGGCTCGGGCTTGCGGATGGCGCGGATGTCCGCGGCAAGGTTGCCAACCTGCTGCTTGTTGATGCCCTTCACCACTATTTTGGTCGGGGCCGGCGTCTCAAACTGGATATCCTTGGGCGCCTTGAGCACAACGGGATGGCTGAAGCCGATGTTGATGGTGAGCGTATCGCCCTGGGCCTGCGCGCGATAACCGGTACCGACCATCTCCAGCGTTTTGGAGAAGCCCTCGGTCACGCCGACGACCAGGTTATGCACCAGCGCGCGGTACAGGCCGTGCATGGCCTTGTGCGGCTTGGAGTCGGTGGGGCGCGTGAGCACGAGGAAGCCGTTTTCTTCCTTGATTGCAATACCGCCCTTCACCTGCTGAGACAGGGTACCCTTGGGGCCCTTGACCGTGACGGTGTTGTCCTCGGCAATCGTAACCTGTACGCCGGCCGGGATTTTGATGGGGAGCTTACCAATACGAGACATGCTTTTCCTCCTTACGGAATAGCCCTTTCCTTGGCGTGCGCCTTGGGGGCCCTACCGTGATGGCCTTTCGGCCGTAAAGCGGCGCGCGCGCCGGATTACCAGATGTAGGCAAGCACTTCGCCGCCGATGGCGAGCTTGCGAGCTTCGCGGTCGGTCATCACGCCCTTGGACGTGGAGATGATGGCCGTGCCGAGGCCGCCGAGCACCTTCGGGATTTCATCGCAGCGGGCGTACACGCGCAGGCCGGGGCGGCTGATGCGCTTGAGGCCGACGATGACCGGGCGCTTGTCGACGTACTTGAGGGTCACGCGAATGCTGGTGTGGTTGCCGTCGTTGAGGAACTCAACGTTTTTGACGAAACCTTCGCTGAGCAGAATTTTCGCGATTGCCTTTTTCATGTTCGAGGCCGGAATGCTCACGTTGTCATGCCCCGCGATTTGCGCGTTGCGGATTCTGGTCAGCATATCGGCGATGGGATCATTAACGACCATGTCTTTCCCTCCTTTACCAGCTCGCTTTGCGAACGCCGGGGATCTGGCCGGCGTACGCCAGCTCGCGGAAGCAAATGCGGCATACGCCGTACTTGCGGAGCACCGAATGCGGACGGCCGCACAGGCGGCAGCGGGTGTACGCCCGGGTGGAGAACTTGGGCTGGCGCTGCTGCTTAAGCTTCATGCTGAGTTTTGCCATGTTTCTTCTTCTCCTCCTTACGCTTACGCTTGGGCGAACGGCATGCCGAGCAGCCGGAGCAGCTCGCGGGCTTCCTCGTCCGTCTTGGCGGTAGTGACGAAAATCATTTCCATGCCGCGGATTTTATCGACCTTGTCGTACTCGATTTCCGGGAACAGCAGCTGCTCCCGCACGCCCAGGGCATAGTTGCCGCGGCCGTCAAAGGCCTTGGCCGATACGCCGTGGAAGTCGCGCACGCGCGGCAGGGCGATGTTGACCAGCTTATCGACAAAGTGATACATGCGCGCGCCGCGCAGCGTCACCTTCGCGCCGATGTTCATTCCCTCGCGAACCTTGAAGTTGGCGACGGACTTTTTCGCCTTGGTCACGACCGGCTTCTGGCCGGCGATGGTCGCAAGGTCGCCCACGGCCGCTTCCAGCGCCTTGGCGTTGTCCTTGCAATCGCCCAGGCCCATGTTGATGACAACCTTGTCGAGCTTGGGGACCTCGTTGATGTTCTTGTATCCGAACTTCTGCTTGAGCGCAGGCACGACCTCGGAGACGTATTTATCCTTCAGGCGGTTTTCCATCTACTGTCCCCTCCTCAGTTCTCGAAGGCCGCGCCGCACTTCTTGCACACGCGCACCTTCTTGCCGTCTTCGAGCACCTTGTGGGCATTGCGGGTCGCCTTGCCGCACTTGCTGCACACGAGCATGACCTTGGAGGCGTAAATCGCGGCCTCCTTATGGATGATGCCGCCGGGCATGCCCTGGCCGCGGGCCTTCTGATGCTTGGTCACCATGGCCACGCCCTCGACGACGACCTTGCCGGCTTTGGGCTCGGCGCGCAGCACTTTGCCCTTCTTGCCCGCATCAACGCCGGAGATGACGACCACGGTATCCCCGGTACGGACGTGGAGCTTCTTGGTTTTGTTCATTCTCGTCCACTCTCCTTACAGCACTTCGGGCGCGAGCGACACAATCTTCATATAGTCCTTCTCGCGCAGTTCGCGCGCCACAGGCCCGAAGATGCGGGTGCCGCGGGGCTGCTTCTGATCGTTGATGATGACGGCGGCATTGTCGTCAAAGCGGATATAGCTGCCGTCGGGACGGCGCTTCTGCTTGTGCATCCGGACGATGACGGCCTTGACCACGTCGCCCTTCTTCACGGCGCCGCCGGGGTTGGCGGACTTGACGGAGGCGACGATTACATCGCCGATTCCGCCGGAGCGGCGGAAGGAGCCACCGAGCACACGAATGCACATGATTTCCTTCGCGCCGGAATTATCGGCTACCTTCAAACGGGTTTGCGGCTGAATCATGCTGCTCCCTCCTTACTTGGCCTTCTCGATGATTTGAACCAGGCGCCAGCGCTTTTCGCGGCTGAGCGGACGGGTTTCCATCACCAGAACGCGGTCGCCCACGCCGCACTCGTTGTTCTCGTCGTGCGCCTTGAGCTTGGTGGTACGGTTCATAATCTTGCCGTACAGCGGATGACGCACGCGGGTGCGGATGGCCACAACAATGGTCTTGTCCATCTTGTCGCTGACAACCACGCCGGTGCGGGTTTTGCGAATGCCTCTCATTTCGGCCATGAATTCTTGCTCCCTTCTCCTCACGCCTTGCGCTCATTCTCACGGATGAGCGTCTTGGCGCGCGCGATGTCGCGGCGGACATTCTGGATTGCCATGGTGTTCTCAAGCTGACCGGTGGCAAGCTGGAAACGAAGGTTGAACAGTTCGGCCTTCAGCTCCTTGACCTTGGCTTCCAACGCGGCGGAATCCATCTGCCTCATCTCTTTTGCCTTCATTCAGCCTCACCTCCTGCCGCCTTCTCCTTGATGACGAACTTGCACTTGGTCGGGAGCTTGTGGGCGGCCAGGCGCAGCGCCTCGCGGGCTACCGCCTCTTCCACGCCGGCAATCTCGAACAGCACGCGACCCGGCTTGACGACCGCCACCCAGTATTCCGGAGAGCCCTTGCCGGAGCCCATGCGGGTCTCGGCGGGTTTTTCGGTCACGGGCTTGTCGGGGAAAATCTTAATCCAGACCTGGCCGCCGCGGCGGGTATAGCGCGTCAGCGCGATACGGGCGGCTTCAATCTGCTGGGAGGTGATCCAGGCGGGCTCGGTGGCCACCAGGCCATACTCGCCATAGGCGATGAAGTTGCCGCGCTGGGCCTTTCCCTTCATGCGGCCGCGGAACACACGACGCCGCTTGACTCTCTTGGGCATCAACATGGTTATCTGCCTCCTTCGGCCCGGACGGGGTTCTTTTTGTTCTTGGGCAGAATTTGCCCCTTGTAAATCCACACCTTGACGCCCAGGCGGCCATAGGTGGTCTTCGCCTCGGCGAAGCCGTAGTCGATGTTGGCGCGCAGGGTCTGCAGCGGGATGGACCCTTCGTGATAGCCCTCGCTGCGGGCGATGTCCGCGCCGCCGAGCCGGCCGCTCACCGCGGTCTTGATGCCCTTGGCGCCGCCCTTCATCGCGCGCTGGATGGACTGCTTCATCGCGCGGCGGAAGGAGATGCGGCGTTCCAGCTGCTGGGCGATGTTCTCGGCCACCAGCTGCGCGTCGGTCTCCGGATTCTTAATCTCCATGATGTTCAGCGCCACCGCGCAGCCCGCGAACGCTTCCAGCTCTTTCTTCAGCGCCTCAACGCCCGCGCCGCCCTTGCCGATGACCACGCCCGGCTTGGCGGTGAAAAGCGTCACGGTGAGCTTGCCGGTGGAGCGCTCGATGTCGATGCGCGAGATGCCGGCCGCGTTCAGCTTTTCCTTCAGCATTTTACGGAGCTTGTGATCCGCCTCGAGGTTGTTGGCGAAATCCTTTTTGTCCGCAAACCAACGGGTGCTCCAATCCATGATTACGCCCACGCGCGCTCCATGGGGATTTACTTTCTGACCCAAAGTGATTCCTCCTTCTCCCTCTTAGTGCTTGGTGTCCAGCACAACGGTGATATGGCTCGTACGCCGGAGCATCGGGGACGCGCTGCCGCGGGAACGGGCAACGTAGCGCTTGAGCGTGGGGCCCGGATTGGCGAACACCTCGGCGACATACAGCTCGTCACGGGAGAGCTGCAGGTTGTTTTCCGCGTTGGCGATGGCGGAGTTGAGCAGCTTTTCCACGACGGGCGCGGCGGCCTTGGGCGTATACATCAGGATAGCAAGCGCCTGATCCACCTGCTTGCCGCGGATGAGATCGATGACGATCTTGACCTTGCGCGGGGAGATGCGGATGTACTTCGCGATTGCGCGGGGGCGCTTGTCAGCGCCTGCGGCACGGGCGGCCGCTTTTTCCTTCATTCGGGTGGCCATTCATCTCATCTCCTTTACTTGCGGCCAGAGGCCTTTTCGCCCGCATGACCGCGGAACGTGCGGGTCGGGGCGAACTCGCCCAGCTTATGCCCGACCATTTCCTCGGTGATATAGACCGGGACATGCTTGCGGCCGTCGTGCACGGCGATGGTATGGCCGACGAAGTCCGGGAAAATGGTGCTCGCGCGGCTCCAGGTCTTCAGCACGCTCTTCTTGCCGCTGTTGTTCATCTCGACGATTTTCTTCAAAAGGCGTTCGCTTACGAACGGTCCCTTTTTGACGGATCTGCTCATGCGCTTGCCTCCTTATTTCTTGCCCGCACGCTTGACGATCATCTTGTTGGAATACTTCTTATGCTTGCGCGTCTTCAGGCCCAGCGCGGGCTTGCCCCACGGGGTCACGGGCGCGGGCATGCCGACGGGGCTCTTGCCCTCGCCGCCGCCGTGCGGATGGTCGCAGGGGTTCATGACCACGCCGCGAACCGTCGGGCGCACGCCCATATGGCGCTTGCGGCCCGCCTTGCCGATGCGGACGTTTTCATGGTCGGTGTTGCCGACCGTACCGATGGTCGCCTTGGCGTTCATGGGGATTTTGCGGACTTCGCCGGAGGGCAGGCGCACCTGCGCGTAGGCGCCTTCCTTTGCCATGAGCTGCGCGGCGTTACCGGCGGAGCGGACGAGCTGGCCGCCGCGGCCGGCCTTGATTTCCACGTTGTGAATCAGCGTGCCCAGGGGAATGTTGGCGATGGGCAGCGCGTTGCCGGGCTTGATGTCGGCCTCGGGGCCGGAGATGACGGTGTCGCCCGCCTTCAGGCCCAGGGGGGCCAGGATGTAGCGCTTTTCGCCGTCGACGTAGTGGAGCAGCGCGATGAAAGCGGAGCGGTTCGGGTCGTATTCGATGGCGGCGACCTTCGCCGGGATGCCGTCCTTGTCGCGCTTGAAATCGATGATGCGGTACTTGACCTTGTTGCCGCCGCCCTGGTGGCGGACGGTGATTTTGCCCTGCGCGTTGCGGCCGGCATGCTTCTTGAGGTATTCCGTCAGGGAGCGCTCGGGCGCCTTTTTGGTCAGCTCTTCAAACGTCAGCACCGACATGAAGCGCCGCGCGGGGGATGTAGGCTTGTAAACTCTGATGGCCATGCGGTACCCTCCTTACTGCGCCATGCCGTCGAAGAATTCGATGTCCTTGGAATCCTTCTTGAGCGTGACATAGGCTTTCTTGATTTCCGGCGTGCGGCCGGAGTGCCTGCCCTGGCGCTTGATTTTGCCCAGCGTGCGCAGGGTGTTGACCTTTTCGACCTTCACGCCGAAGATGGTTTCCACGGCCTGCTTGATTTCCGTGCGGTTGGCGCCGATGGCGACCTCGAAAACATAGCGCTTGTCGGCAAAACCGTCGTACGCCTTTTCCGTCAGCACGGGGCGGCGGATAATATCATGGGGATCCTTCATGCGTACACCTCCTCGACCTGGCGGACGGCGTCCTGCGTAAGGATGAAGGCATCATGGCGCAGGATTTCGTAGACATTGAGGGTGTTAATCAGGGCGATGGTCACGCCGGGGATATTCCGGCTGGCGCGCAGGAGCTGTTCGTCCTTTTCGGCCACCAGGACCAGCGCTTTCTTCGTGGCGCCCAGCGCGCGCAGCACCTTGACCATTTCCCGGGTCTTGGGGGCGTCCAGGGCGAGCTTGTCCAGCACGATGATTTCGTCGGCCTGCGCTTTGGAAGTGAAGGCGGACTTCATCGCCAGGCGGCGAACCTTCTTGGGCACGGAAATATCATAGTCGCGGGGCTTGGGCGCGAACACGACGCCGCCCTTCTTAAACTGGGGCGCGCGGTTGCCGTGATGGCGCGCGTTGCCGGTGCCCTTCTGGCGGTAGATTTTGCGGCCGCCGCCGCGCACCTCGGTGCGGGTCAGGGCGGACTGGGTGCCGAGGCGGCGTCCGTTGAGGATGGCGCGCACGACCAGGTGCATGGCAAAGGGGTTGACCTCGGCGGCGAAGATGGCATCGGAAAGCTCAATCTGCCCGACGGTCGCGCCCTGCGTGTTTTTCAGATTCACGGTAGGCATTTCGTCGTTTCCTCCTTCCCTCAGGCCTTCACAGCGCCGCGGACGATGACCAGGCCGCCGTTGGGGCCGGGCACCGCGCCGCGCACGAGCAGCAAATCGCGCTCTGCGTCCACGCGCACCACGGACAGGTTCTGGATGGTGACCTTCTCCACGCCGTAATGGCCGGGCATGTGCTTGTTCTTAAAGACGCGGGACGGATCGGAGTTGGCGCCCATCGAGCCGACGCCGCGATGGTACTTCGAGCCGTGCGCCATGGGGCCGGTATGCTGGTTCCAGCGGCGGATGGTGCCGGTGTAGCCATGGCCCTTGGAAATGCCGGTCACGTCGACCTTGTCGCCCTCGGCAAAAACGTCGGCCTTGATGACCTGGCCGATTTCGTAGGCGTCGCTGTCCTCAAAGCGGAACTCGCGCAGCTTGCGGGTGGGGGCCACGCCCGCCTTTTTGAAATGGCCCGCCTGGGGCTTGTTGACCAGCTTTTTGACGCGGTGCTCGGGGATGGTATCGAAACCGACCTGCACCGCCGCATAGCCGTCGTTTTCGACGGTCTTCTTCTGCACCACCGTGCAGGGGCCGGCCTGAATGACGGTGACAGGGATCAGGCGCCCGTCGGGCGAGAACACCTGCGTCATGCCGACCTTTTTGCCGACGATAGCTTTCTTCATGGTTAAACCTCCTGTTACGCTCGAATCACAGCTTGATTTCAATTTCCACGCCCGCCGGCAGGTCAACCTTGGTCAGCGCGTCCACGGTGCGGGGCGTCGGCTGCAGGATATCAATGAGGCGCTTGTGGGTGCGCAGCTCGAACTGCTCACGGGAATCCTTGTACTTGTGGGGAGCGCGCAGGATGGTGATAATCTCCTTTTCGGTCGGCAGCGGGATGGGGCCGGACACCTTCGCGCCCGTCCGCTTCGCCGTCTCGACAATGCGCTCTGCGGATTGATCGATGAGGTTGTGCTCATAGGCCTTGAGCTTGATGCGGATTTTCTGATTGGCCACGTCTTTTCCTCCTTTTTTCTCGAGCCGCCTGCACACCGGGCCGGGTGTTTCCTTTTAGAAAACCCATGCGGCGGGGCAGGAGCCCGTCGCCCGATTGTCCGGACATGGTCTGCGATAATTCTCCGGCGGCCGACCGGTAACTTATCGCTTCATCCCAGAACGACAGCCCTAATAGTATAAACCAAGTTATGGCGCTTTGACAACCCCCTTCGCCCGATTTTTTTGCGGATTTCCGCACTTTTTTTGAAAATAGTCCCGCTTTTTCCCGGCGCGGCGTTTTGCCGCGGACAGCGGTTGACCGGCGCGGCCGCGCGTGCTATGATGAAGGGCAATCCGTTTGCGCCGAGGCGCTGACGTCATACGGCGGAGAATATGGAAGGAGACGGTATCTCAATGGAAGCCAAAAAGCGCATCGCGGCGCTCATCAAACGCGCCATGCACCAAGCCTTTCCCGACGCGCAGGACCTGCCCGACGCGGCGCAGATTGCGGGCCTGATGGAGATTCCGCCGGATCCGACGATGGGCGATTACGCGTTTCCCTGTTTCCGGCTGGCCAAGCCGCTTCGCAAGGCGCCTCCCATCATTGCGCAGGCGCTGTGCGCCGCCATCGACGAACCCCGGACCGCGCAGGCGCAGGTGGCGGGCGGATACCTGAACTTCCGGCTGAACCGGGAAAACTTCGCCCGGCAGACGCTGGAGGCCATCACGCCGCGCTACGGCGCTTCCGAGGAGGGCGCGGGAAAAACCATATGCCTGGACTACAGCTCCATCAACATCGCCAAGCGCTTCCATATCGGCCATCTGTCCACCACCATGATTGGTCACTCGCTCAAGCGCATCTATGATTTTCTGGGATACCGCACGGTCGGCATCAATCACCTGGGCGACTGGGGAACGCAGTTTGGCAAGATGATATGCGCCTATCGGCGCTGGGGCTCCCGCGAGGAGGTCGAGCAGGGCGGCGTGGACGCGATGACCGCGCTGTACGTCCGCTTCCATCAGGAGGCGGAGAAGGACCCGGCGCTGGAAGACGAAGGACGGGCCTGGTTTAAGAAGATTGAAGAGGGCGACGAGGAGGCCCTGGCCATCTTCAACTGGTTTAAGGAAGTCACGCTCCAGGATGCCCGGCGCGTGTATGCCAAGCTGGGGGTCGAGTTTGACGCCTATCAGGGCGAGAGCTTTTATAATGATAAGATGGACCGCGTCATCCGCGAGCTGCGGGAAAAGCACCTGCTGGTCGAAAGCGAGGGCGCGCAGGTCGTGGATTTGTCCGAGGAAAACATGCCCCCCTGCCTCATCCTCAAGCGCGACGGCGCGACACTCTACGCCACGCGCGACCTGGCCGCGGCGCTCTACCGCAAGGACACGTACCATTTCCACAAGTGCCTCTATGTGGTCGCCTACCAGCAGGACCTCCATTTCCGCCAGTGGTTCAAGGTGCTGGAAAAGATGGGGTATCCCTGGGCCAAGGATTTGGTGCACGTCGCCTTTGGCATGGTCAGCTATGAGGGGCAGTCCCTTTCCACGCGCAAGGGCCGCATGATTTACCTGGACGAATTGCTCGACCGCGCGGTGGAAAAGGCGCTGGCTATTATAGAAGAAAAGTCCCCCAACCTGGAGGATAAGCAGCGCGTGGCGCAGCAGGTGGGCATCGGCGCGGTGGTGTACGCCACGCTGAGCAACAACCGCATCAAGGATATCGATTTCTGGTGGGACCGCGCGCTCAATTTCGACGGGGAAACCGGCCCCTATGTGCAGTACGCGCACGCGCGCTGCTGCTCGCTCCTGCGCAGGGCGGCGGAGGCCGGCGGCAACGCCGCGCAGCCCCGCTTTGACGCGCTGTGCGACGACGAGGCGCAGGAGGTGCTCCGCCTGCTGTCCCGCTTCGGCGAGGTGGTGCATGAAGCCGCGGAGCGCTACGAGCCCTCCATGATTACCCGCCATGTGACGCAAATTGCGCAGGCGTACAACAAATTCTATTACGAGCACCGCATCCTCGACGAGGACGCGGGCGCTTCCGCCGCCCGCGTGCGCCTGACCGAAGCGACGCGGGATGTGATTCGCACCGGCCTGTGGCTCATCGGCCTGGAAGCCCCGGAGCGGATGTAACGGCTCGAACACAGCAGAGAGCGGCCGCGGGCATAAAGCCCGCTCAGCCGCTCTCCCTTTGTTTTGCGTCCGCCTGACCGTCTGGAGTCTCCCCTTACGTCAGTTGTGCAGCCAGAAAAGGGGATCGGGATAGTCATAGGCAATCCCATACTCCCTCGCGTATTCCCGTGCATATGAATCGCGTTCCACCGTCAACTTCAGGTGATCGCTGCAGTTTTCAAACACATCATCCGCGATAAACGTCACGCTTCCCGGTAGTTTCACCTCCGCAAGCGACGAACATTCGGCAAACGCCCGGCTTTCGACTGACGTCACGCCTTGCGGCAGAGCAATCTCCGCAAGCGAGTAACACCAGGAAAACGTCTCGTTGCCAATAGACGTCACGCCCTCCCGTATTACAATTTCCTCAAGCGCCCTGCAATCGAAAAACGCCCGTGCGCCTATCGTCTCTAGGCTTTCCGGCAAGGTGATTGCAACCAGCGTGCTGCACGATTGAAACGCGGAATTGCCAATGGCAACGATGCCCTCGGGAACGATAAGGGTTCGCTGCGGATATCTTGCAGGGCAGGCCAGCAACGTCTTAGTATCCTTTGCATAGAGGATGCCGTCAACCACGGCGTAGTGTTCGTTGTCCGGTGAAAGTGAAAACCAAGTGCCGGCTCCGAGAAACGCACCGCTGCCGATGGTGGCCAGGCTCTCCGAAAGCTTGATTTCCCCCATCGACCAACACCCATTGAACGCTCCGGAACCAATGGATGTCACACCATCCGGCAACGCTATGCTTCTGAGCGATTCGCAGTTGAAAAATGCATTGTTGCCAATGGTGGTTAGGCTCTGTGGCAGTATGACTTCTACCAGCGATATGCATCCGTAAAGCGCGTTGTCGCCGATGGCCACAATGCCTTCCGGAATGACCAGCGTTTCATCCTGCCATCCCCCAGGATAAGCTATCAAAGTCCTAGTTGGCTTCTGATAGAGCAAACCGTTAATCGTGGCAAAGTTCTCGTTGTCAATAGATACACTAAATTGTGTAAGGGCCTGGCATCCATCAAACGCATGATTGCCAATGTATTCCAGGCTTTCCGGCAGTTCCATGCTTGTCAGCGAGGTGCATTCGTCAAAAGCCTCGCTGGCAATCGATACCAGCCCCTCCGGCAGAACCACCCCGGTAAGCGACGAGCACCAGGCAAACGCCCCTTCCCCAATGGACGTCAGCCCTTCCGGAAGCACCAGTTCCGTAAGCGACGAGCACCAGGCAAACGCCCGATCCCCAATGGACGTCAGCCCTTCCGGAAGCACCAGTTCCGTAAGCGACGAACACCAGGCAAACGCCCCTTCCCCAATGGATGTTAATCCCTGCGGCAGCACAATCTCCGCAAGCGTTGTGCTTCCATTGAACGCATCAGCAGCGATAGCGGAAATCCCCTCAGGAACGACAAATTCCGTTGTATGCCGTCCGCTTGGATAGGCCAATAGCGTCTTGGTCGCCCTGTCATACAGTACGCCGTCTATCGTGGCAAAATACGCGTTGTCGGGAGAAATAGAAAACTGCGCAATCTGGGTTCCAGTAAACGCGCTCTCGCCGATGGATGACAGCCCTTCCGGAAGCATAAGTTTCGTAAGCGACCAGCAATCGGAAAACGCCTCGTCCCCAATGGATATCAGCCCTTCCGGCAACGCGATCCTCACGAGCGACCTGCATCCATCAAACGTCTCATCGCCGATGGACGTCACTCCTTCCGGAAGCACCAGTTCCGTAAGCGACGAGCAACTGGAAAACGCCCGATCCCCAATGGACGTCAGCCCTTCCGGAAGCACCAGTTCCGTAAGCGACGAACACCAGGCAAACGCCCCTTCCCCAATGGATGTTAATCCCTGCGGCAGCACAATCTCCGCAAGCGTTGTGCTTCCATTGAACGCATCAGCAGCGATAGCGGAAATCCCCTCAGGAACGACAAATTCCGTTGTATGCCGTCCGCTTGGATAGGCCAATAGCGTCTTGGTCGCCCTGTCATACAGTACGCCGTCTATCGTGGCAAAATACGCGTTGTCGGGAGAAATAGAAAACTGCGCAATCTGGGTTCCAGTAAACGCGCTCTCGCCGATGGTCGTCAGACCCTCGGGCAGGGCAATTTCAATCAGCCACGAGCAATTGGAAAACGCCTCTTTTCCAATGGATGTCACCCCTTCCGGAATCACAAGCTCCGTAAGCGACGAGCAATCGGAAAACGCCCGATTCCCAATGGTCGTCAGACCTTCCGGCAACGCAATTCTCATGAGCGAACTGCATCCATAAAATGCTCCGCTTCCTATTATTTCGACGTCTTCCGGAACAACAAAGCTGTCCGCTTTTCGGGCTGCTGGATATGCCAGCAGCGACCGGGTGTCCTTCTCATAAAGTACGCCGTCCGTCACAAAATAGCGCGGATTGTCGGGAGATATCGAAAATTTTTCCATCTGATAGCATCCGGCAAACGCGCCGTCGCCGATTGCTGTTAGGCTCTCGGGCAGCTCTGTTTCAAAGCCGGAAACGCCGTTAAAAAACGCCCAGGCGCCTATCGATTCCAACCCTTGCGGCAATTCGATGCCGTTGTACAAATTGCATTGGGCAAACGCCATATCGCCGATATGCTTTAGGCTTTGCGGCAGCATCGCCTCCTTAAGTGCCGAACACTCAAAGAACGCCTCATCGCCGATGGAGGTGATTCCATTTGGCAGCACAATGCTTCTAAGCGATTCATACTGATAAAACGCCCTGTCACCGATGGCGCGCACGGGATATCCGTCTAAGGCAGAAGGGACAACGACCGCTTGAGCCCGGCCGGCGTATTTCACAACGCAGGCGCTCCCATCCTCTGTCAGAATATAACCAAAGTCGCCACAATACAGCGTTTCTCCCATCTCGTCCTCGGCCCAGGCAGCCGCAACGAGCAGCAGTGTCACGAATACCAGCGCACATACTGTCATGTGCCGTTCATATCTCATGTTGACTCCTCCTCATAGGCAGAAAAGTATGTTTTGCTGCAGTATGCCTGTTTTTTCATATTTGTTTAATTATACTTGTTTTTGATAAAAAAGTAAACCAAAATGTAAAATTGTTTTCTCGAAAAGTTTCAACGGTTGTGCGCCATCTTTTCCGTATCCCTAGCCCTGTTTTGTGCTCGTGTCAGCGCCTCCGCACAAAAAAGCCCTTCAGACAGCGCTGAAGAGCTGCAATTCTCAAGGCCATGGATGAATCCGCCACACCGTGCGCATAGAATACAAGGCTGCGCCTTTTCTCAGCCGCTCTCCCTTTGTTTTGCGTCCGCCTGATAATACCGCCGGGAAGCCACCACGCACAGCGCAAGCCAGACAAGGAGCGCCAGCGTCATCGCCAGAAGGTTCCACCAGCCGGGCAAAAGCACGGACAGCAGCATCATGGCAAAGCCGCAGGCCACCGTCGCCATTCCGCCGAACCGCTGGCTCTTCTGCCATACGCGGTCGTTGGCCATGCTCCAGGACGTGCGCAGGCCAAACCATGCGTTCCGACGCGCCTTCGGCATGAAATTGCCCAGGACGACCAGCAGCAGCCCGACGCCGGCGCCGGTGAGCTTCATGAGCGTATCCAGCGTCACGGGCGCGGGAGAGGCGGTGTCGTAGCCAATAGCCAGGAGGCCAAAGTAAAAGCTGAGAACATCCCAGAAACCGACCAGGCACACGGCGCTTAGCAAGACGACTTTTTCATTGGCAGCCTCGCCTTTCTTCCCCACCGCCTTCGCCACGCCCAGCAGCATGCCGCCCATCAGCAGGGTCACCGCGGGAAAGAGCAGGTGCTCGTATTTGCTGCCGAAGCGGTCGACCTCGCCGGCAAAATTGTAATGCGCGGGAATGATATCGGGCATGAACGCCAGCAGTGCCGCGCTGCCCGCCACGCCGGCGGCCAGCAGCAGCCATATCGCCGCATAGAGCTTCTTCACGGCCTTTTCTCCCCTCTCAGCCCGGCCAGCCAGAGCAGCGCCTCGTCCAGCACCGATGCGTTCAACTCATACAGAATATATTTTCCCTCGCGTCTGTCCCGAATCAGGTCGGCGTCCTTCAGGACGGACAGATGCCGGGAGACGGCCGGTCCGCTGATGTCAAAATGCGCCGCGATATCCCCTGCGGATACCGGGCCGTCCTTCAGCAGATTCAGGATAGTCCTGCGGGTCGTATCGGCCAGGGCCCGCATGGTGCGCTGCAATCCCATGTCCTCACCGTCTATCATTTAACCATTTGGTTAATTATAGTCGCTGCCACTGCGCCTGTCAAGTGCTTTGCCTGCAGCCGCCTGCAGGATGTCAGCATCAAGCCGGGCGGCTTTCAGGAAATGCCCCGCGGCTTATTCCGCGGTTTTCCTGACTCGCCGCCCGTTTTCATCCTGCGCGGGCTCACGCCAGCGCCGTGCTTTGCGTCAATAGTTTTCCGCCAGCTCCACAAAGTAGGCCTGCGGATGGGCGCAGACCGGACACACCTCGGGCGCGGCCTCGCCGAAATGGATGTGGCCGCAGTTGCCGCACAGCCACGCTTTCACGCCCGCGCGCTTGAACACTTCGCTGTTGTTCAGGCGCTCTACCAGCTTCAGATAGCGCTCTTCATGGTGCTTTTCAATGGCCGCGACGCCGTCGAACAGCTTGGCGATGTCGTCAAAGCCTTCTTCCCGGGCTTCCCGGGCCATGCGGGCATACATATCGGTCCACTCGCCATGCTCGCCGGCCGCCGCGTCGCGCAGATTGTCCACCGTATCGCCGATGCCATGCAGGAGCTTGAACCAGAGCTTGGCATGCTCTTTTTCGTTATTGGCCGTCTCCTCAAAGATGGCGGCAATCTGGTTATAGCCTTCCTTGCGCGCCTTGGAAGCATAATAGGTATATTTGTTGCGCGCCTGAGATTCTCCCGCAAAAGCTTCCGCAAGGTTGGCAAGCGTCCTAGTCCCCTTCAGCTCTTTCACAGCAATTCCTCCTCCAATACGTTGTATGATTAGTGTATACCCTTTTTTGCATTCTGTAAACCGGGTTTTCTCAGGAAACGCCCAGAATTGCGCCCAAGCAGTGCGTCAGGCACGCGGCGAGCCAGGCGACGGCCGTTTGAAACGCCGCGCCGCCCAGCGCCCAGCGCAGGCCGCCCAGCTCCCGGCGCGCCGCGGCGAACGCGGCCATGCAGGGCGTATACAAAAGGGTAAAGACCAGAAAAGAGACGGCGGCCAGCGGCGTGAACACATGCGGCAGCGCGGCGGAAAGCGCAGCCTCCGTGGGCGCGGCCAGCAGAACGCTCAGCGCCGCCAGCACCCCTTCCTTCGCCAGCAGGCCGGAAAGCAGCGCCGTGGCCGCACGCCAGTCTCCAAAGCCGAGCGGCGCAAACAGCGGGGCTACGGCGCGGCCTATGGCGGCCAGGGCGCTGTCGGCCGCGTCCGGGACGGGGCGCAAGGCCCAGTCCACGCGCTGCAGCGCCCAAAGCGCCACGGAAGCCAGCAGCAGCGTTGTCAGCGCGCAGCGCACAAACGCCGCGGCACGCACGCGCATCAGGCGCCAGGCGGCGCGCAGCGTGGGCATGCGATAGGCCGGAAGCTCCAGCACAAAGGGCTGCGCCTCGCCCGGAAACGCGGCGCCGCGCAGCAACAGCGCCGCGGGCACGGCCAACAGCACGCCCAGGGCGTACAGCAGCAGCATGACCCGCGCCGCATGCCCGGGGAAAAACGCCCGGGCGAACATGGCGTAGATGGGCAGCTTGGCGCTGCAGGACAGAAACGGAATCAGCAGAATGGTCAGCTGCCGGTCGCGCCGGGAAGGCAGCGTGCGCGTGGCCAGGATGGCCGGCACCGAACAGCCAAAGCCCAGCAGCGCCGGGGCGAGCGACCGCCCCGAAAGGCCCAGCCGCCGCAGCGCCCTGTCAGCCACAAAGGCCATGCGCGCCATATAGCCGCTGTCCTCCAGCAGGGACAGCAGGAAAAACAGCGTCAAAATGGTCGGCAGGAACGACAGCACGCAGCCGACCCCCGCCCAGACGCCTTCCACCATCATCGCGCGCAGCCAGTCCGCCGCGCCCATGCGCGCAAGCGCCGTCTCCAGCAGCGCGCCCGCGCCCTCCAGCGCCCGCCGGAACCCCTGGCTCAACAGGCCGCCCAGCGGCCCGAACGTCAGAAAAAACACGAGCCCCATGACGCCCAGAAAAATGGGAAACGCCCAGATGCGGTGGGTCAAAACCGCGTCGGCCGCGGCGGTGCGCCGACGGGCGGCGCTCGTCCCCTCCGCAACGGCCCGAGCGCAAAGCCGGTCGATGCATGCGTAGCGCGCCAGAATGCGCGCCTCGCCCTGCGCCGTGCCCAAATCCGGCAAGCGGGGCGCGCGCCCTTCCCGCGCCGCGGCCAGCGCCGCGCGGGCCAGCGCTTCCACCCCTTCGTTCCGGGCGGCGCACACGGGCAGCACCGGCACGTCCAGCGCCCGGGAAAGCGCGCGGCAGTCCACGCGGCCGCCGGCGGCGCGCACCTCGTCCATCAGGTTCATCGCCACCACCACCGGCAGCCCCGTCTCCAGCAACTGCAGCGTCAAATACAGGCCGCGCGCGGGGCAGGTGGCGTCCACGACGTTGACAATCGCGTCCGGCGGCTTTTCCCGCAGAAACTCCCCGCAAACCGCCTCCTCGCGGGAAAAGGCGGTCAGCGAATAAGTGCCCGGCAAATCCACCAGCACATCCGCGCCCTTCGACAGGCGCAGCGGCCCCTGCACGCGCTCCACCGTCACGCCCGGGAAGTTGCCCACATGCTGGCGCATGCCGGTCATGGCGTTAAACAGCGTGGTTTTTCCGCTGTTGGGGTTGCCCAGGAGCGCCAGGGTCATGTTGCCTCCATTTCCACGCGCATGGCGTCCTCGCGCCGCAGGGAAAGCGAATAGCCGCGCAGGCGCAGCGCCAGCGGGTCGCCCAGGGGCGCCGCGCGGCAGACCTGAACGCGCGTGCCGGGCGTCAGGCCCATTTCCAGCAGCCGAACGCGCAGCGCGCCGTCCCCGTCCAGGCGCAGTACGCGCCCGGACATGCCCGGTTTCATCTCGCCCAGACGCACGGCAGCGCCTCCACCGATTCGATGAGCCACGGCCCCTGCCGCCCCGCCCGCCTCGCCAGCGCAAACGCAAAGGGGCGCACCACCGCGACGTTTTCCCGCACCAGTTCCAGCGCGCCTAGGCGCACGCCGTCCTCCCCCTCCGCCGGGAGGTCGACCACTGCGCCGGGTACGCCTATCCGTGCAGCCAGGTCTTCCTGCCGCTCCGGATGCGCCAGATAGCCGGACGCTTCTTCCGACGCGCCCAGGCAGAGGGCTTCCAGCCATGCCCGCGCCGTCTCCCGGGGCGTCTGAGGCCAGCGGGGACCGCCGTACTGCCAGACGATTTCTTCCTGGCGCGGCGCGTATCTCCCCTGCGCGTCCGGACTCCAGACCCGGGCGCGCGCGTGGCCGACCAAATCGTTCTCCGCCTCCATGCAGTGCAGCGCGCCCTGGCCGTCCACCGACGCCGAAAGGCCGGACGCGCAGGCCAGCAGCGCCGGCTCGCCCTGCGCCTGCAGCACCGCCGCGAAGCGCCCCGCGCCGCATGCGCCTTCCGCCGCCAGCCATCCCCGCTGCGCCAGCGGCCGCAGGGACGCCTGCCCGGGCGCGGGCACCGGCAGGAAAACCGCCTCCGCCGCGCTGCGCCCGAAGGAGGCCGCGCCCGCCTCGGATACCAGCAGATACCGCCCGTCCGGCCCCTCCCACGCGTCCAGCAGCGCGGGCGGAGCGCCGTCCGTTTCCGGCCGGTCGGGCGGTTCATGCCGCAGCTCGATGGCAATATGGCCGTTCGGCCACTGCACCGCGCACGCGCCGGACGGCAGGCCGTCGCAAAGGCATCCCCCGCGCAGGCGCAGGCACAGCGCCGTCCCGGCGGTTTCCAGGCCGAACGGCCGAACCTCCAGGTACTGTATGCCGTCCCGTGCCAACGGCAGCGCCACCGCTCCCGTCTCGCCGCACAGGCGGCCGTTGAGATATGTCAGGCCCGGCGCGCCCTGCACCGTCAGCATTGGCAGCATGCCATCCCCCCTCCCGATACTCAGAGGGTATGCGCGCCCGCGCGCGGATAGGCCCGGTTTCTCCCCGCCCGTCCGCAAAGAAAATTTTCCCTTTTGCGCATGTTCTGCAGGATTTCCCCTCCTTTTGGGGAAACAATGCGAATGTGGATTAAATTGCGCTTTTTTCCACACTGCTGCGAGGAAACTGACAGGAGGATAGGACCATGGCAAAAATCGTCTGTTTTGGAGAAATCATGCTCAGGCTGAATCCGGAAGGGTATCTGCGCTTTGTGCAGGCAAACCGGTTTGAGGCCACCTATGGCGGCGGCGAAGCGAACGTGGCGGTCTCTCTGGCCAACTATGGCAATGAGGCGGCCTTTGTCAGCAAGGTGCCGGCGCATGATATCGGCCAGTGCGCGGTCAACGCGCTGCGCCAGTATGGCGTGAACACCGACGGCATCGTGCGGGGCGGCCCGCGGTTGGGCATCTATTTCTGCGAAAAAGGCGCGTCTCAGCGCGGCAGCAAGGTCGTCTATGACCGGGCGGGCTCGTCCATCGCGCTGGCGAAACGGAACGATTTTGATTGGGACCGGCTGTTGGAGGGCGCGGACTGGTTCCACTTTACGGGCATCACGCCGGCCGTGGGCGGAGAACTGCCGGACATTTGCCTAGACGCGGTCAAAACGGCCAAGGCCAAAGGGCTGACGGTCTCCTGCGACCTGAATTACCGCGGCAAGCTCTGGACGCGCGAGCGCGCGGGCGAGGTGATGGCGACGCTCATGCCGTATGTGGACGTGTGCATCGCCAACGAGGAAGACGCGGCGGACGTGTTTGGCATCCGCGCGGAGAACACCGACATCCAGAGCGGCAAGCTGGACCACCAGGGCTATATCAGCGTCGCCCGGCAGCTGCACGACCGCTTCGGTCTGCGCTATGTGGCCATTACGCTGCGCGGCTCCATCTCCGCCAGCGACAACAACTGGGCCGGCATGCTCTTTGACGGGCAGGAAGCGTATTTTTCCAAGAATTACCTCATTCATATCACCGACCGCGTCGGCGGCGGCGACAGCTTCGGCGGCGGCCTGATTCATGCCATGCGCAAGGGGATGGGCTGCCAGGAGGCCATTGAATTTGCCGTGGCGGCCTCGTGCCTGAAGCAGACCATTGAATTTGACTTCAACCACGCGTCCGAGGCCGAAGTGCTCGCGCTGGCGGGCGGCAACGCCTCCGGCCGCGTGCAGCGCTGAGGAGGCGGCGGCATGGACGGCCATGGCGAATGCATTTTGCAGAGCCTGCGCAGCCGGAAATCCGTGCGGGCCTTTGCGCCGCGCCCCATTGACGCGGCGCATAAGCGCCTCATCCTGGCGTCGGCGGCGGAAGCGCCCACGGCGGGCAATCAGCAGCTGTATACCATTCTGGACATTACGGATTCCCGCCTGAAAGAGCGCCTGGCCGTAACATGCGACAACCAGCCGTTTATCGCGACGGCGCCCATGGTGCTGATTTTCTGCGCGGACGCGCAAAAGTGGTACGACGCCTATCTGGAAGCAGGCCTTTCGCCGCGCCGGCCGGGCGCGGGCGACCTGCTGCTGGCGGTGGACGACGCGCTGTGCGCCGCGCAGAACGCGGTGGTGGCCGCGTGGGCGCTGGGCATCGGCTCCTGCTATATCGGCGATATCATGGAGCGCTGCGAAGAGCACCGGGCGCTGCTGCACCTGCCCGAGTATGTATTCCCGGCCGCGATGCTGGTTTTCGGCTATCCGACCGCGCAGCAATGGGCGCGGGAAAAGCCGGCGCGTTGCCCGCTGGAAAGCATTGTGCACGAAAACGCATACCGGCGCGCCGACGGCGCCGCGCTGCGCGCCATGCTCGGCCATAAGGCCGCCGCCAAACCGTGGGAGGAATGGGTCGCGGCATTCTGCCGCCGCAAATACGATTCCGGGTTTTCCCGCGAGATGAGCCGGTCTGTGGCCAAATACCTGGAAGCGTATCGGGAATAGCGAGAAGCGCGGACGGACCGCGCGCCAGCTTCAGGCCGTCGACAGAGCTTTGTCGACGGTCTTTCGCTGCAAGGCTGTTTCTCAGCCTTGCAGCGAAGGGAACATCATGTTCCTGTGCGCGAAGCGCACGGCCGGAACATGATAGCGGAAGCGGCTTGCAGCCGCTCCTCGCGGCGTACACGCCGCCGCTGCGGATTTCATTTGGAGGGCTTCGGCCCGCCAAACCTCCCAATGGGGTTTTCTGCCGGTGCAGGCTGCCTGCGCATGGGCAGGCAGCCTGAGGGGTGGAGCGATGGGGTCAGGAA
>NHCFR05603__coassemble_448_pt1 | contig 30282 bp, 26 predicted proteins | sample NHCFR05603__metabat2_high_PE_044 | metagenome-assembled genome bin NHCFR05603
TGGGTGCGGGGGCTCATAACTGGCCCACCAGGTCCAGGCTGGGCTTGAGGGTCTCGGCCCCGGGCTGCCACTTGGCAGGGCAGACCTCGTCCCCGTGCGCGGCCACGAACTGGCAGGCCTGCACCTTGCGCAGCAGCTCGTCGGCGTTGCGGCCTACGCTGCCGATGTTGACCTCATAGGCCACAATCTTTCCCTGCGGGTTGACGATGAAGCTGCCCCGCTCGGCCAGGCCGTCGCTCTCGATATAGACCTCGAAATCCCCGGCCAGGCAATGGGTGGGGTCGGCCAGCATGGGATAGCGGATTTTTCGGATGCGCTCGGAGGCGTCATGCCACGCCTTGTGGACGAAGTGGGTGTCGCAGGAGACGGAATAAATCTCGCAGTCCACGGCCAGGAACCTATCGTAGAGATTGGCCAAATCCTCCAGCTCCGTGGGGCACACGAAGGTGAAGTCGGCGGGATAGAAAAAGAACACGCTCCACTTGCCCAGCACGTCCGCCCTGGTGACGGTTCGGAAGGCGTTATGCTGATAGCACTGCACGGAAAAATCGGCAATTTCTTTCTGGATGAGGGACATGGCCTTGACCTCCTCTGTATAAAATATTTGTTAGTTAACACTAACTCATGCTGATTATATCGGATTTGCGCGGAGCCGTCAAGGGGAAGGGATGCCTGCCATGCCGGCTCCGGCGCGCTGCGCGTCGCGCTTGAAACGCGGACGCGTTTGGTGTATACTGACACCATGCGAATCGGAATTTCCACAGGCGCTTTTTATGGGCAGCAGGAGACGGAAGAGGCGGCCGCCAGGTTGGCGTCGCTTGCGCCTTCGTGTGCGGAAGTGTTTTTACAGTCCTACAGCGAATACAGCGCCGGCTTTGCCCGGCTGGTGCGCGAAAGACTGGGAGGCGTTCCGGCCGTATCGGTTCACGCCATTTTGCATCATTTCGAGTGCGGGCTTTACAGCTTTTCCGCGCGGCAGCGCGAGGAGAGCTTCGCCTGGCTGACGCGCTTCCTAGACGCGGCGCAGGCGTTGGACGTGGGCGTGTATGTATATCATGGGCCGGCGCGTCACCGGGGCGCGGGCGTGCCGCCGGTGGAACGGTGGCGGCCGGGGGTGGAACGCGTATTGCAGATGTGCCAGGCGCGCGGGATTTCCCTGGCCTGGGAAACGGTCAGCTGGTGCTGGCTGTGTTCCCTGGAGTCGCTCCGCGCGCTGCGAAAGGCGTTTCCCCGGCTGCGCTTTACGCTGGATACCAAGCAGCTCTTTACGCTGGGCCTGGACCCGGTGGACTTTGTCGACGCCATGGGAGACAGCCTTTGCCATGTGCATATTCTCGACCATGACGAGCAGGGCCGGTACGCGCTTCCGGGCGCGGGGGTGCATGACTTCGCCGAGCTGGCCCGCGCCCTGGAACAGAACGGGTACCGGGGCGATATCATCCTTGAGCCCTACGGGCTGACGGCGCAGGACGATACAAAGCTGCGCGCCTCTCTCGACTGGCTGCGGGAGACGTTCCGCGCGCAATAGGAGGAGACTATGCAGGGATTTCTGGATTGGATAGCACAGCCCTATGCGATGCTGGCGGTCGTGGTTGTGGTGCTGCTGGCGCTCATCATTCCGCTGTATGTACGGTTTTCTCGACAGAAGCATGCCATGGAAGACCGGTTGGCGTCCATGGAGACGCTCTTTGGCAGCGGGCTGAGCGAATTGAAAACCACGACCAGCGCGGAGCGCGCGGCAGACCGCGAGGAAATGTCGGGCAACCTGCGCGGCATGAGCGATTCGGTGGTGCGCATCATGGGGGAGATGTCCCGCACCCAGCAGCAGCAGCTGGACTCCTTTGGCGGACAAATCCGGGCGATGAGCCGCACGGACGAGGAACGCATGGAACGCATGCGCGTCAACATTGAGGAAAAGCTGCAGGAATACGACCGCCAGATGTCTCGCGTTTCCCAGACGCTCGACGAGAAACTGGCCGTCAACGAGCGCCGGCTGGCCGAAATGCGCCAGACGCTGGGCGAAAGCCTGATGCACCTGCAGGGCGAAAACGAAAAGAAGCTGGAACAGATTCGGCAGACGGTGGACGAAAAGCTTAACGCGACGCTCGACAAGCGCCTGGGCGAATCGTTCCGGACGGTTTCCGAACGCCTGGAACAGGTATACAAGGGCCTGGGCGAAATGCAGAATCTGGCGGTCGGCGTGGGGGACCTGAAAAAAGTGTTGACGAGCGTCAAGACGCGCGGCGTCTGGGGCGAAGTGCAGCTGTCCGCGCTGTTGGAGCAGGTGTTCGCGCCCAGCCAGTATGACACCAACGTGGCCGTCCGGCCCGGGTCGAGCGAACGGGTGGAGTTTGCCATTCGCCTCCCGGGCAAGGACGACGACAGCGTTGTCTATCTACCCATCGACGCCAAATTCCCCGCCGAAGACTATCAGCGCCTGCTGTCGGCCAACGAAGCGGGAGACAAGCAGGCGGCGCAGGAGGCGGCGCGCGCCCTGCACGCCACCATCCGCACGGAGGCCCGGCGCATTCGCACCAAGTATATCGAGCCGCCCTATACCACGGATTTCGCCATCATGTTCCTGCCGGTCGAGGGGCTCTTTGCCGAAGTGCTGCGGCAGGACGGCATCGTCGAGCGGCTGCAGTCGGAATTCCGCGTGGTGGTCACCGGGCCTACGACGCTGCTGGCGCTGCTCAACAGCCTCCAGATGGGCTTCCGCACCATGGCCATCGAGCGCCGCTCCAGCGAGGTGTGGGAGCTGCTGGGCGCGGTCAAGACGGAATTCGGCCGCTTTGCCGACCTGCTGAGCAAAACGCAGCAGCGCCTGCACCAGGCGACCGCCTCCATTGAGGACGCCGCCCGCAAAACACGCACGATTCAAAGAAGGCTGCAAAACGTACAGGAGCTGTCCGAGCGCGACACCCGCCGCATGCTGGGGCCGGAGCTGCAGCGCACGGACGAGTGGGACGAAGCGAAGGAGGAGGCCTGGGAATAGAAGGGACTTCCCCCTGCGGCTGAACAGCCGGCTGCGCTCGCCTTTTTGCCGGGACCATGCGACATTTGCACAGGCCGTCGGATGGGGCCATATGGGCAGCGCTTCGCCCCGACCGCCCCGACCGTTACGGCCGGTTGCGGGACAAAAGCGCAGGCAGGAATCCCTGCCCGATACGCGAAAGGAGGCGACGTGCGATGTCAAGCTACGAATATGCGCATGTGGACGTGTTTACCTGTCGCAGGCTGGAGGGCAACGGGCTTGCCGTGGTGTTTTGCCCGGAGGCGTTTCCCGCGCCCGTGACGATGCTGGAAATCGCGCGGGAGTTTAAGCAATTTGAAACCATCTTTGTGTCCGACGTGGCGGACGGGGCCGTGGAGGCGCGCATCTTTACCGTGGACGGCGAGCTGCCCTTCGCAGGCCATCCGCTCCTGGGCGCGGCGGCCGCCCTCCATGCGCGGCTGCGCCCGCAGGAGGCGGAGATGCCGCTGTTGTTCCGCCTGTGCGCCAAGGCCGTCCCCACCGTATCACAGCGGACGCCAGAGGGATTCCATGTGCGCATGCGCCAGGGCGCGCCGCTGTTTCTGGAGGAAGTCCGGCGCGCGGACTACGCCATGCTGGCCGAGGCGCATAACCTTACCTCGGCGGATTTGGACCCGAGGCTGCCCATCGAGGTGGTCTCCACGGGCCTGCCCTACGCGCTGATTCCGGTGCGAGGCTGTCTGGGGCGCGCGCGCATCACCATACGGGACCTGGAGGAGCGCCTGGCCGGCTATGGCGCCAGCTACAGCTATCTGTTCGACAGCGAAACGCTGGAGGCGCGCACCTGGGACAATCTCGGCCTGGTCGAGGACTCTGCGACCGGAAGCGCCGCCGGGCCCCTGGCCGCCTATCTGTGCCGCCATGGCCTGCTGAAGGAAAAACAAACCGTCCTCATCCGGCAGGGCCGCTATGCCAACAGGCCCGGCGAACTGCATGCCTGGATGGAGGACGGGGAGGCGTACGTTTCGGGCGGCGTGGTATTCTTCGCCCGGGGCAGCTTTACGCTCTGACGGGCCGGAAACCGGCGACAGCCAGGAAGCGCAGCAGCGCGGCGTCGCCCTGCGGCGTCGCCTTGAACACGCCCGCGTCTTCCAGCACGCGCACGCACTTTGCGGCCACCGCTTCCCGCAGCACGCGCTCGGCCTCATCCTCTGAAAGCCCGGTTCCGTGCGCCGCGGCCAGCGTTTCTACCCAATCGTAATGCTTATGGAGCATATCGTTTTCCTGGGGCCGGTCCAGCCTGCGCGCGCCGGTCAAATAGGCGCGCAGCCCCGTCAGCTCCGCGCGCAGGCGGCCGGGCAGGATGAACATGCCCATCGCTTCAATCAGGCCGATGTTCTCTTTTTTGATATGGTGCAAATCCTCGTGCGGGTGAAACAGGCCCAGCGGATGCTCCGGCGTGGTGCGGTTGTTGCGCAGGATGATTTGCAGCTGGTATTCTCCCGCCAGCCTGCGCGCAATCGGGGTGATGGTGTTGTGGCGTCCCTCGCCGCTTTCGCTGAGGATGTCCGCCTGGGGGTCCGAATAGATGCGCCAGGCGGAGAGCAGCGCGTCGGCGGCCGCCACGAGCGCCTCGCGCGAAGCGCTGCGCAGGCGCAGGCAGGACATCGGCCAGCGGACGGCCTCCGCATGCACGGCGGCAAAGTCCGGATGCGCAAGGCGGGTCCAGGGCTGCGCGCGGTCCATGGGGAAGGTGTAGCGGCCGCCCTGAAAATGGTCGTGGCTGAGGATGGAGCCTCCCACAATGGGCAAATCCGCGTTGCTGCCAAGCATATAATGCGGGAACTGACCGACGAAATCCAGCAGCAGGTCAAACGTGCGCCGGCTGATGGACATGGGCACATGCCGCTCGTTGAGGGCGATGCAGTGCTCGGGATAATAGCAGTACGGGGAGTACTGCAGCCGCCACGCCTCGCCGCCCAGCGTCAGCGGCAGCGTGCGGAGCGTTTCATGGGACGGATAGCCGGGACGGCCCGCATATCCTTCGTTTTCCAGGCATAGCTGGCAGGACGGATAGCCCACCTGCGGCATGGCCCGCTGGCGCGCGATTTCGCGCGGGTCCTTTTCCGGTTTTGACAGGTTGATGGTGATGTCCAGCTCGCCATAGGGGGACGGCGCGCTGAAGGCGACGTTGCGCGCGATTTGGTCCACGCGGATGTAGTCGGTCGCCCGGCTGAAGGCATAGTACCAGTCCGTCGCCGCCTCCACGCCGCGCTCGGCGCAGAGGGACGCAAAGCGCGCGCTGACTACGGAGGGCGGCGGGGTCAGAAGATTCATCAAATGCGCGCCGAACTGGTCGCGCGAAAAGGCATCCTCTTCGATGATGCCCCGCGCGACGGCAGCCGCGCACAGCTCTTCCAGAATGGGCGTGGCCGTGGGCGGCGGCGCCCAATCCGCCGGCACATCCGCCGGCGCCGGCGCGTCCATCTTCATGGCGGACAGCAGCGCGTTTCGCGCAAAGCGCACGTCCGCGGCTTCCAGGATTCCCTTTTCCCGCGCAAAGCGGAGCAGTCGTTCGATTCCTCCGGTGGCTTGCATCATCCTGCCTCCTTTATGGTTTTTATTATAGGAGAAATCCTCTGCCGCAGCCATGGAAAAATATCCTCTTTACCTTGACAAAAAAGCACAAAGATGAAAGAATAGAGGTGTACGCAAAAGCAAGAGCGGAGGTATGGCCATGAAAGCACTGGACGATGCGCTTCACATGCTCTACGGGCGCGGCCCCGGCGTGCCGGACGCCCAACGCGCCCGGTACCGCGCGCTGAAAGCGCGCTTTTTGCAGCTGTTCCCGGAACAGACCAGCGTCCGATTTTTCTCCGCACCGGGGCGCACGGAAATCGGCGGAAACCATACCGACCATCAGTCCGGCCGTGTTTTGGCGGCGGCGGTCAATCTGGACACCGTCGCGGCCGTCGCGCGAAACGGCGAGCGGAAGGCGCGCATTTACAGCGAAGGGTTCAAGCCGCTGGAAGTCGACCTGTCTGACCTGAGCGTACGGGAAGAAGAAAAGGGCACGACCGCCGCGATTGTGCGCGGCTGCGCGGCGCGCATGCGCGAGATGGGATACAGGGTCGGCGGGTTTGACGCGGCGGCCGCCAGCAGCGTGCTGGTGGGCTCCGGCCTGAGCTCGTCGGCGGCCTTCGAGGTGCTGGTCTGCGCCATCCTGGACGGGCTGTACAACCGGGGCGACATGCCGCCCGCGCTGCGGGCGCGCATCGGGCAGTACGCGGAAAACGTATATTTCGGCAAGCCCAGCGGGCTGATGGATCAGACGGCCAGCTCGGTCGGCGGGCTGGTGACCATCGACTTTGCGCAGGAGGAGCCGGACATTCGCGGCTTGTCGTTTGATTTTGAGGAGGCGGGCTATGCGCTGTGCATCGTGGGGACCGGCGGCAGCCACGACGATTTGACGGACGCCTATGCCGCCATCCGCACGGAGATGGAACAGGTGGCCGCCTGCTTCGGCCGGTTGCGCCTGCGCGAAGTGGACGCGGATGCGTTCGAGGCGGCGCTTCCGTCGCTGCGCGGGAAGGTATCGGACAGGGCGCTGCTGCGCGCGCTCCACTTTTTCGACGACGACCGCCGGGTACCCCAGGAGGTCGCCGCCCTGCAGGCAGGGGATTTGGCGCGCTTTTTCGAGCTGGTCATCGCCTCCGGCGAAAGCTCGTGGAAGCTGTTGCAGAACCTCTACGCCGACCCGGGCGAACAGCCGCTCTCCCTCGCGCTGGAGCTTTCGCGCCGCATGCTGGAAGGCCGCGGCGCATGGCGCGTGCACGGCGGCGGCTTTGCCGGGACCATCCAGGCGTTTGTGCCGCAGGGCTTGCTGGAGGCGTATCGGGCGCGCATGGACGCGGCGTTCGGGCAGGGGGCGTGCGTGCCGCTGAACATTCGCCCGGTGGGCGCGTATGAGCTCTGCCCGGGCGAGGAACCCCTGTAACGCAGCGGCCCCATGCGGGGAAACCCGGTGGAATACACATGCAGGAGAATGCACATGCAAGGAGGAAGGATATGCTGCTGATTCGAAATGCGAAACTGTTGACCATGGGCGAGCGCGACTTCCCGGACGGCGCGGACCTGCTCGTGCAGGACGGCAGGGTGGTCGCGGTCGGCGCCGATATAAGCGCGCCCGGCGCGCGCGTCGTGGACGCCAAGGGCCTCTACGCGCTGCCCGGCATCGTAGACGCGCATTGCCACATCGGCCTGTGGGAGGACGGCATGGGTTCGGAAGGCTCGGACGGAAACGAGTACACGGCTCCCGTCACGCCGGAGATGCGCGGCATCGACGGCCTCAATCCCTTTGACCCCTGCTGGAAGGAAGCGCTGGAAGCGGGCGTGACCACGGTTGCGACCGGCCCGGGCTCGGCCAACGTTGTGGGCGGACAGTTCGTGGCGATGAAGACGACCGCGGGCCCCTTGGAAGGCCGCGTGCTTTGCGAGCCGCTGGCGCTCAAAACCGCGTTCGGCGAAAATCCCAAGCGCGTCTATGGCGGCAAAAAGCAGCAGCCCAGCACGCGCATGGCGACCGCCGCGCTCTTCCGCCAGGCCATGATCGACGGCCTGACCTACGCACAGAAAATGGCGCAGGAGGATGAGAGCAAGCGCCCGGACCGCAGCCTGGCCAAGGACATTCTCGCCATGGCCGCTACGGGCCGCCTGCTGGTCAAGGCGCACGCGCACCGGGCCGACGATATCCTCACCGCCCTTCGTCTGCGCGATGAGTTCGGCCTGAAGATGACCATCGAACACTGCACCGAAGGGTATCTCATCGCCGAGGAGCTCCGCCGCGCGAACGTGCCGATTATCGTCGGGCCGCTCATCACCGAACGCAGCAAGATAGAGCTGCGCAACCTCACGTTCAAGGCCCCGGCCGCCCTGCACGCCGCGGGCGTGCGCTTCGCCATGATGACCGACCATCCGGTCATCCCGCTGCAGTATCTTATCCTTTCCGCCGCGCTGGCCGTACGTTCGGGCCTGCCCGAGCGCGAAGCGCTGCGCTCCATTACGATTAACGGCGCGTGGGCCATCGGCATGGACGGACGGCTGGGCTCCCTGGAGCCGGGCAAGGACGCGGACTTCGCGCTCTACGACGGGCATCCGCTGGACGCGCGCTCGCACGTCCGCCAGGTATATGTGAACGGCGAGCTGGTCAGCGAAGGATGAAAACGCGGTTCGTCGTCGGAGAAAAGGAAACGGAATCGTTTGGCATGTCGCTCGCGCCGCTTTTGCACGCGGGCGACGTGCTGTGGCTGCGCGGAGAGCTGGGCGCGGGCAAGACGGTGTTCGCCCGGGGCGTGGCGCGCGGACTGGGCGTCCGCGGGCCCGTTGCCAGCCCGACCTTCACGCTGCTCCACGTCTACGACCAGGCCGATATTCCCATGACGCACCTGGATTTGTACCGCCTGGAGGATGCGGACGCGTTTTACGACGCGGGGCTCGCCGAATTTGTGGGCGGCAGGTATGTGTCGTTGGTCGAATGGCCCGACCGGTGCGCGGAGGCGCTACCCGAAGCCCGGCTGGAAATCGCCATTGAGCGCGCCGGAACGCCGGAAACGCGCGCGATTACGCTCACGCCCATGGGCGGCTTTCGGGAGATGGAGAACATATGCATACGCTGCTAGCGCTGGATACCTGCGGCCCGTCCCTGAGCGTGGCGCTTGCGCAGGGGGGAAAAATCGTCTTTGAAGCGACGTGCCAGAACGGTCTGACGCACTCGCAGAGCCTGATGCCGCTGGTGGAGCAGGCGCTGGCGGCGGGCGGGCTGGACTGTTCGCAGCTGGACGCCCTCGCCGCCGTGCACGGGCCGGGCTCGTTTACCGGGGTGCGCATCGGCGTGGAAACCGTGCGCGCATTGGCGCACGCCGCCGGCAAGCCCTGCTTTGCTGTCAGCGCGCTGGAAACGCTGGCCATGGGCATCTCGCTGTTCCCGGGAACGCTCTGCGCCCTGCAGGACGCCCGGGCGGGACAGGTATATGCCTCGGCGTTCCGCACCGGCGACACGGGCCTGCCCGAGCCGGTGCTGCCGGAAGAAGCCGTGGCGCTGGAAACGTTTCTGGCGCACCTTCCAGAAGGGCCCTGCTGCTTTGCCGGGGACGGCGCGGTCGCGCACCGCAGCCGCATCCGCGAAGCGCTCGGCGCGCGCGCGGCCTTTGCGCCCGCCAACCTGATGGCGCCTCGCGCGTCCTGCGCGGCGCTGCTCGCGCTTTCGCGCCCGGAGCGCGCCATGCCCTGGGAGCGGCTGCTGCCATACTATCTGCGCCTGCCGCAGGCGGAACGGGAGCGCATGGCGAGGGAGGCGGAAAGGCATGGCTGAAGCGCGAATCCGCCTGATGGCGCTGGGCGACGTGGACGATGTGCAGGAAATTGAAAAGGGCTGCTTTTCCGTGCCGTGGTCGCGCGAATCGTTCATTCGGGAAATTACGGAAAATCGCTGCGCGCGGTATCTGGTTGTGGAACTGGACGGGCGGGTCATCGCCTATGCGGGCGTCTGGCTGGTGTTGGACGAAGGGCACATTACCAACATCGCCGTCCATCCCGACTTTCGGGGCCAGGGGTACGGCGAAAGGGTGACGCGCGCGCTGATGCAGCTGGCCTCGGACATGGGGCTGGTCTGGATGACGCTGGAGGTGCGGCGCTCCAACCTGGTGGCGCAGTCGCTCTACCGCAAGGTCGGGTTTATCGACGTGGGCTACCGCAAGCGCTACTACGAGGATAACCGGGAAGACGCGCTGATTATGGCCTGCGAACATCTGCCGCCGCCCACTGACACGGAGGACTAGCCGGCGCCCGGCATCTCCGGGCGCCGCGGACGGCGTCAGCTTTCCGAAGCCACCCGATAGATTTTTATCGAACCGATGTCGTAAACAATCTCAAACATCGCGTCCAGCGCATTTTCGTCCGCCGCGAGGTCATACCGCTCCCAATCGCTCAAATACACATAGGATACGCCGTAGCGGTCCAGAATGTCGCGCTGCCCGGCAGGGTCGCGATAGAACGCCATGACCTCCGCGATGCGCCCCTGATAATCCAGCCCGTGCCAGTGCAGGAACAGGCTGGGGCCGCACACGATATCGCGCCCGCAGAGGGTATAGACGGGGTTGTTGTGGTGCGTACCGGTCATGAACAGGGCGTCGCGTTCCAGGTTTTCGTTGATATATTCGGCCGCCTCGGCCTCGGCCGCCGAAAACAGCTGGTAATCCGATACCGCCTCGCGGCCCATTGACAGCGCTCCGGACAGCACCGAACCGCTGAGGAACAACGCCGCCAGCAGCACCCGCGAGCGGTGCGGGGCGAGCCGCTTCCAGAGCTCCGCGCACCAGGACGCCGCCATCGGAAGCATGAGCAGGTACCAGACATAAAACAGCTTGTTGTTGTCATATTCCAGCGGCTGGAAGAGCACCAGCTCGGCCACCACAAAAATCACCGCCGCGCCGACGGCGTCCATGCGATGCGTCCTGCGCCAGTCCAGCAGCGCGCACACCATCGCCAGCAGCGGAAGGCCGACGTTCTTGGCCCAGAACCACGGATAAAAATCGACAAACTCGCCGTTGGCATAGTTGACCCAGTTAAAGTGCAGGCGGACAAACCCTTCGCTTCCGGCCTGCTGGAACGTAAAGGCCAGCAGCTGCGGCAGAGTCAGCGCAAGCGTCACGCCCAGATACAGGCCGCCGCCCGCCAGCAGCGCCCGCCTTTCCTCCCGGCGGGTGCACAGCGCCCATACCAGCGCGCCCGCGCAGTACAGCCCCAGCGCCGCGAAGGCGTGGGTCTGCACCAGGGGCAGCGCCCCGGCAAACACGGCCGCCTTGCCAAAGGAGGAAAGCCGCGGACGCAGGAACGCTTCGCGCGAGAGATACAGCGCGGGCAGCAGCAGCGTCCATCCGCCCAGGAACGTGCGCTGCGGCAGGAGCAGGTCCACCACCAGATTGGACCAGCGCAGGTTATACTCTGGCTGGTTGGCCGGGGTCGTATAGTAGCCGGTGAAAATTTCGGCGATGCGGGACGTATCGCTGCCGGCCAAATCAAAATCGTAAAGAAAGCCGAGCCCGCCGTTGAAAAACAGCAGCACGCCCGCCAGCAGCGCCACCGAGGTCTTGCCCGACATCTGCCGCGCCAGCAGCAGATAGCCGGCGTATACCAGCGCGGACATGAGCGTTCCGGGCACGATAATGGACCATCGCAGGGGCAGCCCCAGCATATACAAAGAGGCGCTCAGGCCGTCGGTCAGGATGGGATATCCCATGGTGGTGCCCGGCAGGAAATTGTAATCCAGCGGAATCGCGGAGCCCGGCATGCTGGTGATAATGGAAAGATGCATGCACAGGTCGCCGTAGGTCGATTGCCCCACATGCAGCGCACCGTCGACCTCGCGCAGGGTATGCGTATGCTGCAAATAGGCGGAAAACACGGTCAGGGGCAGCGCAAAGCACACAAGCGCCCATACCATCCGCCGGTCGCTTTCGTCCATGGGGCGGACCGCGCCGGGATGCCTGCGCGCATACAGCGCGCAGGCCAGGCAGAGCGCTGCCAGCATGCCCAGCGCCACCGCCTGCGCCGCATAGGTAAACCGCAGAATAAACCCCGCCAGCACGGGAAGCCACATCATCAGCAGCACGCCAAAGCACAGCCCTATCCACACGCGCACCAGCGGGGAATGCTCCCGCAGCGCCACCCGCGCGCACAGCACGCCCGCCGCCAGATATGCAAGCAGTATCAGGATGCCCGCCATATACGATCCCCCTGCTGTTGATACAGCGATTATAGGCGGCGCGGCGGCAATTGTCAAGGAACGCGCGGCTGCGCGCCCCGCATCCGCCGGGGCGCGCGGCGAAATTCCGGCCGTCTTTGCCGGAGGGCTTGCATCCGCGCGCTCTTTTGGATATGATAGAGGATAGCCATAGGACACGGGGCGCAAGCGCCCGGTAAGGAGCGATATCATGGACATCCCCCCGGTTGCCGGCCTGGCAAAGGACATGCGCTACGACGGCTTTTTGCTGGTGCGCGCCGCCGAACAGCGCGCCGCGTCCAACGGATCGCGCTATCTGGACATGACCCTGGGAGACAGAACCGGAGAAATCAACGCCAAGCTCTGGGACGGCGCTTACGCGCCGCCGCCCGCCGGCTCCGTCGTGCGCGTGCGCGGTCTGGTGCACGAATACAACGGCCGTCTGCAGCTGCGCGTGGAACGCATGCGCCAGGCCGTCGAGACGGACAAGGTCGTGCTGGAAGCGCTGGTGCCGTGCGCGCCGGAACCGGCCGAAGCCATGCTGGCGGAGGTGCGAAAGGCCGTGGACGCCATTTCCCGCGCGGACCTGCGTGCGCTGATGCATCGCCTTCTGGACGACGCGGGAGAGGCGCTGTCGTATTTCCCCGCCGCCTCCAAGCTCCACCATGCCGAACGCTCCGGCCTGCTGCACCACATGACCGGCATGCTGCGCATGGCGGGGCACTATGCGGATGAATACCCGTCCCTGGATCGTGATTTATTGTCGGCGGGCGTCATTGCGCACGATTTGGCGAAGATAGGGGAGCTGAACGCTTCCACGCTGGGCACGGTGTCCGACTATACCGCCAACGGCATGCTGCTGGGCCATCTGGTGCTGGGCGTGGTGCATATCGACGCGGTCGGGCGGGAGACCGGCTGCGACGAGGAAATCCTGATGATGCTGGAGCACATGGTGCTTTCGCACCACGGCCTGCCCGAATACGGCAGCCCAAGACCGCCCATGTTCCCGGAGGCCGAAGTGCTGCACCATCTGGACGTGGTGGACGCGCGCATCTTCGAGATGAACGCGGCGCTTTCCAAAGTGCGGCCCGGCGGCTTCAGCGAGCGGCTGTGGTCGCTGGAAAGAAAGCTGTACCGGCGCAGGGAACCCGGGCAGGAAAACGGAGATACACAGGCGTAAGCGCGCATGCGCGGGAAGGAGTTTTGCATGACCATCAAAAGAGCGGCGGCGTGCCTGCTGGCTTGTCTGGCGTTGCTTTCGGCCGTCCCCGCGGGAGAGGCGGCGGAGACGGGGCCCATCAACCGGAGAATTGACCCCTTTACGGCCAATAAGCTGGACTATCTGCCCGAAAAGGCCCGGGCGCGCACGGATACGCTGGTGTATGGCGTGCCGGATCTGCTGGGCGTGACCAACCCCTTCTGGGCGGAAACCACCGGGGATAATTATCTTTCTTCGCTGCTGTATGACGAGCTGGTCTTTGCCAACAACGCCGGCGAGAACGGCGAGGGCGTCGCTGCCTGGACCGTGTCGCCCAACGGCCGCACCTACACCTTCACCGTTCGCGAAGGGGTTTGCTATACCGACGGCGTGCAGGTTTCCAGCGACGATTACATCAACGCCATCTACCTGATTCTGACGCCGGGCTATGACGGCGCCTACGACCTCAGCCGCGCGGGCATTGTGGGCGCGGAGGAATATGCCGCCGGCCTTGCCAACACCATTGCGGGCGTGGAGCGCATCGATGCGCGTTCGTTCTCCGTCACCTTTGAAACCTACAACCCCACCTGCCTGGACTATCTGGGCATTCCCGCGCTGCGCGTCTCGCTCTTTGGCGACATGCGCTGCCCGCAGAGCGCGACGGAGCCGGAAGACATCGCCGCCCACCAGGCGCAGGCGCTGGCCGTGGCGCGCCTGGCCGACGCCACGCAGATGACGTACGGGCAGTATACGCTCGAATCCCTGGAGGTGCAGTCGCTGGCGACGCTCTCGGCCAATCCCGATTACTGGCGCGGCGCGCCGAACATCGGCACGGTGCAGCTGCAGGTCGTGCCGGTCGGCGAAGAGCTGGACGCCATCCTCGACGGCGACGTGGACATCATCAGCATGCTCGGCTCCGTTGAGGCGGTAGACAAGGTATGCGACTATACATCCGGCTTTATCAACCTCTATACCTGGGAAGGCAACGTCATCGGATATCTGGGGCTGGACAGCGAAAACCCCATCTTTGCCGACACGCGCGTGCGGCAGGCGCTGGCCATCGGCTTTGACCGGGACGGGGCGAGATATAATACCGTGGAGCGCTACGGAAAGGTTTTCGGCATGCTGCTGTTTGATTCCTTCGGCGTCAACTGCGACATGCTGGGAGAACAGTATCCCTATGACATGGAGAAAGCTTCGCGCCTGCTGGAGGAGGCGGGATGGCTTCTGGAGGCGGACGGAATCCGCTACCGCGAGGGAGAGCCGCTTGCCTTTACGTTCCACTATAATACGCCCAACCCCATCATGGACAAGGTCGTTTCCCTGATGAAGGCGGACTACGAAGCGCTCGGAATCGATATGACCGTGGAGGCCGTATCGTTTGAAGAGCTTCTGGCGCGCATTGAGGCGGGGGAGTGCGATATGTATTTCCAGGCCCGCCGCCTGCCGGCGAGCCCCGGCGTTTCGGCATCCCTGTTTGCGGGGGAAAGCCATCTGAACGCGTCCGGCTATCAGAGCGATTCGCTCCAGCGCTTCCTGGAGTGGGCCGAATATGAAAGCGACGCGACGCGCCAGACGGTCATTTACGAGGGGTTCTATCAGGAGCTGTATCTGGAGCTGCCGTTCATTCCGCTCTACCGGCGCAACGATTTGCTGCTCATCAGCGCGCGCGTGATGAACGCGACCGTCACCACCGCGCACGATATTACGGCGGACACCTTCCGCTTTTTCCTGACGGATACGCTGCAGGGCCAGTGGTAGGCCGGCCTTTTTGACAGGCGGGAAGCTTCGGCTTCCCGCGCCTCCCGGCGCCTCGCCTGACGGAGCGGTGCGCCGGGAAACGCTTTTTCAGGGCGCGCAAAGGCGTATTTCTTATCTTTTCCATATGAAAAAGCATGGCAATCATTGTTTATATTTGAAAAGTTTGCTTCGCTGTTTTCAACAGCGTTGTCGCTCGTTCGCATTTTTGATATAATAAAACGTCGAGACTTGTGAAAGAAATGAAGGAGGCTGTTTCATGCAGCAGCATGCCCTCTTGACCAAAGAGGAAGTCAAAAAGAGCATCGTTGGGAAGCTGCAGCGCCACAACGGTTGCTCGCTGGCCGAGGCGACCCCCAATCAGATTTACAAGGCGGTTGCCTCTACCATTCGGGACCAGATTATGGCGAAACTCGTGGCTGCCCGCCGCGCCATCCGCGAAGCCAACGGCCGGCGGCTGTATTACCTTTCGGTAGAGTTTCTCATGGGCCGCTCGCTCCTGTCCAATATGCTCAACCTCTGCGCCACGTCCGCCTATCGCGAGGCGTTTGCGGAGCTGGGCATCGATATGGAGGACCTGCTGCGCGAGGAGCCGGAGCCCGGCCTGGGCAACGGCGGTCTGGGCCGTCTGGCCGCGTGCTTTATGGACTCCCTGGCCACGCTGAACCTGCCCGCGATGGGCTGCACCATCCGCTACGAATACGGCCTGTTCCGCCAGCGCATTGTGGACGGCCAGCAGGTGGAATTGCCGGACAACTGGCTGGAACACGGCAATTCCTGGGAAATCCCCGCGCCGGAGGACAGCGTGGAGGTTCGCTTCGGCGGCCGGCTGGAAGAGGATTGGTCCAGCGGCGAGCTGCATGTCCGGCATATGGACTATACCCCCGTCATCGCCGTTCCGTACGATATGCCCGTCACCGGCTACGACAACGATATGGTCAACGTGCTGCGCATGTGGAGCGCGCGCGCGCCCAAGTCCTTTGACCTGGCATCCTTCGGACGGGGCAATTACCAGCAGGCGCTGGAAGTGCGGGGCATGGCGGAAGTGCTCTGCAAGGTGCTCTATCCCGAGGACGACCATTTTGAAGGCAAGCAGCTGCGCCTGAGCCAGCATTATTTCTTCACCTCCGCGACGCTGCAGTTCCTCATTGCCGAATACAAGCGCGAGCACGGGGACGATTTGCACCGCCTGCATGAAAAAGTCGTGATTCACATCAACGACACCCACCCCGGCCTGGCGATTCCCGAAATGATGCGCCTGCTGATGGACAACGAGGGTTTCTCCTGGGAGGATGCCGAATATGTGGTCACCCATATGGTGGCCTATACCAACCATACGATTCTTTCCGAAGCGCTGGAGCGCTGGCCCGAGGATTTGATGCGCACGCACCTGCCGCGCATTTACCAGATTCTGCAGGAAATGAACCGGCGCCTTTGCGAGCGGCTCTGGCAGCGCTTTCCGGGCGATTGGGACCGCATTGCCCAGATGGCCATCCTGGCCTATAACCAGGTGCACATGGCCAACCTGTGCGTGGCCTACTCCTATTCTGTCAACGGCGTTTCCAAGCTGCACGGCGATATCCTCAAGCGCTCGACGTTCCACGATTTCCATCTGGTGATGCCCGAGAAGTTCAGCGCGATTACCAACGGCATTACGCACCGCCGCTGGCTGATGCTGGCCAATCCGCGCCTGTCCGCGCTGATTACCGAGGCCATCGGCGACAAGTGGCATACCGACGCCGAGGCGCTGCGCGAGCTGCTGCCGCTGCGGGAGGACGCGGCGTTCCGCGAGTCCTTCGCCCGCGTCAAGCGCGAAAACAAGCTGCGCCTTTCGCAATGGCTCATCCTCAACCAGCGCGAAGGGTTCGACCCGGATTGCCTGCTGGATGTGCAGGCCAAGCGCCTGCACGAATACAAGCGCCAGCTTCTCAACGCGCTGCACCTGCTGGTGCTCTATAACCGCATCGTGGATAACCCCGATTACGACATGCCGCCGCGCTGCGTCATTTTCGGGGCGAAGGCGTCCCCGGGATACCGCCGGGCAAAGCTCATCATCCGCTTTATCAACGCGGTCAGCGATTTGGTCGCCAGGCATCCGCGCGCCAGCAAGCTGCTGAAAATCATTTTCCTGGAGAACTATTGCGTCTCTGCGGCCGAAGTGCTCATCCCGGCGGCGGAGCTGTCCCAGCAGCTGTCCACCGCCACCAAGGAAGCGTCCGGTACCGGCAACATGAAGTTCATGATGAACGGCGCGCTGACCATCGGCACCCTCGACGGCGCCAACGTGGAAATGGACGCCGCCGTCGGACGGGAAAACATCTACATCTTCGGCGCGCGCGCCGGCGAAGTGGAGGCCATTTACGCCGGCAATACCTACCAGGCGTCCACGGTGTTTGAAAACAACCAGGAAATCCGCCGCGCCATGACGCAGATGATTGACGGCACGCTGGCGGAAGCGGGCGTGTTCAACGAGCTGTACCATTCGCTCCTGTTCGGCGACCATGGCGGCATGGCCGACCCCTACCTGGTGCTCAAGGACTTCGGTTCCTACACCATGGCGCAAAAGCGCATCAGCGCGGACTACCGCAACGCGGACAAATGGCAGCGCATGGCCATTGCCAACACCGCCTGCTCCGGCATTTTCGCCAGCGACCGCACCATCCGGGAGTACAACGACAACATCTGGCACCTGGCGCCGGCGAGGTGGTAGGGCATGCATATCTTTCATGACAGCCGCGACGGGGCCTACCGAAGCCCCGCCGGCGCGCAGCCCTGCGGCGCCCGCGTGCGCATCCGGCTGCGCGTGACGGACGGCGCGCCGGATTCCGTTCTGCTGCGTCTGTGGTACGGGCGCGAGAGCTTCCTGCCCATGCGCCCGACAGCCCAGGACGCTTCGCTGTATGAAGCCTGGCTGGAAACGCCCGCGGAGCCGTGCCTGCTCTGGTACGACTTTCAGGTATGGGCCCAGGGCCAGTTTTATTGGTACGGCAACGCCGAAGACGGCCTGGGCGGAGAAGGCGCGCCCGTGTATGGCGAAGCGCGCTCCTTTCAGATGACCGTCTATGCGCCCGGCTTTCAAACGCCCGACTGGGCGCGCGGCGCGGTGTTCTATCAGATATTCCCCGATCGCTTTGCGCCCGGCGGCGAGACGGAGCGGCCGGAGGGCCGCATATACCATGCATCCTGGGACGAAACGCCGCTGCTGTGCGTAGACCCGGACAGCGGCGACAACGAAGCGCACGATTTCTTCGGCGGCACGCTCGAAGGCATCCGAAGCAAACTGCCGTATCTGGAGTCGCTGGGCGTTACCGCGCTGTATCTGAACCCCATTTTTTACGCCTCCACCAACCATCGCTTCGATACGGTGGACTGGAAGCGCATTGACCCCCTTTTGGGCACGGAGGACGATTTGCGCGCCCTGTGCCGGGACGCGGCGGCGCGGGGCATACGAATCATTCTCGACGGCGTGTTCAGCCATTCGGGCAGCGAAAACCCGTTTTTCCTTCAGGCCAGGGAACAGCCCGACTCGCCGTATCGCAACTGGTACCGGTTCGAGCAGTGGCCGGATATGTACAAGTGCTGGTGGGGGTTTCCCACGCTGCCGGATTTGGATAAAAACCAGCCCGAGGTGGTCCGCTACTTCCTGAGCGACGCGGATGCCGTGGTCAAAAAGTGGCCCCTGGCCGGCACCGACGGCTGGCGCATCGACGTGGCAGACGAATTGCCGATGCCCTACCTGCGCCTGCTGCGCGCAGGCGTCAAGGGCGTGAAGCCGGAGGCGATGGTGCTCGGAGAGGTCTGGGAGGATGCGTCCCATAAGGTCAGCTACGGCCAAATGCGCTCGTACTGCCTGGGCGATACGCTCGACGGCGTGATGAACTACCCGCTGCGCGAGGCGGCGATTGGCTTTTTGACCGGCGCGCTGGACGCGGCCGGCTTCAAGCGCAGGATGGATTCCCTCTACGAAAACTACCCTGCGCCGTTTGCCAACGCCCTTTTGAACATCATGGGTTCGCACGACCGCGCGCGCTGTCTGAACGTGCTGTGCGGCATGGACGGGGAGAATCTGCCGCGTGAAAAGCGCGGCGGCATCCGCCTCAGCGCCCGGCAGCGCGCGCTGGCCAAACGGCGTCTCTGCCTGCTGCTGGAGCTCACCGTCGCCATGCCGGGCATGCCGTGCGTGTATTACGGCGACGAGGCGGGCATGGAAGGGGCGGCCGATCCCTTCAGCCGCGCGCCGTTCCCGTGGGGCCGCGAGGACGAGGCGCTGACGGCGTTGTTCCGGACGGCTTTGGCCCGCAAGCGCACGCTGCCGGCGCTTTCCGACGGCGCGCTTTCCATTGAAGCGCCGCTTCCGGACGTTGTGGCCGTCGAACGCCGCAGCGAGACACAGCGCGCCGGAGTTGTCATCAACCGCAGCGACCGCGCCCGCCGCGTCACGGTGTTCGGGCGCACGCAGACCCTGCCGCCCTACGGCTGCGCGACATGGGCGGAATGAGCTTTCCGTGCGCGGAATTTTCTTCGATTTGCTCTTTTCTTTTGCGCAACGGTGCTGTATAATGTTTCAAACCCTCCGCATAGCGGCGTAGGAAGGTAGGGCGGAGGGGAAAACAGGCATAATTCGGGTAGAATGGGAGGATGCTTATGATTTACAATCCGATGATGGAAACCATGCCGCGCGAACAAATGCGCGCGCTCCAACTGGAACGGCTGCAGCATACGGTGCGCCATTGCTATGAAAACGTGCCGCTGTACCGCAGCCGTATGGACGAGCGCGGGCTTACGCCCGACGATATCCGCACGCTGGAGGACATTCGTCTCCTGCCTTTTACGGTCAAAAACGATCTGCGCGACAATTATCCGTATCGGCTCATCGCCGTGCCCATGCGCGACATCGTGCGCCTGCACGCCTCCAGCGGCACTACGGGAAAATCCATCGTGGCCGGCTATACCCGGTCCGACCTGGAGATGTGGGCCGAATGCGTGGCCCGCCTGGCCGTCGCCGCCGGCGCGCGCGACACGGACATTGTGCAGATTTCCTTTGGCTATTCCCTGTTTACCGGGGCGTTCGGCCTGCACTACGGGCTGGAAAAAATCGGCGCGACCATCGTGCCCATCTCGGGCGGCAACACCGAGCGGCAAATCAACATCATGCGCGATTTCGGCGTTACGGCGCTGGTGGCTACGCCCTCTTACGCCATGTACCTGGCGGAAACGGCGGAAAAAATGGGCATGATGGAGGATATTCATCTGCGGCTGGGCCTGTTCGGCGCGGAAGGTTCGACGCTGGAAATGCGCCAGGAGCTGGCGCGCCGCTGGGGCATCACGGTGACGGAAAACTACGGGCTGACGGAAATCATCGGGCCGGGCGTGGCCGGCGAATGCGAGGCGTTCTGCGGACAGCATTTCAACGAAGACTTTTTCCTGCCCGAAATTATCAACCCCGAAACCGGGGAGGTTCTGCCCGAGGGCGAAACGGGCGAGCTGGTCATCACGACCCTGTCCAAGCGCGGCCAGCCGATGCTGCGCTACCGCACGCGCGATATTACCAGCCTGTCCTATGCGCCGTGCGCCTGCGGGCGCACCACGGTGCGCATGGCGCAGGTGAAGGGCCGCAGCGACGACATGCTCATTATACGCGGCGTCAACGTGTTCCCCTCGCAAATTGAGAGCGTGCTGCTGGACACGCGCGGCATCGGTCCGCATTACGAAATCGAAGTGGACCGCGTGCACTACCTGGACCGCCTGACGGTCAAGGTGGAGCTCATCGACGCCGGGCTGCTGGAGCGATTCTCCGAGCTGGAGGCTCTGCAAAAGGCGCTGCATGACCGCCTGCGCACCGTGCTCAACATCGACGTCCAGGTGCGCCTGGTGTCGCCCAATACCCTCAAGCGCTTCGAGGGCAAGGCGCGCCGTGTGACGGATTTGAGGGGTAAGTAAGATGACGAAATCATTGCTGCTGGGAAACGAAGCCGTCGCGCGCGGTGCATGGGAAGCCGGATGCCGGGTCATCTCCAGCTATCCGGGCACCCCTTCCACCGAGATTACCGAAGTGGCGGCCGGCTATCCGGAGATATACACGGAATGGGCTACCAACGAAAAGGTGGCCATGGAGGTGGCGATTGGCGCCGCCGTGTCCGGCGCGCGCGCCATGACGTGCATGAAGCACGTGGGCCTGAACGTGGCCGCGGACCCGCTCTACACCGCCGCCTATACCGGCATCCGCGCGGGGCTGGTGGTCGTGGTGGCGGACGATCCGGCGATGTTCTCCTCGCAAAACGAGCAGGATACCCGTTACCATGCGCGCGGCGCGCACATCCCCTGTCTGGAGCCCTCCGACGCGCAGGAGTGCAAGGACTTTGTCAGGCTGGCTTTTGAAATGTCCGAGGCCTATGATACGCCCGTCATCCTGCGCCTGACCACGCGCATCGCGCATGCGCGCTCCCTGGTCAGCCTGGGCGAAAGAACGGAAGCGGCGCTGCGCGATTGGGCCAAGGAGCCGCAGAAATACGTCATGATGCCCGGCAACGCCCGTCGCCGTCATCCGGTGGTCGAGGCGCGCGAAAAGAAAATGGCGGCCGATGCGTCCGGCATGGCCATCAACCGCGCCGAAATGCGCGGGCGCGCGCTGGGCGTGGTCTGCGCGGGCGTGAGCTATGCCTATGTGCGGGAGGCGGCGCCCGACGCTTCTGTATTCAAGCTGGGCATGACCTATCCGCTGCCCGAAGCCGCCCTGCGCGCGTTTGCCGCGCAGGTGGACGAGCTGGCGGTGGTGGAGGAGCTGGAACCGTTCATCGAGGACGCCCTGCACGTCATGGGCATTGCCTGTACGGGAAAAGCGAAGACCGGCCTGCAGGGCGAGCTGGGCGTCGGAAAGGTGCGCGAAGCGCTCCTGGGCGTTTCCCGGCCCCTGCGCAACGAAGAGCCCGTCGTGCCCCGGCCGCCGGCACTTTGTCCCGGATGTCCGCACCGTGCGGTGTTCGATGTGCTCAAGCGGCAAAAGCTCAACGTGTTCGGAGACATCGGCTGCTATACGCTCGGCGCCACGCCGCCCCTTTCCTCCATGGACACGACCCTGTGCATGGGCGCGTCCATCGGCATGGCCTTCGGCGCGGAGAAGGCGCGCGGCAAGGCGTTCAGCCGCGGCAGCGTGGCCGTCATCGGAGACTCCACGTTCCTGCACAGCGGCATTACCTCGCTCATTGACGCGGTGTACAACGGCGGCACCATTACCGTGCTCATTCTGGACAACCGCATTACCGGCATGACCGGACATCAGCAAAACCCCGCCAGCGGCAAGGACATTCACGGCAACCCCGCGCCGCAAATCGACCTGGCGGAGCTTTGCAGGGCCTGCGGCGCGGCGCATGTGCGCGAGGTGGACCCGTTTGATTTGAAGGCGCTGGAGGCGGTCGTGCGCGAGGAAGTGGCGCGGGAGGCCGTATCGGTGGTCGTCGTGCGCCGCGCATGCGCGCTGCTGGAAAAGACGCGCGGCGCGTGCGTGGAGGTGGAGGCCTGCCGCAACTGCGGCGTCTGCATGCGCATCGCCTGCCCCGCCATTGCGCGCGGGACGGACGGCATCCATATCGACGCCTCGCTGTGCGTCGGCTGCGGGCTGTGCGTGCAGGTTTGCCCGTTCCACTGCATCAAGGGAGGTGACCGGGCATGAAAATGGACATCATCATCGTCGGCGTGGGCGGGCAGGGCATCCTGCTTGCCAGCCGCGTATTGGGACGCCTGGCGATGAACGCCGGGCGGGATGTAAAGGTCAGCGAAGTGCACGGCATGAGCCAGCGCGGCGGCGACGTGATTACGCACGTGCGCATCGGCGAGACGGTGTACAGCCCGCTGATTGAAGAGGGAACGGCGGACGCCATCATCGCCTTTGAGCAGATGGAGGCCGTGCGCGCGCTGCCCTACCTGAAGGAAGGCGGCCGTCTGGTCGTCAACGAGCAGAAAATTATGCCGATGCCCGTCTTGTCCGGCACGGCTTCTTATCCCGAGACGTTTCTTTCGACCCTTGGCAGAGCCGGAGGCCTGTTCGCGTTTGACGCGCTGCGTGTCGCGATGGGCTGCGGCGCGCAGCGCGCTGTGAACATTGTGCTGCTGGGCGCCTTTGCCCAGGGTCAGACCGCCGCGCAGGAGGACTGGCTGGAAGCCGTCTCCGCCTGCGTGCCGTCCAAAACGATTGAAGCGAACCGGCGGGCGTTCCTCGCCGGATGGGAGGCTGCAAACGAACATGAAAAAAGAGGTTAAGCATATCATTTGGGACAAGACCGCCGAGTGCATGTCCCGCGACGGAATCCGCGCGCTTCAGGACCAGAGGCTGCGCGAGCTGGTCAAGCGCGTGTACGCCAACGTGCCGTTCTACCGCGCCAAAATGCAGGCCATCGGCGTGATGCCGGGCGATATCCGGGGCGTGGAGGACCTGCACAAGCTGCCGTTTACCGAAAAGACCGACCTGCGCGATAACTATCCTTTCGGGCTGTTCGCCGTGCCGCAGAGCCAGATTGTGCGCATTCACGCCTCCAGCGGCACCACGGGCAAGCCCACCGTTGTCGGCTACACGGCCCGCGATATCGACACCTGGGCGGAATTGATGGCCCGTTCGATGACCTGCGCCGGCATTACCAAGGATTCCATTGTGCAAGTGGCGTACGGATACGGCCTGTTCACCGGCGGCCTGGGCGCGCATTACGGCGCGGAGCGCATCGGCGCGTCCGTGATTCCCATGTCCGGCGGCAATACGAAAAAGCAGGTCATGCTCATGCAGGACTTCGGCTCGACCGCGCTGGCCTGCACGCCCTCTTATGCCATGGTATTGGGCGAGGCCATACAGGAAATGGGCATCCCGCTGTCGAAGTTCAAGCTGGAGGCGGGCGTGTTCGGCGCGGAGCCGTGGACGGAAGGCGCGCGCCGCCGCATTGAGGAGCTGCTGGGGATTTCCGCGCAGGACGTGTACGGCCTGAGCGAAGTGATGGGGCCCGGCGTGTCGATGGAATGTCCGTATCAGCAGGGCATGCATATCTGGGAGGATCACTTCATTCCCGAGGTGCTCGATCCCGACACGGGCGCGCCGCTGCCGTACGGCCAGCAGGGCGAGCTGGTCTTCACGACGTTGACCAAGGAAGGCCTCCCGCTGCTGCGCTACCGCACGCACGATCTGACGGTGCTCGATCCGTCTCCCTGCCCCTGCGGGCGGACCCATGTGCGCATGCGCAAGCTGGTCGGCCGCACGGACGATATGCTGATTATCCGCGGCGTGAACGTCTTCCCGTCGCAGGTCGAAGGCGTGCTGGCCTCCATTCCGGGCGTCACGCCGCAGTTCCTTATGGTGGTCGGCACCAGGCATAACCTGGATACGCTGGAAATCCGCGTGGAGCTGACGCCGGAGATGATGAGCGACACCGTGCGCCATATCGAAGAGACGGAAAAGCTCATCGCCTCCAACATCGCCTCCGTCCTGGGGCTCAACGCGGCCATCCGCCTGGTTCCGCCGGGAAGCCTGCCGCGCAGCGAGGGCAAGAGCAAGCGCGTTCTGGACGAGCGCGTACGATAAAGAAACAAAAGGAGGGGTTTTCGTGTACGTGCAGCAGATTTCGGTATTTATCGAAAACCAGCCCGGAAAGCTCGCGGAGTTTGCGGAGCTTCTGGGGCGCGAGGGTATTGACCTTGTAGCGCTGTCCATTGCCGACACAACCAATTTCGGCATCCTGCGCTGCATCGTCTGCGACTATGAACGCGCGGCGAAAATCATCGGTGAGGCAGGCTACACCGCGCGCGTGACGGACGTTCTGGCCGTTTCCGTCCCGGACAAGCCGGGCGGCATGGCGCAGGCCGTGCGCGCGTTGACCGACGCGGGCATTTCCATTGAGTATCTGTATTCGTTCGTCCGCAGCGCCGGGAACAACGCGCTGTTGATTTTCCGGGTGGACAAGCTGGACGAAGCGTATCGGGTGCTTCAGGCGAGCGGAGTGAAGCTCATCACGCAGGAGCAAGTGCGCACGCTATGATGGAAAGGTTTCGTCCTACCGTATTGGAGGTAAATCTGAGCGCGCTGGCGCGGAATTTCTCCGCGCTGGCCGCTCGTCTTCCGGCGCATACCAAAACGGCGGCCGTGGTCAAGGCAGACGCCTATGGTCTGGGCGCAGTGCCGTGTGCGCAGACGCTGCTGCGGCACGGCGCGGATTTCCTGGCCGTGGCTATCCCGGAAGAAGGCGCGGAATTGCGGCAAGCGGGCATTTCTGCGCCCATTCTTGTTTTGGGGGCCGTTTCTCAGGAGGGCGCGGAAGCGGCCGTGCGCTGGCATCTTACGCAGACCGTGTTTGAAGCGGCCACCGTCGCGTGGCTGGAAGCGGCCGCTTCCAGGGCCGGACGGGAGGTGGACGTCCATCTCAAGGTGGACAGCGGCATGGGCCGCATCGGCGTGCGCGGCGTGGCGGAGGCGATGGCCGTGTGCCGGGCCGTTCAGGCAGCCCCGCATGTGCGCCTGACCGGCGTGTTTACGCACTTTGCGGCGTCGGACGCGGCCAGCCTGGATTTTACCCGCATGCAGAACGCGCGCTTCCAGACCGTTGTGGAGGCGGTGCGCGCCGAATGCCCGGGGATTCTGGTGCATGCCGCCAACAGTGCGACGCAGCTGCGCTGCCCCGAGCTGTCCTACGACATGGTGCGCGCGGGCATCGCCATGTATACCCGGCCCGATTTTCCCGGCATGCCGGACATCGGCCTGGGGGAGACTGTCTGCTGGAAGACCCGCGCGGCATATGTCAAGACCATTGAGGCCGGGGAGTCCGTCGGATACGGATGCGCGTTCACGGCCGAACAGCCCACACGGGTGATGACGTTGCCGGTGGGGTATGCGGACGGATACCATCGCGCCATCGGCGGGCGCGGCTGGGCGCTTGTGCGCGGACAGCGCGCGCCGGTCATCGGCCGGGTGTGCATGGATCAGGCGATGCTGGACGTCACCGGGATTCCCGGCGCGGCGGAGGGCGACGAGGTGGTTTTGCTGGGCGCCCAGGGTCGGCAGACCATTACGCCGCGGGAGATGGGCGCCTGGTGCGGGATGATTGACTATGAAATCCTGCTTTCTCCCACCGGACGGGTTCCGCGCGTCTATGTCTGACAGGGACCGCGCCCGGTGGCGGGCCGTGCGCGCCGCCCTGGATGCGCAGGAGCGCGCCCGGCAGTCGCAGGCCATCGCCCGGCATGTGCTGGCATGGCCGCTGTTTGAACGGGCGCAGACCGTGCTGCTGTATGCGTCCGTAGGGGACGAGGTGGATACCGCCGCGCTGATGGAACAGGTTCTGGCACGGGGCAAGCGCCTGGCGCTGCCGCGCTGTCTGCGCCGTGGCGTGATGCACGCGGCGCAAGTGCGGGACTTGGCGTCTCTGCGTCCCGACCGCTTCGGCATTCCGGCGCCTCCGCCCGGCGCCGCGGAAGTGCCGCGCGGGGAAATAGACCTGATTCTGACGCCGGGCCTGGCGTTTGATTGCGCCGGGAACCGGCTGGGGCAGGGCGGAGGATACTACGACCGGTACTTGCGCGGCTACGCCGGCGTCACGTGCGGGCTGGCTTTTACGGCGCAGCTGGCGCGCCGTCTGGACGTGCGGCCGCACGATGTGGCGGTGGCGTGGCTGGCCACGGAAGCGGGCCTGCTGCATTGCGCCGCGGCCAAAAAAGGGGAGGGAAGCCTGTGAAACAAACGCGCGCGGGAAACATAGTGCGCATCGCGCTGCGTCTGCTCGGCTATCAGCTGGTCTTTGGGTTTATCAGCTTCATGATTATGCCGGCCCTGATGGACGCCAATCCCGCCATACGCATTCTGCTGGCGGGCGTGATTGTCGCGGCCGCCTGTCTGTTTACGTTTCTGGACGGCACGTACCAGGGAGAGCGGGACGTGGCCATGTCGCGCCGTCTGAGCAAGCTCGAGGCCAAAGGCGTCTATACGCCCGACAAGGAGGAAAACGCACGGCGCTATCGCCCCATGAACGGGGTGTACGCCATGCTGCTCGGCGCGCTTCCGCTCTTTTCCATTTCGCTCTACGTCGCCCTGACCGCCCAGCCATACGCCTATACGCCGCAGGACTTGCCCTCCTGGCTCGGCACGTATATGCAGCGCGCGGAGGTGGGCGACGCGCTGGCCTATGCTGGCAATCTTTCCATCACGACCACGCCGACGGATTATCTGCGCGTGGCGGTTCGCTTCATGCTCTTTGGGTATTTGGGGCTTGCGGGCTCCCTTTCCGACGCCGGCTCGCTGTTGTTTGACCGGCTCAGCCCGGTGCTGGCGCTCATCGTGCCGGCGATGTTCGCCATTGGATACTTGTTCGGTCCCGTCCGCTTTGCCAGAAACCAGAAGGTTGTCGACGAGGCCAAGCGTCGCCCGCGCAAACGCCTGAAAAAGAGCGTGCGCGAAAAGCAGGCGCAGAACAGAGAGAAAAAGCAGCTGATATGAAACAGAAGAGAATTGCCGACTACGGCGTGCAGATTGGGCGGATGCCCCGAGGAAAGCGGAACAAGATTACCGACGTGCCCGGCGTGCGCGTGGGGCATTGCACGGTCGATCATGATACCTTTCGCACCGGCGTCACCGTCATAGAGCCCGGGCCGGACAACCCGTTTGCCCATAAAAAGGTGGCCGCCGTCCATGTGCTCAACGGCTACGGCAAAACGCTGGGCCTGGTGCAGGTAGAGGAGCTGGGCACGCTGGAGACGCCCATTGCGCTGACCGGCACGCTCAACGTGGGGCTGGTGCATGACGCATTGGTGCAGACGACGCTGGAGCGGTGCCATGCAGAGGGAATGTTTCCAACGTCGATAAATCCGGTGGTCGGCGAATGCCACGACGGCCGCCTGTCCGATTTGGCCAGACGGCCGGTGCGCCTGGAACACGTCCGCCGTGCGTTTGAGGCTGCGTGCGAGGATTTTGAAGAGGGCGCGGTGGGCGCCGGCCGCGGCATGATTTGCCATGGCCTCAAAGGGGGCGTCGGCTCCGCGTCGCGCCTGATTTCCGTGGGGGACGAGACGTTTACCCTGGGCGTGCTGGCGCTGACGAACCATGGAAGCCTCGCCGACTTGCGCATCGACGGCGAAGCCGTCGGCAAGTCGCTCCTTGCGCGCCTGCAGCCGAAGGAGGATGACGACAAGGGCTCCGTGATTGTGCTGGTCGCCACGGATTTGCCGGTAACGGACCGCCAGCTGCGGCGTATTCTGCGCCGTGCGCCGGTAGGGCTTGCGCGCTGCGGCTCCATTATCGGGCACGGGAGCGGGGATATTATGCTGGGGTTTTCCACCGCGGCCGACATTGCGCATGAAGGCGGCGAGCCGGTTCGCACGCAGCGCGTGCTGCGCGAGGACCTGCTGGAGCATGCGTTCCGCGCGGTCGCGGAATGCTGCGAAGAGTCGGTGCTCAATTCGCTGATTTGCGCCCGCGAGACCGTCGGCTGGAAAGGCGACAGGGTGCGCGCGCTGGCGGATCTCTGGCCGTTTCCCGGGCAGGAATCGGATACGGCCCAATAAAAATACAACTTTTTGCGTTTTCCTGCGCCGGCGTCAAAAGGCGAAAAGTGGTTTGACGCAGCGGAAACGAGGGCATATAATAATATTTAACAAATAATGGTATGTCTGCGCAGTGATGATGAAAACGCCAAGGAGGAAACCTTCATGTTCAAAAGAATCGTAATCCTGCTCCTCTGCCTGCTGACGGCGTTTGGCACGGCCTCCTCTCTGGCGGAGGGCGTGCGCGTGACCGATATGTGCGGCCGCGAGGTGACGCTGGATGCGCCCGCCACCCGCGTCGTGGCGCTGGACCCCTCGGCGTGCGATATCCTCTGCGCGCTGGACTGCGAGGACCTGCTGGTGGGCCGCGGCAAGGGCATCATCAACCCCGAAAGCATTTCCGACGTGCCAGATGTGCCATTCCCCAAGGAGGATGCCGAAATCGAGGAGATTCTCGCCCTCGAACCGCAGGTGGTCTTCTTGAACTACATGGAACAGTCCAGGGAACAGTGGGTGAAGCTGCTGGAAGAAAACGGCGTAAAGGTCGTTGTGACCGAAAGCACAGATATCCAGGACGTAGAAGGCGTATACTGCGCCATTGAGCTGGTCGGCGCGCTGGTCGGCAGGGAGGCCGAGGCGCAGGCCGTTGTGGACGACATGCAGGCCACCTTTGCGCAGATTGCCGCCGATTCCGAAAACACGGGCAAGACCGTGTTTTTCGAGCTGCCTATGATGTATTTGTATTCGGGGATCGTGACCACTGCAGGCACGGGTACCTGCATAGATGAAATCGCCGAAATGTGCGGCCTGACCAACGCCTTTGCCGATGTGGAAGGGTATGTCCCCGTTGACGAGGAGCAGGTTCTCGAGCGTGATCCCGACTATATCGTCAACTTGTTCGGCCTTCCTTACGATGATGATTGGATCATGGACCGCGAAGGCTGGTCCGACCTGAAGGCCGTTGTAAACGGCAACGTGCTCGACGCCGATTACGACATGTTTTGGACCGCCGGCCCCAGTCTGAAGGACGCGGCGCTGAGCGTGTTTCACTTCGTCCACGGCGTCGAAACCGGGGAAGAATAGCCCGCCGTCTGAAACGTGCGGGCGTGTTGCAGAAAGCCGCACAACGAAAAAACTGCTCAAAAAACCGCTTTTCGGCAGCAAAGCCGAAAGCGGTTTTTTTGGATAGCACTGCATAGTTTTGTTGCTTGAAAAAGCCATTCTGCAGCACACCCGTTTTGTGAGCCGCCGTTTTTTCCAGAACCGCGCATGCGAATACTTCCCACCGCTGTTGCCTGCTGGCCGACTTCGCTAAACAGCTGCCGCCCACAACCGCCGCTCCGGCAGCTTCCCCATGAGGCCGCTCGGCCGGCTTTCGCCTCTTGACTTCACTGTCCGATTGGTTTGACAACCCTGCAATAAAAATACAACTTCTTGCGTTTTTCCTCTGGCTTTTTTCCGGAATGTATGATATACTATCCTTTGAAGGCCCAAACATCAATGCCAACCTGGAGTCCTCTTCGTGTCAATAGGTACCGAACCGATGACAGGGATCAGGAAAGCCATGGGAAATCATCGGGGATTGGGTACTATCATCACAGGAGGGTTCTTTTTCATGTACGAAGACAAGACCTTGACCTGCCGCGAGTGCGGCGCCGAATTCGTTTTCACCGCGTCTGAGCAGGAATTCTATGCCTCCAAGGGCTTCCAGAATCAGCCCAGCCGCTGCCCGGCGTGCCGTGCTGCCCGCCGCGCGAATGGCGGCGCCCGCGGTGGCGAGCGTCAGATGTACGAAGTTATCTGCGACGGCTGCGGCGTGACCACGCAGGTGCCGTTCCAGCCCCGCGGAGATCGTCCCGTGTACTGCCGCGACTGCTTCGAGCGTCAGCGCCAGAACCACTATTGAGCTTCGTAAACCGAACGTGCCTTTCCGGCGGCGGGCTGTGGCCCGCTGCTCAGACCGTCGACAAAGCCTTGTTGACGGTCTTTCGTTTGTCGAAAAAGCCGGCGTTGCTGGCCTTTTCCGCCAGGACACGTTTCCCCTGCGCCTTAGGCGCGGCCGGGGAAACG
>NHCFR05603__coassemble_505_pt1 | contig 27306 bp, 25 predicted proteins | sample NHCFR05603__metabat2_high_PE_044 | metagenome-assembled genome bin NHCFR05603
CGTGCCCAACAGCAAGGTCGCCAAGTTCCTGGACGAGGACTGCATCGGCAAGGAAGTGACCATGGGCATCCGCCCCGAAAACATGTCCGACAGCAAGGCGTTTGTCGAGGCGAATCCGAAGTCCATTATGGAAGTGGACGTCGAGGTTGTGGAAATGCTCGGTTCGGAGACCTACCTGTATGTGAAGACCTCCGGCAAGACCGACAACGTTATCGCCCGCGTTGACCCCCGCACCACCTCCGCGTCCGGCGACAAGATTCGGCTCGGCCTGGAAACCGAACACCTCCACTTCTTCGACAAGGAAACCGAAGCTACGCTGCTGGGGCGCTAAATTTGGGGTTGCAATTTGCGAAGAACCGGGTATAATGTTAAGCGGAAGAGGTTGTCCTCTTCCGCTGTTTCGTGCAATGGCGCTTGAATCGCCGCGCGGGAAGAAAGGAGACGCTGGATGCCGGATAAACATATCATCGACCAACTGCTAAAGACGCTCTCCGGCCTGCATGCGGAGGTGCTGCTCTTCGACGAGAACGGTAAATCCATTCCGGCAGGCCTTGAGAAGCAAATCCCCATCTTCGCCGAGCTGGGCGGGATGGCTGTGCGCGACGGATGGACCTGGATGCGGGTCAACGCCGCGGCCGTATCCTACATATGCGCCGAGGGCGAGGATCAGGCGGCTGCCGACTGCGTGCGCCTGGCAGCGGCGCTGGCGGAATCGCTCATTGCCGAGCCCATGGCCAATGACCGCACGGATGTGCTGCGGGCCGCGCTTCGGGAAGAGCTTTCCGGCCCGGAGCTGGAGGCGCTTTCCGTAGAGTACGGCATCCCCATGCATATGGACCGCTGCGTCCTGCTTTTCCACGGCAATCCTTCCGTCATACGCGATTTTATCCTGGTGGGCGAAGAGGACATCCTGGTGGAGATGGACCGGCATGCCATTGTGCTGGTCAAATCCATGGACAACATGGAGGGCTATGAGGAGCTGGCGCAGCTGGCCGAAGCCATGGAACAGACCATTATGTCGGAAACGGGCGAACAGCCCATTATCGGCATTGGCGAGTGCCGCTCGTCGCTGGCTGAGCTGGGCGCTTCCTACCGCGCCGCCTGGCGCGCGCTGGAAATCGGCCGCGTCTTTAAGCCGGAAGCCAGCGTGTACTGCTTCAACCGCCTGGTGCTGGAGCGCTTCCTTTCGGAGATTCCGCGCGAGCTGGGCACGCGCTACCACCATATGCTCTTCAATCGCAAGACGCAGCGCCTGTTCAACGAGGAGATGCTGCACACCATTGAGATGTTCTTCGAAAAGGACCTCAACCTCTCCGATACGGCACGCCAGCTCTACATCCATCGCAATACCCTCGTCTACCGCCTGGACAAAATTCAGCGCCAGACGGGGCTGGACTTGCGGCGCTTTGAGGACGCCATCTCCTTCCGCATGCTGCTGATGCTGGGCAAGGCCGGCGGAGACCGACCGGTCAACGTGCGGTAACCGCTCATCGCGGCTTTACCAGAGGTTCATGGTTTTTCCGTTGCTTTTTGCCTGCGAATCCTTTATGATAATAGCGGATTCGCCAGACTGGCGACAAGGTCCGGCCGGAAGCGCAGGGAAATCAAAACGGACGGCGTGACCGTCCGTTTTGCGCATGGTTTCGGCGCAGACCCTTCCGTTTGCGAATCGTTTGCGAAAGGAACCTGCATTCCCCTGCCGGCCGCCGCCCGAAGCATCCGCAGCGTTTCGGGCGCCGGCCCTGCCCCGCGCACAGCGCAGCGTTTCCACGGACCGGACACGCTTAACTTCTTGCGAAAGGAGATGATGCGGCATGAAAACGCTGTTTCGCATGCTTGCGCTGGCCCTTGCCTGCCTGCTGCCGGCGGCGGTTTCGCTCGCAGAGGAGGATACGGTGACCATTTCGGTCGAGGAGTATGAGCGCCTGCAGAAATACCAGCGGCTGGAAGAAGCGCTTTCCCTCATCGAGACGCAGTATCTGTGGGAATATGACGAAAACGTGCTGCTGGAAGGCGCGATGCAGGGGCTGCTGGGCGCGCTCGGGGATGATTATACCTTCTATTATACCCCCGCCGATATGAGCGAGGAAACTGAGTCGGTGACCGGCGAATATGCCGGCTTGGGCATCGAGGTATTCGCCAACCCGAACGACCTGACGATTACCATCAAGCGCGTCTTTTACGGCGGCCCCGCCCAGCAGGCCGGGCTGCGCCCTTCGGATAAAATCGTCCAGGTCAACGGACAGGACGTGACGGCCTACGAGCTCAACGATGCGGTCAGCATCATGCGCGGCGACCCGGGCACGGAGGTCACGCTGACCATCCTGCGCGGCACGGAGTCCTTTGAAGTCACCTGCGAGCGCGCCATTGTAGAGACGGAAATCATGGATTACAGGATGGTCGGCGATGACATTGCCTATCTGCGCCTGTACTACTTTGAGGGCAACGCCCTGGAGCAGCTCGACAACTCCATCGCCTATTTCCAAGAGCAGGGCGTCCGCGCGCTGGTGTTGGATTTGCGCGAGAACCCCGGCGGGTTTATGGATATGGCCGTGGATATCGCGGACCGTTTCCTGGACGATGCGCTGGTGCTTTCCACGGAGGACAAATACGGCCGCCGGATTGAGTTCTACGCCGAGGACGGGTGTTGGGATGTGCCCATAGCGGTGCTCATCGACGAATACACGGCCAGCTCGGCGGAAATCCTTGCCGCCGCGCTGCGGGACAACGGCGCGGCCAAGCTGGTGGGCACCACGAGCTTTGGCAAGGGCATCGTGCAGACGGTGTATACCTTTGCCGAGGACGGCGCGGGGATGCAGCTGACCAGCCAGTACTGGCTGACGCCCAACGACGCTTGCATCCATGAGGTCGGGCTGGAGCCCGATGTGGAAGTCGTGCTGGCCGAAGACGCCATTGACGAAAACTTCCAGTTCGTGCCGGAGAATGACAACCAGCTGCAGGCCGCCGTGGAGCTGCTGGAAGCCACGTTGGCCGAGGAAGAAGCGGCTGCCTGAGCGCAAAGGAGCGGCGCCTTGCGCCCCCGTTCTCGCTTTGTAAACAGCCATGCGCTGTGACGGCAGGCAAAGCCGTCACGGCGCGTCCTTTTCGTATGCGTCCCCGCTCCGACGCGCTCCGCAGGCGCTTGCCGGGACGTCGGATTTCGTCAGCGCATGGGGGCGTGTCGTCAAAGGGGCCTTCTATTCTGCCCCTCTCCGCCCATCATTGCAGCGTATGATGCCACTGCCCGTCCTGCAGATAGTAATAAAACTCGCTGAGCGTATCGTCCAGGAGCACCTTCAGCACATCCATAAAATCCGGGGACAGGTTTTCATGCGGCAGGTCCTCTGGCGCCGCCCAGAAGGCCCTGCCTTCGCTCGATGATCGCAGTTCTCCCTCAAACCGATTTGTCCTGTATAACAGAACCATATAGCGGGAACCGTCTTCACGTATCCAGTCTTTGATGCCGCACAGCTGCGGAGATACAATGGTCAGCCCGGTTTCCTCCAACACTTCACGAATGACCGAATCGGCAAAGGATTCGTCCTTTTCCACATGGCCGCCCGGAAACGTAATGCCCCGCCAGTCGTCATCGGCTTTTTCCAGCACCAGTACCTGCCTGCCGTTATACACCATGCACATATTGGTGAGGGTTACAGCCTGGGTTCTGTCCATGTTTTTCTCCTCCGTATCCCTGTTCTCGTCACATCCATCCGTCAAAGGCGAACACATCCGGGATGGTCGCTCTTCCCCAAATCCCTGCCGCCATTTTATACATGGCCTTTGCATGGATACGGTCGTGCCAAAGGAAGCGGCGAAGCACTTTGCGCAGCGACCACATCTCGCCGTAGCTGCCTTCCCGGACGAGATTGGACAGGAAGCCCTCTTGCTTTTCCAGCGTTTCAAAGCCGCGCTGACGACACGCAAAAATACTGCCGTCATTCTCCGCCTCCACCCCGATTTCGCCGAAATAATACGCGTTGACATGTTTCGTATGCCGATACATTTCCTCGGCGGTGCGCGGCGCTTGCCCGTAGAATGTTTTTCGTGCAGGCGCGACGCTCCGGTTCTTATCGGGGATGCTGTCGTACAAAGCAAAAAAATCCAGGGCGGACTTACATGCCAATGCTTTCAGGCGCTGATACTCCACGAGGGTCAACGGCTCGCTTTCGCTCCGAAACAATACATCCGAATCCGCGTCCCGAACCTCCAATTCGCAGGCGGACTCCTGCACGATTTCCACTTCGTCCACGCGGTCTATGTCCAAAGCGCGCCATGCGGCATACGCTTTGATTTCTTTTGCCATTTTTCGTCTGGCAACGTCCAGGTTTTCGCCGCGGGTAAAGGCCCCCGGAAAGTCTGCCGCATGCAGCAAAGTATCGTCGCCGTTATGTTCCCATACGCACCGAATCTTCATGGCCGCGCCCCCTGCCGACAAGAATGTGCCAGGACATCATACCACAAATCCGCCAATATCGCCGTTATGTGGATGAGAGACGCAGCATGCGGGAGCACCCCCGGACACCAGAGCACGCCTGCAAGGCATGTCTCCTGCCGCCCTCCAACGACCGACGGTTTGCCTCCGCGATGCATCACGGGAAGGAAAGAATGCCCGCGCAGAAGGAGATTTGCGCAAAAGAAAGGGTGGGAAAGGCGCTTCTCAGTTCGTCGACCACAAAATAGATTTCTTCCTCGTCCCATGCTTCGCCCGCTGCTTGCCGGCATTGAAGCAGCTGTTCGCGCGTTTCAAAGGCGATATCCCCAATCAATATCCGCCCGCCCTCCTTCAGATGCGCAAGCAGGACGTGAAGAAACTCCACCTTTTGCTCGTCCGTAAGATGATGCAGGGAGTATGTCGCTACAATAAAGTCATACCTCCGGCACAGCAGCGGGGCTGCCAGGCCCTGGGCAAAATCCCCCTGATAAAGCTGCGCGCCGGGCATCTTTTCCGACGCCAGCGCAATCATCCTGGACGAAAAGTCCTGCCCGTATATGGCGCAGCCCTGCTCATACAGCTTGGTGGTCAGAATGCCGGTGCCGAAGCCTATATCCAGCACCGCAGCGTTCGGCTTCTTCGCGACGGTCTGAAAGATGGTCCCCAGCACCTCCTTGTACCCCGCAAACGGATATGTGTTCTCTTCGTCGGAAACGCCTACCGATTTGTCATATCCGTCTGCCCACAGGTCAAAGCCCTTGCTGTCCAGCATCGTACTCCCCCCATGCCTTTCCGCCTTTCGGTCGTCCCCTGTTCGCCCTGCCATGATATCACGACAGGCAGCAATGCGCAAGGTGCGTTTGGGGCGTATCAACCGCTTTCTGATTCTTCCCTGTCCACTGCCCGTAACGCAACGGCGGCTGCGCCCAGCAAGGCCCCCTCGTACCCCAGAATGCTCGGCAACACGCAAAGCCGCGGATCATGGCCCATCATAAGGCCTTTTTCCAGTTCTGCCTCCAGAGATTGTCGATAATGCCGAAAGGCCAAAGATAAGCCACCCCCGATGACAATGCGTTCCGGGTCCAACAGATTGCAGACCATGGCAAGCGCTTTCCCCAGATAATACCCTTGTCTTTCGAAAGCACGTTTTGCCGCGCTGTCTCCTTCGTCTGCAAGCGCGCTTAACATGCGGCCGTCCATCCGTTTGCCCTGAACCCTCTCCCATCCGCCCGCTTCCAAATAGTTGGCCATCAGCCCGCGTGCCGAAGCATAAGCCTCCAGGGTTCCCCGCAAGCGTCCATGGGACGACCGTCCGCCTTCCTCAACGACTATCTGCCCAATCTCCCCGCTGCTTCCCCCGGCGCCGGTGTACAATTTTCCGTTGAGAAACAGCGCTCCTCCGATCCCGTTGCTTACTGTAATATAAAAAAAGTCGTCACAATCGCGCGCAGTACCAAAACGCTTTTCCGCCAGCGCGCATGCACGGCAATCGTTATCAATAAAGGTTGGCATCTGGTATGTTTCTTGCAGTATCGGGGCGATGGGCAGGTTGCGTACCCCCATAAACCCGGAGCGTTTCCAAATACCTTTCTGCGCATCCGCCAATCCCGGAATCGTCATACCGATGAGTTCCGGATGCCAATCCGGGTATCCTTGACGCATTGCATCCACCGCCGTGCAAATTTGTTTTATGATTTCATCAGCATCATACGAGCGCCATTCATAACGTTTCTTTTTGATAATTTCCCCGTCGTCCGAAATCAGTCCCACCATGTATTTTGAACCACCCAAATCAATCGCAAGTATGACCCGACTCCCTTTTTTCATGCCAGTGTGTGCTCCTTTCTTTTACATTATTTGACTGTTTTTTTCTGGAGTTCAAATTATCATCATGACAAAACGCCAATATCGTCATGTGTCGTCAATGCAACATAAGCATGAATGATGAGCCAGAACGCGAGCAGATGCCCAGGCATTTTGCCCGTTTCTGCATATATCAGCCCAGGAAACGGCGAATTTCATCCCAACGCTCCGCCTACACCCGCTAGTAAGCCCAGCGGCTTCCTTGTTTTGCAAGGGACGGAATCGTTACGATTCCCCAAACAATCATGAGCTTACCCCGCTGCCAGCATCCTGTCAAGGCCAAAGAAGCCGATTGTATGCATAATCTGCATACACCAGCGAGACTCTTGCGCTCATATGTGCCGGGAGCCGCGCCGTTGCCGCGCCTTTTCATGCGGTTTTTGCATTTGACATTCAATGAGTCAACGCCCGATAATGAAAGCGCAAAATCTACTTGGCCTGCAGGCACAAAGCATGTTTATGTAAGAGAATCCATGATCGGGGGGAGGAAAATTGAAAAGCGAGAACAGCCGCGCCATGCTGACCGCTATCGAGCAGGAACCCGAATTATTGCAAGCCATCGTTGACAACCATGACCACTATACGAGAGAATTTGTGGAATTGTTCAAAAAACATAATTTCAAACGCGTTTATCTGATTGGTTCCGGTTCGCCTTCCCACGTGGCCATGGTCATCAAATACGCCATCATCCAGCTTTTGAAAATTGACGCCATCTGTTCTTATCCCATGCTCTTTTATCACCACGAAGGCTTGAATCCGGGCGGAATACCAAAGCCGGAAGAAACGCTGCTCATCTGCCCCGGCGAAACAGGGAGAACCAAAGGGCCCGTATTGGCAGCGCGTGAAGCACAACGTCTTGGAATTCCCGTGGTCTGCACGACTTTGTATCCGCAAGGCTCTCTGGGCCGCGTCAGCGACCTGTGCATTGTCAAAAACTCCGGCCGTGAGCAGGCGCTGCCCTCTACCAAGGGGCATTCCACCGGCATCCTGATTCTTCTTCTTTGTATCATTGAAGCCGCTTATGCCACGGGCAAAATCGACGCCGTGGCGTACCGCCATTGGATGACCTCAGCCCGCGCTCTCGTTTCCAGCGTCCGTTCTGCGCGCATATGCGCCCTGAACTGGTTTGCCGCACATCAGGATATCGTGATGCAGGCAGATACATATCGCATGATTGCGTATGGGGCCAATTATGCCACCGTTTTGGAAGGCGCCCTCAAATTCATCGAATCGCATCGACGGCCAACGCTATGCTATGAATTGGAAGAATTTATGCACGGGCCGATTCGCTCCGTTCGTCCGGAGGACGTCATCTTCTTCCTCTGCACAGAGGACGGACCGGAAAAAGAACGAATGCTGCAGCTGTTTCGCGTTGTGCAAAAGCTCACATGCCATTGCGTACTCATTCACAGCGCTTCCGATGCTTTTCATGACGACCTTTCTCTTCGTTTTGAAGCGGTGAATACGCCGTTGCTCAGCGCGGTGGAATACCTTACGCCGCTTCAGGTGCTTGCATATGAAATCGCCGACCACCTGGGCTATGACACCACTATAGGAAAAAACCAATTTGCCAAACAGGCTATGGAAACCGGTTTTCCGGATTAACTCCCAGTCATCACCCTATCACACCGTCTGCCATTCTGAAACCATGGGAGGAACGGGTTTATGCTAAAACTGAAGTTGGGCGTGGACGTCGGCGGAACATTTACCGACGTTGTCGCGGTTGACCAGCACGGTCACATCTATTATGCGAAAACGCCCTCTACGCCTAAGGACTCCAGCATGGGCGTCATTCAAGGCATTGTTCGCATTCTGCATGATTTGTCCGCAGCGCCCGCATGCGTTCACTCCGTCGCGCACGGCACCACTGTGGCGACCAACACGCTGCTGGAACGTACCGGTGCGCATACCGCATTAATCACGACAAAAGGATTTCGTGACGTGATTGAAATCGGGCGTCAAAGCCGCAGCGAACTGTATGACCTGCATGCTCGAAAAAGCGAAGCGCTGATTCCCCGCTATATGCGCCGCGAAGTCTGTGAACGCACGCTGTATGACGGCCATGTACTGACCCCGCTGGACGAGGATGGTCTCAGGCAGCTGGTTCATGAACTTGTCGCCGCCAACGTGGAGTCCATAGCAGTTTGTTTTCTGCACGCATATGCAAACGATGCGAGCGAATGCCGGGCGCTGGAAATCATCCGCAGCATTGCGCCGCATGTACCCGTCTCTCTCTCCTCCGATATTTTGCCGGAGCGCCGCGAGTTTGAACGCATGAACACCACGGTCATGAATGCATATGTACAGCCGCGCATGGAAAAATACTTATCGCGCCTGCGCAAGCGCCTGGATTCCGCGAATATTCACGCGGGTCTGAGCATTATGCAATCCTCGGGCGGTATGATGTCCGATCAGATTGCCGCCCGCAAGAGTGTGAATACGTTATTGTCCGGTCCTGCCGGCGGCGTATTGGCCGCACAGTTCCTTGCCAGCATGACGCCTTACAAGAACTTGATTACCAGCGACGTGGGCGGAACGTCGTTTGATGTCGCCGTGGTCCAAAACGGGTCGGCCAACGTTACCGGAGAAGGCTGCATTGAAGGTTTTTCCGTCAAGTTTCCCCATCTGGACATCACGACCATCGGTGCGGGCGGCGGTTCCATCGCATGGCTGGACGCCGGAGGCGCGCTGCGCGTCGGCCCTCGCAGCGCAGGCGCCGTTCCGGGGCCGGTATGCTACTGCAAAGGCGGCGAAGAGCCGACTGTAACCGATGCGCATGCCGTTTTAGGCCGTCTGAGCGGAGAATTGCTGGGCGGAGAAATGCGACTGGATATTGAGCGCGCCCGAAGTGCGATTGCGGAGAAGCTCAGCACCCCCACAGGGATATCCGTGGAGGAAATGGCGGAAGGCATCCTGCGCGTGGTCAACGCGAACATGGTGCGTGCGATTCGTGTGATGACCGTTGAGCGCGGCATTGATCCTCGTAAGTTCGCCGTGCTCCCCTTTGGCGGCGCCGGTGCATTGCACGGCGTGGATCTGGCGCGGGCCATGGACATCCGTCAGGTCATCGTACCGCCTGCGCCCGGCAACTTTTCCGCCTTTGGTCTATTGGCCGCCCCAGTACGATACGATGAAAGCTGTGCATATCTGGCCTGCGGAGAGCACATACAGCCGGACAAAATCTCGGAACTGCTTGCCATGCTCCAGATGCGAGCGCGCGATGAAATGCGGCGTGACGGCATTGATGAAAAGCTCGCGCAGTTTGAGCCCAGCGCGGATATGCGTTACCTTGGACAGGCTTTCGAACTGAGCATTCCCCTCCATGCCGGCTTGCCGGTTGCCGCCATGTGGGAAAAGGCCGTGGATGATTTTCATGCCGCGCATGAGCGCGCCTATGGTTTCAAAAAAACCGACGATCCCATAGAAGTTGTCAATCTTCGTCTTTGTGCAGTAAGCGATGAAAACAATGCGCAATTATGCCATGCATATCCACAGCAAAACAGCACGCCTGTCCCCGTGCACATCTCGCCGGCGTATTTTTACGGACGCTGGATTGATACGCCTACCTATCGCCGAAACGACCTCGCTCCTGGCGCCGCGCTTGCAGGCCCGGCCATCATCGCAGAAAACGGCGCCACGACGGTGGTCGGTCCGGGAGATCAAGTACAGATAGACGAATATCTGAATCTTGTCATTCGCGTAGCAGACCAGTCGCAATCGTTGGCCGCCGCTGCGTATCGGCAAACGGAGGAGGGATAACGTGGATGCCATTACGCTGGAAGTCATGAAGAACCGCTTTTTCGCAATCGCCGAGGAGATGGGCGCTGCGCTCATTCGCACCGCCTATTCGACCAATATCAAGGATCGCCGCGATTGTTCCTGCGCGCTGTTCGATATTCACGGCGATACCATTGCACAGGCCGAGCACATTCCCATTCACTCCGGCGTCCTTCCCTGGGGCGTCAAGGGAGCGCTGAAGCGAATCGAAAAAGAGAGTCTCAAACCCGGAGATATGATTATGCACAACGATCCGTTTATCGGAGGAACACATCTGCCGGACATCATCCTCTTCTCTCCGGTGTTCTTTGAGGGACGCCTCATTGCTTTCGTGGGAAACCTGGCACACCATGTGGACGTGGGAGGCAAAGCGCCCGGGTCCTTAACGCCCGATGCTTCGGAAATTTTCCAGGAGGGTATCAGGTTTTCTCCGGTAAAGCTCTGCAAGGCAGGACATCTGGATCAGGAACTGTTCGATATTTTCCGAAGCAATATTCGCACGCCTTATGAGTCCGGCGGTGACCTGATGGCGCAAATTGCCGCCAATAACGTAGGAGAACGGCGCTTTGGTCAACTGTGCGCCGAAGTAGGGCCTGACACGGTGCTGGAAGCTATCGATGCGCTGCAAGACTACTGCGACCGCCGGATGGCCGCAGAGCTGAGAAAGCTTCCCCGCGGCGAAGCTGTCTTTGAGGATTGGTTGGAAGGAGACGGCGTTTCCACGCAACAGCGCTTGATGCTCAAAGTTCGCATAAAAACCGAAGGCGATAGCGTCACCATTGATTTCAGCGGTTGCTGCGACCAGGTAAGCGGACCTCTCAACGGGGTGCGCCCCATGGCCCTGGCCTGCGTATACTATGTCATGCGCGCGGTTACCGATCCCTCCATTCCTCCCAATGTGGGCACTTTCCGACGGTTCCATGTCATTACGCCTGAAGGTTCTATTGTGAACGCTCGTTTTCCCGCCGCGACCGGGCTTGGCAATTCGCTTACCTGTCAGCGTCTGGTTGATTTATTGCTGGGGGCATTGGCGCAGCTGGCCCCCGAACGAGTATGCGCCGCGGCATGCGGCTCCATGAATGGCCTGCAGATGGGCGGATATGACAAGAGTCGTGACGCGTATTTTGCAACCGGCGAAACCAACGGGGGCGGATACGGCGGTATGTGTGATCGCGATGGGACCAGCGGTGTCAACACGCATATGACCAACACGCGAAATACGCCCATCGAGGTCCTGGAGTCCATCATGCCCGTACGCGTTTTGCGTTATAGCCTGCATTGCGATTCCGAAGGGCCGGGGATGCATCGCGGCGGGTTCGGCATTGAGCGCGTATTGGAATTCCAGGTAGATAAAGTCGACTGCCTTATCACCTCCGATCGTGTGGAGACGCCGCCGTGGGGACTTGCGGGAGGCAAGCCGGCAAAAGGGGCTTCGTTAACCATTGTACGACGTGACGGCGCGATAGAAAAGCTTCCCGCCAAAACACGCGTGATGTTTAACCAGGGAGACCAGCTCTATTATCGCACGAGCGGCGGCGGCGGATGGGGCGATGTTTCCCGGCGTTCTGTCGAAGACGTCCGGCGCGATGTACGCGACGGGCTAATCAGCAAGGAGCGCGCTTGGAAAGCATACGGCGTGCGAATATAGAGGAAGATGAAGGAACCTCATCCAAGCGGGGCTACGGCGTGCCTTTGCAGGGACGGACGTTCCTTATCGGGAGGAGAATATGCCATTGTACGTCAAAGGAGGTATACCATGAACAAAGCGAAAAAACTGTTCTGCATGCTGCTCATCCTAACGCTGACGCCGCTTGTTTGCTTTGCCAGTGCGGGTGCGCAAGCACAGGAAATCTCAGGGACACTTGAAATTCAGTACTTCGTCGGTGGCTCTGGTGATCTTGCCTGGAAAGAAGCCATCCGCACTTTCCAGGAAAAGTATCCAAACGTTGAAGTAGTGGAATACGCCGGTTCCACGGTCAACGAAACCATGAAACCTCGCTGGATTTCTGATAATCCTCCGGATGTCGTCTATATCGACGGTGCAGGCTCCAGCGAAACACAAATGGTCGAAGACGGCCAGCTCATGGATCTGAGCGAATGGTGGCAGACGCTGACCTTGGAAGATGGAACGCCCTTGAGCGAAGCGTTCCTTGTGCCGCCCAGCGTCTGGGACGGGAAAGTGTATACGCTTCCGCTGATTTTTGACAACCGTGGCATCTGGTATGACATTGCATGGTTTGAAGAAAACGGCTGGGAAGTGCCCACAGACTATGATTCATGGATGGCGTCCATGGAGATCATTCGAAACGAGACCGGCATTGCGCCGATTGCCACGACCGGCGTGTATCCGGCGGTGTTTATGAAGGGTGTCCTGTATCCTGCCTTGGCCAGCGAGGGAGGTTTGGATTTCTTGATGAGCCTGATTGACGGCGAAGAGGGCGCCTGGGCAAGCGAACAGACGCTTACTGTGGCCAAGCGCATTGAAGCGATGGTTACCAACGGATACATTGACCCCGATTTCGCCGCCCTGACGCATACAGAGGCGCAGATGAACTTCCTGAACCATTTGAATGCCTATGTGCCGGTCGGTTTCTGGTTGCCGCAGGAGATGGCTGGCTCCATTCCTGAAGATTTTGAGTTTGGTATCATTCCTACGCCGATGAATACCGCCGACAGCGTAAAGGCCATCATTCCTGACATCCATCCCATCGGCATTGCCGCCAAGGCAAAAAACCCCGAGGCGGCCAAGGCGTTTGTTGAACATCTCCTTTCTGTTGAAATGGCCAATGTGTTTGCCGAAATGAATCGGGTTATGTACAACCTCCGTGATTTCGGCCTGGATGAAAACCCGAATGTTCCGCAGTATCTCAAAAACGCCAGTCAGCTCATCAGTGCTGAGGACGTCGTCATGATGCCGCTTGAGCACGCTATGGCTTCCGAATTGGAGTCCATGGTGGGCAATCTGCTGGTCTCCATGCTCATGGGTGATATCACTGCGGAAGAGTTCTGTGCGCAGGCGGAGGAATCTGCAGCCACCTATCGTGCCAATCGATAAGACAACGCATTGCCACATGCCGGTTGCGCCGAAGGAGTTCATCTCCCTCGGCGTCCCGGCGTATCTGTGCAAAACAGGCGCTTCCTATGTGCATAATATAAGAAAGGAGGCAACCGGCATGATACAATCCAGACGGCAAAAATACGGCTTCTTGGCGTTTTGCATCGTTCCAGCGTTGCTGTTGTTCCTCATTGTCACGATTTACCCCTTAGGGTATGGCTTGTATATGTCGTTTTTTAAGTGGTCTGGCGCCAGCAGCAACAGAGAATTCATCGGGCTTGCCAACTATGCGCGCCTGTTTTCCGACAAGCTCATTCCCGTTTCCATCTACAACGATTATTTTCTTGTGGTCGTAAAGATGGTTTTTATCATGTTGCTTGCCCTCCTGTTTGCTGTCGCGTTGACGCAAATGCGCATCCGCGAAGCGGCAGTATACCGGTTCGTCTTCTTTTTTCCCAACATTATGCCGGTGGCCTCTATGGCCATTCTATGGCTGTTCATTTTCAGCGCCAAGATGGGGTTGCTCAACGGCATACTGGATGGTATCGGTTTGGACACATGGACGCGTGCCTGGCTTGGCTCTCGAGAAACCGCATTGCCTTCCATGTCTGCACCGCTGATTTGGGCTGGCGTAGGCTTGAACATGCTCTTATTTATGGGCGCCATTGGCAATATTCCCAGCACCGTCTACGAAGCCGCCGAGCTGGACGGAGCCGTTGGCGCAAGGCGTTTCCTTCATATCACAATGCCCCTAATCTGGCCGCAGTTTAAGACTGCGCTGATTTACTTGATTATCACAACCCTGAACGGTTCCTATGTACTGGTGCAATTGATGACGCAGGGCGGGCCGGCCAATGCCACGCTCGTGATGGGATCTTACCTGTATCAGCAAGCGTTTGTCCACTACAACTTCGGATATGGAGCCACCATTGGCATGATGATATTGGTCATTACCTTTGCAACCGTACTTGTCATGCAGCGTCTGCTCCGGCGTGATGATGTCGAGTACTGAGGAGGATGCGTATGAAAATCAGGCGTTGGCTTGTTACCGGCATCATACGAACCATACTGCTGTTATGGTCTGTTATGGTAATATATCCGCTAGTATGGATGTTTTTGAGCGCGTTTAAGACCACAACCGAACTGTATACAACGCCATGGGCGCTGCCCAGCGCCTATCTTCCCGACAATTTTATCATTGCCTGGGATCGGTATATGCCCATAGCAAACTGGCCTACAAGTTTTGATTTGGTGCTCGTCTGCAAAAAGGGAGAAGATGCCGTGCTGCGCCATTTTGCCGCTGCCATTCGCTGCCAGGATTCTCCCGAAAGCTGATGCGCGGCTTGTTTTCAAGTCCTGGCAAATCTCCCAAAAGACGCAAAAACCCCCGCCTACGCGGAGGTTATGTGACGCACAAACAGGCCGAGACTTACTCCTCTTCCGGAGCGGACACGGGGCACACGCTCGCGCAAGCGCCGCAGCTGATGCACTTTTCCGCATCGATTTCATACTTGCCGTCGCCTTCGGAAATCGCCTCCACCGGGCATTCGGACTCGCACGCGCCGCACGCGATGCACTCATCGTTAATCTTATACGCCATAAATTGCACCTCCTTCTCGGGTTGTCGTGCGTATTGTATCACCTTTCTTGCGGGAATGCAATCCCATTTTTGCACACGCATCGTTTATCGTACCCGCCATTCGTCTTCGCGTGATATATTGAGCAAAACGCCCACCGCGGCCATAAAAATGGCGACGGAGGTGCCGCCGGCGCTGAAAAAGGGCAGCGGCAGCCCTGTCGTCGGCAGGATGCCCACCACGACGCCCATGTTCAGAAAGGCCTGTACGCCAATCATGGCGGTGATGCCCGCCGCCAGGAGGCTGCCGAAGCGGTCCGGGCACCGCAGCGCCACCCGCAGCCCGGCGTATACAAACGCGAGAAACAGCGCGACGACGCATAGGCAGCCCACCAGCCCAAAGTCCTCGGCGATAGAGGCGAAGATAAAGTCCGACTCCGGATACGGCAGATACGCCGTCTTCTGGCGCCCCTGCCCCAGGCCCATGCCGAAAAGGCCGCCCGAGCCAAAGGCAATGAGCGATTGCGAGAGTTGATACCCCTCGTCGCTCATCTGCGCGAACGGGTCGCGAAAGGACAGCAGCCGCTCCCGGCGATACGGTTCGCTCCAGGCGTAGTACAGGCCCAACGCCATGCCGCCCAATCCCAGGACGCCCAGGTGATGCACGCGGGCGCCCGCCACGGCTACCATGACAAAGGCGACAATCAGGATGCTGCCGGCCGTGGAAAGGTTGGGCTGCTCGAGAATCATCAGGAACATGACGCCCGGCACCAGCAGCACCGGAAGCAGGCCCGTAAAGAACCTGCGCACGCGCTCGCCCTTGTTGCACAGGGCGTTGGCCATATAAACAATCATGGCGAACTTGGCAAACTCCGAGGGCTGAAAGCTCATCCCTGCCAGGTTCAGCCAGCGCCGGGAGCCGTTGGCCAGCACCCCGATGCCCGGGATGAGCACGAGCGCAAGCAGCGCCGCGCTTCCCGCCAGCAGGCTCAGGATGACCCACGGGCGGCGGTAGAAGCGGTAAGGTATCCGCGAGCAGGCCGTCAGCGCCGCCGTGCCCAGCGCGATGCCCGCGAGCTGCTGGCGCACCTTGGCGTAGGCGTCTCCGCTGTCTTGGAAGGTATAATAGCTGGCGCTGAAGAGCGAAACCAGCCCGCACATCAGCAGCAGAATCAAAAGGACCAGCACGCGCATGTCCATGCGCCCGCCGGTCTCTTTCAGCGCAGCTCCTCTTTCGTGTCGCATGTGCCGGACGCTTCGCTCCGTCATACCGCGACCCTTTCTATACGGTTTTCGTCTGATTTATGATACGCGCCCGTCCCGGGGCCTCATGCCAGAGCGTTGACAATCCGCTTGAATTGTTTTCCCCGCTCCTCGTAGTCCGAGAACATGTCGAAGCTGGCGCAGGCGGGCGAAAGCAGCACCGCGCCGCCCCGCTCGGCCGCCTGCCGGGCCAGGCGCACGGCCTTTTCCAGGTCGTATCCCGCGGTCTGGTATGCCGAATAGCCAGCCCTTTCCAGCGCCTCCCCTATCTTTCCGGCGGTTTTGCCCATCAGCACCACAGAGCGAATGTTTGGATTGGCCCGGATGGCCCGGGCAAACCCGTCGAAGGAGGTCCCCTTTTCGTCGCCGCCGGCGATCAGCACCGTGGGAACGGTCATGCCTTCCACCGCACGGATGGACGCATCCGGGTTGGTGCCCTTGCTGTCGTTGATGTAGCGCACCCCGTCCAGCACGCGCACGCTCTCCATGCGATGCTCGACCCCCGCAAACGTGCGCAGCGTATGCCGGATGACCGGCGCCGGGACGCCCAGGCAGGACGCCATGGCCGAGGCGGCCAGCGCGTTTTCCAAATTGTGCGGCCCGGGCAGGCTCAGCGCGTCCACGCCGCACAGCGCCCGACCCTCCACAAGAATCTGTTCGTTTTCGACCCATGCGCCCGTCTCCTGCGGCGTGAGGCGCGAGAAGGGCACCGCCTGCGCGCGCGTCTGCGAGGCCACCTGCGCGCAGAACGGGTCGTCCGCGTTGTAGACAAAGAAATCCCGCGCTTCCTGCCGCTCGGTGATGCGGGACTTCAGCGCGCCGTATGCTTCCATGGTGCCGTGGCGGTTCAGATGGTCCGGCGTGAGGTTCAGCAGCGCCGCCACATGCGGATGAAACCGGTCCACGGTCTCCAGCTGAAAGCTGGACACCTCAATGACGCAGACGTCCTCCTCCCGCGTCTCCAGGGCCACCCCGGACAGCGCCAGCCCGATATTCCCCGCGACGAAAGCGCGCCGCCCGGCATTGCGGAGCATTTCGCCGGTCAGCGAGACGGTGGTGGTTTTCCCGTTCGTCCCCGTGACGGCGACCTGCGTGCCGCGCACAAACCGGGCCGCCAGCTCCAGCTCGCCCAGCACCGGCACGTGCAGGGCCTGCGCGCGGCGCACGACCGGCGCGTCCATGGGCACCGCGGGGCTGACGACCACAGCGTCGCACCCGTCCACCAGCGTTTCCGGCATCTCGCCCAGGCGCGCCTGGCAGCCCATGGCAATCAGCGTATCCAGTCCCGCCTTGTCCGGCCGGCTGTCGCTGAGGACCGGCAGCGCCCCCTGCGCGCACAGAAGCCCGGCAGCCGCCACGCCGCTGCGCGCCATGCCTACGACCAACACACGTTTATTTTTCCAATCTTCGCCCATGGTTTGCCCTCACAGGCTGCCATGCCCCGCAATGCCCAGCAGCGCAATCAGGCACAGCACCACCGTCGCAATGGCGTACATCGATACAATGCGCGTTTCCGGCACGCCGCACAGCTCAAAATGATGGTGCAGCGGGGACATTTTGAAAATGCGCTTGCCGTGCGTCGCCTTAAAGTAGATTCTCTGCAGGAACACCGACAGCAGCGACACCGCGTATGCGCCGCCCGCTATCGGGATGAGCAGCGGCAGGCGCAGCATGATGGCGACCGCCGCCATCAGCCCGCCCAGGAACATCGAGCCGGTGTCTCCCATGATGACCTGCGCCGGATGCAGGTTAAAGCGCAGATAGCCCAGCAGCGCGCCGCAGCAGGCCGCGCAGACGAGGGCCAGGTTGAGGCAGTTTTCCTGCGCGGACGCCGTCAGCGTCCCGGCCAGCAGCAGCGCAATGATGGCAAACGTCGCGCTCATCACGGTCGTCACGCCCGCGCACAGGCCGTCCAGCCCGTCCAGGAGGTTGGCGCCGTTGGTGGTGCAGACGATGACAAACATCATTGCCGGGATATACAGCCAGCCCATCTCCCATTCCACGTCCAGGAAAGGCACGTATACGGCGGAGCCAATCTCTGGGTGCAGGTAGCAGTAGGCCGAAAACGCCGCCGCCAGCACGATTTGTCCGATGAGCTTCTGCCGCTCGCTCAGCCCCTGGTTTTTCTTCGCGCGGATTTTCGCCATATCGTCCAGAAAGCCGAGCAGCAGGTTCAGCGCCGCAAAAAGCAGCGCGGCCAGCGCCATGTCGGACATCGGCTGAAACGCGCCCACGCGCAGCGCCAGGGCCACGACCACCGTGACCAGCGCAAACAGCAGGCCGCCCATGGTCGGCGTCCCCTGCTTCTGCCTGTGCGATTCCGGCGCCAGTTCATAAACGTTCTGCCCGAACTTTAACTTGCGCAGCTCCCGAATTGCCCACGGTCCCGCGGCGAGGACCGCGGCAAAGGCAATCAAAACCGCCCAAACCATCCTTTGCATCGCTTCATGCCTCCGTGTTTTCCCGCATTTCCCTGAGCAGCTGTGCTACGATGCTCTTTTCGTCAAAGGGGCGCTTGACCCCGCGAACCTCCTGATACGTCTCGTGCCCTTTCCCGGCCAGCACCACCACGTCGCCGTCGCGCGCCATGGACAGCGCATACCGGATGGCTTCGCGCCGGTCCTCGATGACGCAGTACGCGCCGCCCGTGGGCCGGATGCCCTCCTCGACCGTCTCGAGGATGGCGTAGGGGTCCTCGTTGCGGGCGTTGTCGCTGGTCAGAATGCTGAAATCCGCCATCCGTCCGCCGATTTCCCCCATCAGCGGCCGCTTTTCCCGGTCGCGGTCTCCGCCGCAGCCGAACAGCGCAATCACGCGGTTGCGCGCAAAGCTGCGCACCATGCTCAGGATGTTTTCCAGCGCGGCGGGGGCGTGCGAATAGTCCAGAACCACCTTAAAAGGCGTATCGGTGTCCAGCACCTCGGCGCGGCCCGGCACGACGCGCACGGCCTCCAGGCCCTCGCGGATTTCCTCCATCCGCGCGCCGACAATCATCCCCAGCGCCGCCGCGGTCATGGCGTTGTACACGTTGAACATGCCGGTCAGGCGCAGATGTATCGGCGTTTCCAGCGCGCCGGTCAGCTGCAGCATGAAGGAAACGCCGTCCTCGGAAATCTCGATGTCCCGCGCGGCGATGTCGCAGTCGGAACGGATGCCGTATGTCACATAGGGAAGCTCGATGCCCTCCAGCATAAAGACCGTCGTTTCCTCGTCCGCGTTGAACGCGCAGTTGCGCGCATGCGAGGGCAGGAACAGCTTTTTCTTGGCCGCCGCGTAGTTTTCCATCGTATGGAAATAGTCCAGGTGGTCCTGGGACAGGTTGGTGTACGCCACCGCGTCAAAGACGATGCCGTCCAGGCGGTGCATGTCCAGCGCGTGGGCGGACGCCTCCATGACCACTGCGCGCACGCCTTCCTGCTCCATGCGCCAGAGCGTCTCGTGCAGGTCGATGGGGTCGGGCGTGGTGAGGTTGGAGGTAAGCACCGTATCGCCGATAATCTTGCCAATGGTGCCAATCAGGCCGCATTTCAGGCCCATATGCTCCAGCACGGATTTGACCAGGTAGGACGAGGTGGTCTTTCCCTTGGTGCCCGTAACGGCCAGCATGCGCATCTTTCGCGCCGGATGCCCGTAAAACGCGCCCGCCATGTGCGCCATGGCCTCGCGCACGTTCTCCACCTGCGCCTGCGGCACGTCGATTTCGGGCAGAAGGCGCTCTACGATCAGCGCGGCCGCGCCCCCGTCCACCGCACGCCGGGCAAAGGCATGCCCGTCAAACGTCGCGCCGGAGACGCAGAAAAACGCGCTCCCCGCCAGGCGGTCCGCCTGGCGCGAGTCCGCGCAAAGCCCCCTGATTTCCACATCCGCCTCGCCCGAAATGCCGACCAGTCCGGGCGCCTGCTCCGCCAAATTTCGAAGTGTCATGCCAAGCCTCCCTTATATGCGCTCCGCGCCCCTGCCCGCGGCCGTTCAGCGCGTTTCAAACGTCACCGTCACCGTGCTGCCCGGCGCCACGAACGTATCCGCCGCCGGCCGCTGCCCCGTCGCCAAACCGCTGCCGTCCACCTGCAGGTTCAGATTGCGGGCCCGCAGCTGCCGGCTGGCTTCCACGATGCTCATGCCCGTCACGTCCGGCACCAGCACGTACGCCTGCGCGTCCGGCGGTTCCCCGTCGGTCACATACAGCATCACCAGCGAGCCTTCCGCCATTTCCGCGCCGGGCGCGGGCAGCTGCGAAAGCACGGTCTGCGCCTCTCCGTCCGTCATGCCCGACAGGCCGGCGGCCTTCAGCGCTTCCATGGCCTCCTCCACCGACAGCCCCGTCACCTCCGGCACGCGCACCGTGGCCGTATCGTTCCGGCCGTCGGGCTGAATGCCCAGATAGGGCAGCGTGTCGGCCAGGATTTGCCGGGCAAAGGGCGCGGCGGTGGTGCCGCCGTAATCCGGCTGCAATTCCGCTTCGTCCACAATCACCAGCACGGCCACCTGCGGGTCGTCGGCGGGCGCGAAGCCCACGAACGAGCCGATGTGCACGTCATGCGCGATGCGCCCGTCCCGGTACACCTGCGCCGTGCCCGTCTTGCCGCCGATGCGGTAGCCTTCCACGGCCGCATTGCGTCCGCCGCCCTGCGCCACGACGTTCTCCAGGAGCGCGCGCATCGTCGCGCTGGTTTCCCCGGAAATGGGACGGGACACCACGGTCGGCAGCGTCCGCTGGAGCACCTCGCCGTCCTGCGCGACGATTTCCTCCACCAGGTAGGGCTGCATCAGGTATCCGCCGTTGACCACGGCGCAGGCGGCCGTAATCATCTGCAGGGGCGTGACCGTCACGCTCTGGCCAAAGCCGATGCGCGCCAGGTCCACATCCTTGACGTATTTGCGCCCAATCAGCAGCCCCGCGCTCTCCCCCGGCAGGTCGACGCCCGTTTTCGTCCCCAGCCCGAAGGCGTAGAGATATTGATAAAACGTTTCCACGCCCAGTCTTAATCCCAATTCGGTAAATACTGGGTTGCAGGAGTTCATCAGCGCCTCCGCCATCGTCTCCGCGCCGTGGCTGGAACGCCAGCAGCGAATCCGGTCTCCGTTGACGGTGATGGAGCCGGAGCAGTAGAACCCCTCTTCCGGCGTGGTCAGGCCCGCGTCGAGCGCGGCGGCGGCAGTGAGGATTTTGAAGGTCGAGCCGGGCTCATAGACATCGCTGATGAGCTGGATGCGCATGCCTTCCTGCAGGGCGTCCAAATCGCTGCGCGGCGGGTCGTTCGGGTCAAAGGCGGGCAGGATGCTCATGGCCAGGATGGCGGCCGTATCCGGCTCCATCACGATGGCCATCACGCGCCGCGCGCCGTTGACCGCGAGGCATTCCCGCAGCACCCTGTCCACAAACGCCTGGATGGTGCTGTCCACCGTCAGGCGCACGTTCGCGCCGGGCGTGGCGGGAATATAGGAAGTCTTCCCGTCCGGCAGGGTGCGCGCCCGCGCGTCCACCTCCGAGACGATGCGGCCCGGCGTGCCGGCCAGGAAGTCGTCGTACTGCTGCTCCAGGCCGGATTGGCCCTCCCCGTCGACGGTGGTCAGCCCGAGCACCTGCGAAAGCATGGTCCCGTGGGGGTAAAAGCGCAGGCTGTCCTGGTCAAAGGTAATCCCGGCCAGGGCCTGCGGCTGCTCGGCCGCCAGGTCGCGGATGGCGTCCACCACGTCGCGCGTCACCTGCCGCTTGAGCGTGACCGTCGCCATGTCGCGCCGGGCCAGCTTTGCCTCCACCGCCTCCCGCTCCAGCCCCAGCAAGGGGCAGAGCAGGTCGCACAGCGCTTCCACGTCCTGCACCTGCCGGGGCGCTGCGCTGACGATATAGGCGGTGGCGTTGCGCGCCAGCACGTCCCCGTTCCGGTCGAGGATGGCGCCCCGTTCCGCCGTAATCACGCCCGAGCGCGTCCACTGCGCCACGCCCCGGGCGGTCAGCGCCTCCGCGTCCACAATCGTCAGCCTGCCCACGCGCACCACCACGGCGAAAAAAAGAAGGGTGATGATCACGCCCAGCCAGATCAGCCGCTTTCGTATGATCATCCCCGGTGTGGTCAAACGCATCGCCTCCCGGTCCAACCGTTCGCGGCGTTTCTGTGGCGGCTGCGCTTATCCTCCTATCAGGCCGAGCAGAAGCGAAAACAGGCTTCGATTCTCCTGCGGCGTCTTTTGCACCGTGATGTCCGATACCGGCGCTTCGTCAGACGGCAGATAGACGGTGATGACCTGCGATGCGTCCGGCATCTGCATGCCCAGGCGGTTGAGCGCGATGCTCTGGATGCGCGTGGCGTCGCCCGCCTCTGCGATGCGCACCTCCAGCGTGTCGATGAGCTCCTGCGTGCGCGCCACCTCGACCTTGGACGCGTCGATTTGCTTGCTCAGCGACGCGGCTTCCGCGCGCAGGTGCAAAAGCCCGAAGGCCATCGCGAACACCAGGCCCGCCGTCGACAGCAGCACCACCCACAGCGGCAGGCGCAGGCCCGCGGCATGCCGGCGCTGGTACCGGGGACGCTCCAGCGGCCGCGGGCTGGTTGCAGGGCTGCCCGCCAGCGCGGCGCTGCCATCCGTTCCAAAGGAATACGCTTTGGCATACGGGGTGATGTGCCTGGACGCCATAGCGATTCCTCCCCTCATGGAACGGACTGGTACGCCGCACCGGCGCGCAAAGGTCAGTACGTCTCGTTGACATGACGCCGCAGGGCTGCAAAGTTCTCGCGCGCCTTGCGCGTCTTCTCCACAAACGCGGCGGTATCCCAGATTTCGATATGGTCGCGCATGCCCACGAAGGTCAGTTCGCGGGACAGGCCGATTGCCTCGCGAAGGTTGGCCGGCAACAGCACCCGGCCCTGCGCGTCCATCTCCATCTCCGTCTGCGCGTTGGCCATGATATAGCGCAGATAGTCCATACCTTCCTCGTCCGTGTCGCGCACGCGCCCCAGCTGCTCGTTCACCGACTCCCATTTTTCCTGCGGATACAGGGCCAGCGCCTCGATGCTGCTGTTGAGCGCCATGGTGAAATTGGAACCCAGTTTCTCGCGGAAGCTTGCCGGAATGATTGCACGGCCTTTGCCGTCCAGGCTATGCGAAAACGTGCCCGCAAATACGCCCGTCATCCTGCCGACCCCCTCCTCTGCCACGGAGAAACTCCACTTTCATCCACTTATTACCTTTATACACCACTTTCTCCCACTTTGCAAGACTTGTGAGCAGATTTTTTCCTTTACGAATCAGCGAAAAAACGTCACAAATTTATGACGAAGCGGCAAATACGAACAATGTTCGCGTGTGCCCGCGCTTTCTGGCAGAAACCCACGATATAGCGTATGTTTCCTGGCATAAACGGCTATTTTGCTCCTGCATTTACAAATATGATGCGAACACATGCGAATACAATATTACGAAACTTTTACTTTTTCTCGGTAAAATATGACAGCACCTCCTGTGCCCCAAAGAGCACAATTTTTTCTATGCGAACGGAAATAAAAATATGCCGTTCTCCACCGCGTTTTCACGGCGCCCTTGTGGGGGCGAGGCAAATCTGCTACAATGGCGGCGGAGGGATTCGCGTGCCCAAGCTTGCGCCGTATCATCGTGATTTGCCTTACGCCTATGCGCCCGGCATTTTTCCCAGCCATGCGCTTTTGCAGGCGCGCCCCGCCTGCGCGCGGCGGCTGCTGGTGCATTCCGCCGCGGCGGACAGCGAGGGCGTGGCGTCGCTGCGCGCGCGGTGCGAAGCGCTGGGCGTTCGCGTGGAAACGGCGGACCATGCGCTGGCGCGGCTGAGCAGGAAGGAAAACTGCTTCGCGGCCGTCGTGTTTGACAAATTTTCCGACGAGCTTGCTTCCGACGCCCCGCATGTGGTGCTGCACCGGCCTGCGGATATGGGGAACCTGGGCACCATTCTGCGGACCTGCCTGGGCTTTGGCCTGCGGGACGTGGCGCTGGTGCGCCCTGCGGCGGACGTGTTTGACCCGCGCGTGGTGCGCGCCTCCATGGGCGCGCTGTTTTCCCTGCGCGTGCGCTATGTGGACGATTTCCCGGCCTACCGCGAGGCATACCCGCATCATGCGCTGTATCCGTTTATGCTGGACGGAGCGCTTCCGCTCGCGCAGGCGGCGGCGCAGGGCCGCCGGCCCTACGCGCTCGTTTTCGGCAACGAGGCGTCGGGACTGCCGCCCGACTTTGCGCGCATGGGCCAGGCCGTGCGCATCCGCCACAGCGACGCCATCGATTCGCTCAACCTGGCCATGGCCGTTTCCATTGCGGCCTATGCCTTTACGGAACGGGATTTTCAAAAGGGGGATTGACCTATGGAGGAGGTTTACGCACAGGTACGCGAGGCGGTGCGCTTTGTCTGCCGCCAGGGACACGTGCAGCCGGGCTCGCTGTTCGTTCTGGGATGCTCTACCAGCGAAATCGCGGGCGGCCGCATCGGAAAAGCCGGCTCGCCGCAGCTCGGCTACGAGGTGGCGCGCGGCGCATGGGAGGCCTGCGAAGAGGCAGGCGTCGCGCTGGCCGTCCAATGCTGCGAGCATCTCAACCGCGCGCTGGTGCTTCCCCGCCAGGCCGCGCTGTCGCGCGGCTACGCGCCCGTGGCGGTCGTGCCCCATCCGCACGCGGGCGGTTCCTGTGCGGCGGCGATGTACCGTCTGCTGCCCGACCCCGTGGTGGTGGAGGCCGTCGAGGCCGAAGCCGGCCTGGACATCGGCGAAACGCTCATCGGGATGCACCTGCGCCCCGTGGCGGTGCCGCTGCGCCCGGAAACGCCGCTGCTGGGCCAGGCGCGCGTGACGATGGCATATACGCGCCCCAAATTCATCGGAGGCTCACGGGCCCGGTATACCCTGGAGGATTGAGGGCGCGGAGCGCGGGTTTTGACAGGCGGCGTGCACTGTGGTATAATATATTGGTTTATTCTGTGGCAGAAGGTGGCTGGGGATATGTACAAGGAGCGCACGGACAGGCTGCTGGCGCTTTTGAAGGCCGCGGGCGCGCAGGGCGCGCTGATTCACAAGCCTTCCAACATGCGCTGGCTCAGCGGTTACACGGGGGAGGGCCTGGTGCTGGTGGCCGACGGATTGCGGGCCATTCTGACCGATTTCCGTTACACCGAGCAGGCCGAACAGCAGGCGCCGGACTATACCGTCCATATGACCACGGCGGAGCGCACGGCGGAAAAGCTGGCGGCGGAGCTCGTCGGCGCGCAGGGCGCTGCGGTGCTGGCGTTTGAGGACGACGAGGTGACCGTGCGCGGCATGAAGGCGCTGACGGAGGCCATGCCCGGCGTGCGCTTTGTGCCGGTGGACCGCCGGGTGGAGATGCTCCGGGAGCGCAAGGACGAGGAGGAAATCGCGCTGGTTGAAAAGGCCTGCGCCATTTCCTGCGCCGCCTTTGAGCACATGCTCGGCGTCATCCGGCCCGGAATGACCGAGCTGGAAATCCGCTTTGCGCTGGAAAACGCGCTCTATCGCGGGGGCGCGGAGAAGCTTGCGTTCGACACCATCGTCGCCACGGGGCCCAACGGTTCCCTGCCCCACGCAATTCCCGGAAACCGCGTGGTGGAAAAGGGGCACATGGTCACCATGGACTTCGGCGCGCGATACGGCGGCTACTGCGCCGATATTACGCGCACGGTGGCCGTAGGCTCGCTGGACGACAAGCAGCGGCACGTGTACGATACGGTATTGCAGGCGCAGCTGCGCGCGCTGGACGCCATCCGTCCGGGCGCCCGGTGCAGCGACGTGGACCGTATCGCCCGCTCGTTCATTGACGAGCGCGGCTACGCGGGCCGGTTCGGCCATGGCCTGGGACACGCGGTGGGCCTGGATATCCACGAAAGCCCGCGCCTGAGTCCCACATGCGGGCAGGTGCTGGAGGCGGGCATCGTCATTACCAACGAGCCGGGCGTATACCTGCCGGGTCAATGCGGATGCCGCATTGAGGATACCGTCCTGGTCACGCCGGACGGCTGCCGCCGGCTGACGCCGGCAACCAAGGAACTGATTATACTGTAGGAGGGGTCTTTTCGTGATTACTGCGGGCGATTTTCGCAAGGGCGTTACCGTGGAATGGGACAACGGCGTATGGATTATCGTGGATTTCCAGCACGTCAAGCCGGGCAAGGGCGCGGCGTTTGTGCGCACGAAAATCAAGAACATCATGACCGGCGCGGTGGTGGAACGCTCCTTCAACCCCACCGACAAAATGCCGCGCGCCCACATCGAAACCAAGGAGATGCAGTATCTCTACAACGACGGCGAGCTGTACTACTTCATGGACACCGAGACCTACGAGCAAATCCCGCTGAACAAGTCCGAAGTCGAGGACATGATTCACTTCGTCAAGGAAAATGAAAACGTGTCCGTCAAGTTCTTCAAGGGCAAGGCTTTCTCGGTGGAAGCGCCGAACTTCGTGGAGATGGAAATCGTCGATACCGAACCCGGTTTCAAGGGCGACACCGCTTCCAACACCACCAAACCCGCCACGACCGAAACCGGCTATGTGGTCAACGTGCCGCTGTTTATCAACATCGGCGACCATATCCGCATTGATACCCGCACCGGCGAATACATGGAGCGCATGTAATCCTCTGCGCGAACGGTTCCGCAGCACGGCCGGAGGCCGGGCGGCGCGCCGGGTTTCGCGCGAACGTCTCCCCCGAACGATGCGCGCCGGCCCCCCCCGCAACGGGCGGACGGCGCGGACGAACCACACGCCCTGCCGCCCGAATCGCCGGCAAGGCGTTTGAAGTTACGCGCAAACACGACATGAGAAAGGAGCCTCCCCCATGAGCAATCTGTCCGACCGCGTATCCTACCTCAAGGGCCTGGCCGAAGGCATGGAAATCGGCGAGGAAAGCAAGATGGGCAAGCTGGTGCTGGCCATCATCGACACGCTGGGCAGCGTGGCCGAGGCAATGCAGCAGCTGGCCGACGACCACAAGGAGCTGGACGAATACGTCGAGAGCATTGACGACGACCTGTCCGAGATTGAAGAAGCCCTGTTTGACGATGAGGACGAAGACGACGACGAGGACGAGGACGACGACGAGGACCTCATCGAGTGCGAGTGCCCGCACTGCGGCAATACCATTTACTTCGACGCGGAGTCCTTCGACCTGGCGGACGACCACAGCTGTCCCAACTGCGGCAAACCGCTCTTTGACGAGTCCGAAGAGGGAGACGAGGGCGAGGACGGAGACAAATAAAGAACGGGCAAAGGAACTTTGGGCCGCTTCCGACGAAGCGGCCGACCGTCGACAAAGCCTTGTCGACGGTTTTTCGCTGCAAGGCTGTTTCTCAGCCTTGCAGCGAAGGGAAC
>NHCFR05603__coassemble_512_pt1 | contig 26948 bp, 24 predicted proteins | sample NHCFR05603__metabat2_high_PE_044 | metagenome-assembled genome bin NHCFR05603
TCCTTCATCTCCTATGCCATGGCGGTCATTATCAATCGTGCGCTGCCGGATGTGCGCGACGGGCTCAAGCCCGTGCATCGCCGCATCCTCTACGCCATGCACGAACTGGGCATGACCCCGGACAAACCCTACCGCAAAAGCGCCCGTATCGTCGGCGACGTGCTGGGCAAATACCATCCGCACGGCGACACCGCGGTCTACGACGCCATGGTGCGCCTGGCGCAGGATTTTTCCTGCCGCTATATGCTGGTGGAAGGCCAGGGCAACTTCGGCTCCGTGGACGGCGACAGCGCGGCCGCCATGCGCTATACCGAGGCGAGGATGGCCCGGATTACGCAGGAAATGGTGCGCGACCTGGATAAGGAAACGGTGGATTTCTACCCCAACTTCGATGAAACGCTCATGCAGCCCGCCGTGCTGCCCTCTCGCTTCCCCAACCTGCTGGTCAACGGCTCCAGCGGCATTGCCGTCGGCATGGCCACCAACATCCCGCCGCATAACCTCGGCGAGGTCATCGACGGCCTCGACTACCTCATCGACCATCCCGACTGCACCGTCTCCGACCTGATGACCTTCATCAAGGGCCCGGATTTCCCCACCGGCGGCATCATCCTGGGCAAATCGGGCATCTACGAAGCATACAATACCGGCCGCGGCCGGCTTATCACGCGCGCCCGAACGGACATCGAGGCCATGTCGGCCAACCGCAGCCGTATTCTGGTCACGGAAATCCCCTACATGGTCAACAAAGCGCGCCTGATAGAAAAAATCGCGGAGCTGGTGCATGAAAAGCGCCTGGAGGGCATCTCCGATATCCGCGACGAGAGCGACCGCAACGGCATGCGCATCGTCATCGAGCTCAAAAAGGACGTCAACCCCACCGTCGTGCTCAATTATCTCTATAAGCACACGCAGCTGCAGGAAACCTTCGGCGTTATCATGCTCGCTCTGGTGGACGGCGAGCCAAAATTCCTCACGCTCAAGCAGATGCTCTTCCATTATCTGGAGCACCAGAAGGATGTCATCGTCCGCCGCACCCGCTATGAGCTCGACCGCGCCGAGCAGCGCGCCCATATTCTGCAGGGACTGCTCATCGCGCTGGATCATATTGACGAAGTCGTCGCCATCATCCGCGGCAGCCGCAACGCCAACGAAGCGCGGCCTCGCCTGATGGAGCGCTTTGCGCTGAGTGAAAAGCAGGCGCAGGCCATTTTGGATATGCGCCTTTCCCGCCTGACGGGCCTGGAGCGCGAGCGCCTGGAGGAGGAACTCGCCGCGCTGGAGGCGACCATCGCCCACCTCCAGGCGGTGCTGGCCAGCGACCGGATGGTGCTGGATATCATCAAGGAAGAGCTGGGCGATATCCGCCGCCGCTACGCGGACGCGCGCCGGACGGAGCTGACGGCTCTGGAAGGCGAAATCGACCCGGAAGACCTCATCCAGGAGCAGGACATGGTCGTCACCCTCACCCACTTCGGCTATGCCAAACGCTGCGCCAAGAACGTCTACCGCTCGCAGAATCGCGGGGGCCGCGGCGTCTCGGGGCTGACCACGCGCGAGGAAGACTATGCCGAGCAGATGCGCGTGGTCTCCACGCATGACGATATCATGTTCTTCACCAACCGCGGCCGGGTCCATTCCATCAAGTGCTACGAAATCCCCGAGGCGGGGCGCACCGCGCGCGGCACCGCCATCGTCAACCTCCTGCAGCTGGAGGGCGGCGAAAAGGTCACCGCCATGATTCCCATCCCCGCGGACGCCGCCGGCTGCAACCTGGTCATGGCCACCCGCGACGGCCTGATCAAAAAGACCGCTCTGGAGGAATTCCAGAACCTGCGGCGCGCGGGCCTCATCGCCATCATCCTGCGCGAGGGCGACGAGCTGATCGGCGTGGAACTGACCCATGGCGACGACCAGCTGCTGCTGGGCACGCGCCAGGGCATGGCCATCCGCTTCCCGGAGACCGATATCCGCCTGATGGGCCGCGCCAGCATGGGCGTGCGCTCCATCGACCTGTCGGAGGGCGACGGCGTCATCGGGCTGAGCAAGGTCGAGGAAGGCGCGCTGGTGCTGGGCATCACCACCGCGGGCTACGGCAAGCGCACCGAAATCGATGAATACCGCGTGCAGAGCCGCGCGGGCAAGGGCATTATCGCCATGCGCCTGACGGAAAAAACCGGCCTGCTGGCCGCGCAGCTCCTCGTGCAGCCCGGCATGGATCTCCTGCTGATTACCGACGACGGCACCATCATCCGCACGCCCGTGGACAGCGTCAGCATCACCGGCCGCAACACCCAGGGCGTGCGCCTGATGCGCGTCGCGGAAAACGCGCAGGTCGTGGGCGTCGCCCTGGCCGAACCGGAGGAGGACGCCGACGAAAACGCCTCCGCCGAACCGGAGGACAGCGCGGAGGACGAAGCCTCGTCCGCCCCGGCCCGCCAGGAGGATCCCGCGGAAGACCTGTAATGCCGTTGCGGCGCGCTTCCGCTTCGAAAGCGCGCCCGCCGGCTGCGCCGCGGTTTTCCCGGCCCGACCGCGCGCGCCTGTCTCGCCCCGCCCTACCGACGGAAACGGAAGGCCCGGCCGCCGCTTCCGCGGCGCCCTGCAACGTCATAGCAAACCTCTGCCGGCAAAGCGGACGGTTCGGCCGTCCGCTTTGCTTTTGCGTATCCCCGCGGCGCTTCCCGCCCGCCGCGCGACGTCGCCTGCGGGCGCGCCGCTTTTTTGCCTGCGGGCATGTCCGCCAAGCGTCCTCCCTCCCAGGCCGAAGCGGCAGGCAGGCGGGCCGCAGCCCCGTTTTGCCGTTTCCCAAACGCAGTTTGCCGCTTCACGGCGCACGTCCGGCGCAGTCCCCCGGCATTCTTGCCGCCCCTGCGCTGCATCTTACCGCTCCATCGCAGCCACTCACCGCAAAACTGCTGACAAACCGCCCTGTTTCGAGTATGATATCCCTGCCGGCACACCATGGGAAAGAAGGAATGGAAGCATGAAAGTTGAGCTCAAACTCTCACCGGAACTGACCGAAGCCTACGCGGTCATCCATGCTCCGGCGCTGACGGAAGAAATCCGCAGGCTTCTCGACCTTTTCAGCGCGAAGCAGTCGCTCCTTGCGACCGACGCACGGGAGCGCACGGTTCTTTTGCGGCCCGCCGACATTTACATGGTGCAGGTTGAGGACGGGCGGACGAATATCCGCTGTGAAAAGCAAACGTACACCTCCGGCAAACGCCTCTACGAATGGGAAGCACTGCTCGGCGACGGATTCATGCGCATATCCAAAGGCACCCTCGTCAATCTGAGCATGATTGACAGCATCGCGCCGTCCTTCCAGGGCGCCGTCTGCTGCGTCCTGAAAAACGGCTGCAAGGACTATATTTCCCGAAAATACCTGCCTGCGTTCAAGGCGTATTTCGGACTGTAAGGAGGTTATCTGCAATGAAAAAAGTATGCATGAGATTGCTGACCGGCATACCGATTAGCTGCACCCTGTTTTGCCTCTTCGGCATCGTGTTCGATATCATCAGCCAGGGCCGCTTCCTCCTGGAGAACGGGTCGTATACCCGGATGGTACTGGGCGCCCTGGCCGTCGGCGCAGGCTTTTCCGTTCCTTCTGTGATTTACGATAACGACCGGCTGCCCCGCCCCCTGCAAGTCCTGTTCCACATGGGCATCGGCTGCGCGGTCATGCTGCTGGTGGCCTTCGCCGTCGGATGGATTCCCACGGAGCTTGGCCTCTGGACGGTTCTGGCCATCATCGCCGCCATGATTGCCACCGCCTTTGTGGTATGGCTCGGCTTCTGCGCCTACTATCGGTGCGAAGCCCAGAGGCTCAACGCAAAGGTGCAGCAGCGGAAGACACAGTAAACCGCAGCGCGGCGGGCCCGGCGCCTCGCCTGCTTCAGCCGGCCTCCCGCGCCTGCCGCGCATATTTGCACCAGGAAGCCAGCGTGCAGCGCTCGCATGCCGGCCTGCGCGCGCCGCACACCCTGCGCCCGTGGTAAATCAGCCAATGGTGCGCCTCTATCCAGTCCTCGCGCGCTATCGCCTCCATCAGCTGCCGTTCCGTCTGCAGCACGTCCCTGGCGTCTGCCAGCCCCAGCCGATTGGAAACACGAAATACATGCGTATCCACCGCCAGCGTCGGAATGCCAAATGCATTGGCCATGACCACGTTGGCGGTCTTTCTTCCGACGCCCGGCAGGGCCGTCAGCTCTTCCATCGTGCGCGGAACCTGGCCGCCGTACTGCTCGACCAGGATGCGGCAGGCGGCGGTAATGTTGTCCGCCTTGCTCCGAAAGCCGCACGAGGCAATATAAGGATGCAGCTCCTCCGCCGACAGCTTCGCCATGGCGAACGCGTCGGGGAACAGCGGGAACAGCTTTTCGGTTACCTTGTTGACCTGTTTGTCCGTACACTGGGCGGAAAGCATGGTAGCCACCAGCGTCTCGTACGGATTGGAAAAATGCAGCTCAGGCTTGGCTTCCGGGTATAGCCTGCGCAGCTCGGCCAGAATGTGCTCCTTGTCAGACACAGCGCCCGCTCCTTTTTCAGTCCATCAGCATCGCCTGAAAGCGCAGCGCGCCTTCGCGCCAGCGCGCCAGGCCCGCAAACACCCCGCCGCAATACACGCGCACCGGGCCGCCTTCCCTGGCCCCCTTGTCCAGCGCCTCAAACGATTGCATCGCCGCTCCGTTCCGGCAGGCGCCCGCAAAGCGGGCGGCCACGTCCGCACGGGGCAAATGGCGTATCGGGGCATCCAGAGGCGTCAGCAGCGCCGACCGGTCCTCCGCCGCCATCCATTCCTCCAGCGTAACCGCATCCTCCAGACAAAACGCGCCCGTGCGCGTGCGCAGCAGAAAGCGCATGTGCGCCGGACATCCGGCCCGCGCGCCCAGGTCATGGCACAGGGTGCGCACATAAACGCCCCGCCCGCAGGCGATGCGCAAAAGCGCGGTGTCAGGGCCGGTTGCCTCCAGAAACTCTATCGCATCCACCCGCACGGGCCTGGGCGCAAGCTGCGCCGTCTCGCCCCCGCGCGCCAGCCGGTACGCCGGCTTTCCGCCCACCTTCAGCGCCGAATACTGGGGCGGCGTCTGCAGGCTCTCGCCGGTCAGCGCCGGCATGGCGTCCCGAAGCGCCTGCCAGTCGCCCTTCCATGCGCCCGTGTGCGTTACCGTTCCCTGCGCGTCCTGGGTATCCGTCGCGCATCCCATGCAGATTTCGGCAATATACTCCTTTTCCTTGTCCGCCAGCACGTCAAACAGCCGCGCGGCCTTGCCAATCATGATGGGCAGCACCCCTGCGGCTTCCGGGTCGAGCGTTCCCGCATGCCCCGTTTTTTCGCCGGCCAGCGTCCGGCGGACAGCCACCACCGCGTCGGAAGACGTCATGCCCGGCGGCTTGAGCAAATTCAAAAACCCGTTCATCCGTGGCGTTCCCTTTCGGCCAGCAGCAGCTGCTGCACGCGCGCGCAGACATCTTCCATGGGCGCCTTGCAGGTAAACCCCGCGGCCTGCTCATGTCCGCCGCCGCCCAGCGCCATGGCGACCCGCGCCACATTATAGGGGCGCAGCGAGCGCATGCTCCCCTTGACCGCATCGCCCCGCTGGCTTAACAGGCAGGCCATGGCGACGCCCTCGGTGTTGATGCCGAAGTTGATGATGCCCTCGGTATGCTCGCCCAGCGCGCCGCAGCGGTCAAAATCCTCCTGCGTCAGGCGCATCACGGCCACGCTGCCGCCGCCCAGGATTTCCATGCTCTCCAGCGCGCGGCCAATGAGCCGCGTCTGGGCCAGCGGCCGCAAATCAAAGACCCGCCGGGAAATGTCCGATACGTCTATGCCCGCCTCCACGCAGCGCGCGGCCAGGCGCAGCGCCGCCGCATCGGTGTTGAACTGCTTGAAGTTGCCCGTATCGGTCGCCACCGCAACAAACAGACAACGGGCCGTCGGCATATCCAGCGGCACGCCCAGCAGCTCCAGCAGCTCCCCTACCAGCACGCCCGTGGCCGACAGGGGAGAACGGATGCAGTTGATGCGCGCGTAGCCCGGATTGGTCGCATGATGGTCAATCTGCGCCGTGTCGCGCGCCGCGTCAAACAGCGCCGCGCATGCGCCCAGCCTGCCGACATCGCTCACGTCCACCGCCACGGCCAGGTCAAACACATGCCCTGCCCATGCCTCCGGCGCGCAGACCGTTTCCGCCCCGTCCAGGTCCGCGTAGATGCGCGGCACGGGGTTTTCGCAGGCCACGCGCACCTGCTTGCCCATGGAAACAAGCGCGCGGCGCAGCGCAAGCGCCGAGCCGCAGGTATCGCCGTCCGGGGAAACATGAGCAATCAACAGGATATCTTCCGCCGCGCGCAGCGCGCAGGCCAACTCATGGAGCGTCTCGTTCATCGTCCGCCTCTTCCTTCGATGCGTCTGCCCTTTCGCCCTTTTCTTCTCCTGCCTGAGGCAGCACGTCCGCCAGGACCGAGGCGATATGCACGCCATAGGCGATGTTGTTGTCTATCTCAAAGAGAACCTCCGGCGTATAGCGCAGGTTCAGGCGTCTGCCCAGTTCATGCCGAATAAAGCCCGCCGCGTTCTTAAGCGCTGTCAGCATCGGCTGACGCAGCTCGTCCTCCAGCACGCTGATGCGGATTTTCGCGTAGCGCAAATCGCGCGTCACGTCCGCGCGCGTAATCGACCAGGTACCGGTTACGCGGGGATCGCGCACATCCTCGCGCAAAATGCTGTCCACCTCGCGGCGCACCTCTTCGCTGATGCGGTCAATGCGCTCAAAGCTCATGCTGCTCCTCCTTTAAGGACCGGAGAGGCCGGGCGCTCAGCGCTCGACCTCCTCGTTGACGAAACACTCGATGACGTCGCCTTCCTTCACGTCGTTGAATTTCTCCAGGCCCACGCCGCATTCAAATCCGGCGGCCACCTCGCGCGCGTCGTCCTTAAAGCGCTTGAGGGAATCCAGATTGCCTTCAAAGACGACCACGTTGTCGCGCAGCAGCCGGACGGAAGCGTTGCGCTGCACCTTGCCGTCGGTCACATAGCAGCCGGCGACCGTGCCCACGCCGCTGACCTTAAAGGTATTGCGCACCTGCGCATGGCCCAGGATGACCTCGCGATACTGCGGCGCCAGCAGGCCCTTCATGGCCTTTTCCACGTCCTCGATGGCCTGGTAGATAATCCGGTACAGCCGGATGTCCACGCCTTCGCGCAGGGCCATGTCGCGCGCGTTGTTCTCGGGGCGCACGTTAAAGCCGATGATGATGGCGCCTGCCGTCGTGGCCAGCATCACGTCGTTTTCGGTGATGGCGCCCACGCCGCCGTGGATGGTATGCACGCGCACCTCGCTGTTGGACAGCCTTTCCAGAGACTGCCGGACCGCTTCCACCGAGCCCTGTACGTCGGCCTTGATAATCAGGTTGAGGTCCTTGATTTCGCCCTCGGAAATCTTGGTGAACAAGTCGTCCAAAGACACCTTCGCCGAGGATTTGATCAGCGCGGCGCGCTGCTTTTCGCGCCGTTCTTCGACCACCTGGCGCGAGAGGCGCTCGTCTACGGCGCTCAGCTCGTCGCCCGCATCCGGCACTTCGCCAAAGCCGATGACTTCCACCGGCGTGGACGGCCCGGCGGCCTTGACGCGCTCGCCGCGCTCATTGACCATTGCGCGGATACGGCCGTACGCCATGCCCGCCACAATGGTATCGCCTATCCGCAGCGTGCCGTTCTGCACCAGCACGGTCGCCACAGGGCCGCGGCCCTTGTCCAGCTTCGCCTCGATGATGATGCCGTGCGCGCGGCGGTTGGGGTTGGCGCGCAGCTGCTGCATATCGGCCACCAGCAGAATCATCTCCAGGAGCTGATCCACCCCTTCGCCCGTCACGGCGGAAACAGGGGTCATAATAGTGTCGCCGCCCCACTCCTCCGCCAGCAGGTTGTACGCCGTCAGGTCCTGCTTGACGCGGTCGGGGTTGGCGCCCTCCTTATCCATCTTGTTAATCGCCACGATGACCGGCACGTTCGCGGCCTTGGCATGGTTGATGGCCTCGATGGTCTGCGGCATGACGCCGTCGTCCGCGGCGACCACCAGCACGGCGATATCGGTGGCCTGCGCGCCACGGGCGCGCATGGCGGTGAACGCCTCGTGGCCCGGCGTATCCAGGAAGGTAATCAGCCGGCCGTTCAGCTCCACCTGATAGGCGCCGATGTGCTGGGTAATGCCGCCGGCCTCGCCCTCGGTCACATGGCTCTTGCGGATATAGTCCAGCAGGCTCGTCTTGCCATGGTCGACATGCCCCATGATGGTGACCACCGGCGGGCGCTCGACCAGGTCCTCCTCGGCATCCTCGAAGTTTTCCTCGGTGAGGATATCCTCCGCGGTCTTTTCCAGTTTCCGCTCCAGCTCCACGCCAAATTCGGTGCATACCAGCGAAGCGGTGTCGTAGTCCAGCTCCTGGTTAATCGTCGCCATCACGCCCAGAAGCAGTAGCTTCTTGATGATTTCGCCCGCAGGCTTGCCGATGCGCTCCGTCAGGTCCTTGACCGTGATGGTCTCCGCCGTCATGTACGCCTTTTCGATTTTAATCGGCGCCATGGTCTGCTGCACGCTCTGCTGCTTGCGGCGCTTGCGGCCGCTGCCGCGCATGATATCGTCATCCGGCGCGATGCCCACCTCGCGCACGCCGCCCTTGCGGTTGCGCGTGCGCTCCGGATCGTGCTGGCGCTGGTACAGCTTCTTGTTGGGGTCGTAGTTGGATACGCGCTCCTTTTCCACCGTCGGCGTCAGCTCCGGCCCCTTCATCCGTCCGCCCGGACGCACGCCGCCGCGCGCCGGCCCGCCCGCAAACGGGGGACGTCCGGCGTTCTGTCCCGGCGCGGGACGGCCGTAGGCGGGGTTGCCCGGCGCAGGACGGCCATACGGCCCCTGCTGCCCCGGCGCGGGACGCCCATAGGCGGGGTTGCCCGGCGCAGGACGCCCGTACGGCCCCTGCTGTCCCGGCGCGGGACGCCCATAGGCGGGGTTGCCCGGCGCAGGACGGCCATACGGCCCCTGCTGCCCCGGCGCGGGACGCCCGTAGGCGGGGTTGCCCGGCGCAGGACGGCCATACGGTCCCTGCTGTCCCGGCGCGGGACGGCCATAGGCGGGGTTGCCCGGCGCAGGACGGCCATACGGCCCCTGCGGACGCGGAGGCTGCATCGGGCGCGGCCCCGGCGCGGGCGGCACGGGCTTGGGCGCAGGCTTGGCTTCCTCCCCCGGAGCAGGCGCGGGTTTTTCCCGCACGGCCGGTTCCGCGGCCGCAGGCTGTTCCGCCTGCGCCGGCGTCTCCTGGGCAGCGGGCTCCGCAGACGTCTCCTGCACAGGCGCAGGCTGCGCTTCCGGCTCGGTTTCCGTCAGAGGCTCGGCTTGCGGCTCTTCCTCAGGCATGATCCAGGCCGTGCTCTGCTTTTCCTGCGCAAGGCGCTGCTGCTCCAGGCGTTCCGCCTCGCGGCGTTCCTCCTCCTGCTGCACAAACGTCTGCTCGATTTTTTTCAGCGACGCCAGGGTATCGCTTGCGCTTCTGCGAATACGCAGCACATCCTCCAGCAGCTTGCTTGCGCCCAGCGATAATTCCTTGGTTGCTTCCTGTACCTTGAGTTTGGACATTCTGCCCTTGCACCCCCGCATAGAATATGGGTCTGGCCGCCGCTACTGCAGCAGCCCTTCCAGCTTTTGCGCCAACGGCCCTTTCGCCACCGCCGCAATCAGGCGGTTTGGCTTGCCAATGGCTTTCCCCAGCGCATCCGCGCTGATTTCATACAGCGGTACCCGTCTGGCCGCGCATAGACCGCGGTATTTGTCGCGCGTGTTGTCGGATACGCCTTCGTCCAGCAGCACCAGCGCCGCGCGCCCTGCGCGCACCTCGCGCTCGCACAGCCCGTCGCCGCTGGTCACCTGGCCCGCCCGGGCCGCCAGGCCCAGGAATCCCAGCGCTTTGGCCTCATCCATGGGCTTCCAGGGAGGCGCTGAGCGCCTCAAAGACCGCCGCGTCGATGGGATGTTCCAGCGCGCGCTCGAGCTGACGGGTTTTCACGGCCCGCTTCAGGCATTCCGCGCTGGGACAAACGTATGCGCCCCGGCCTGCCAGCTTGCCCGTGCGGTCGAATACCGGTTCTCCCTCCGGCGGCTTGACCACCCGGAGCAGCTCGCGCTTGGGCTTCATTTCCCGACAGCCCACGCACATGCGCATGGGCACCTTCCGCGTTTTCACGCCAGCGGTTCCTCCTCCGCGCCGTCATACGGCTCTTCCGGCGCCTCGAGCGCTTCCTCCGCGCCGTCCAGCATCTCCGTCGCCTGCGACTGGCTCTTGATGTCTATCTTCCAGCCCGTCAGTTTGACGGCAAGGCGCGCGTTCTGGCCTTCCTTGCCGATGGCCAGGGAGAGCTGATTGTCCGGCACAATCACGCGGCAGGCCTTGGCGTCCTCGGCGATAAAGACGCTCAGCACGCGCGCGGGATTGAGCGCGTTTGCGATAAACTCGGCAGGGTCCGCAGACCACTTGATGATGTCGATTTTTTCGTTTTTCAGTTCCGCCACCACATGCTCCACGCGCATGCCGCGGGGACCGACGCAGCTGCCGACCGGATCGATCATCGGGTCGACGGAGAAAACGGCCATCTTCGTGCGGGAGCCCGCCTCGCGCGCGATGGACTTGATTTGCACCGTGCCGTTCTGAATCTCGGGCGATTCCAGCTCGAACAGGCGCTTGATCAGCCCCGGATGCGTCCGGGAGACGACCACCTGAGGCCCCTTGGTCGTGCGCTGCACCTCCAGCACATATACCTTGATACGGTCGTTAACGTTGTATTCCTCGCCCGGCATCTGGCCCTGCGCCTCGATAATGCCTTCCGTCTTGCCCAGTTCCACATACACGTTCTTGCCTTCCACGCGCTGCACAATGGCGGTGAGGATTTCGTTTTCTTTCTCGATATATTCGTCGTAAATGATGCCCTGCTCCGCCTCGCGGATGCGCTGCATAATCACCTGCTTGGCCGTCTGCGCGGCCACGCGGCCAAAGTCGCCCGGCGTCACTTCCACCTTGACGATATCGCCCACGTCATAGTTGGGCTGAATGCCGCGCGCCTCCTGCAGGGAAATCTCCTGCGAGTCGTCCTCGACATTCTCCACAATGATTTTGCGCGCAAACACCTGCACCGCGCCGGTCGTCCGGTCTATCGAGACATCCACGTTCTGCCCGCTGACCGTGCCCTTTTTGAAGTTTTTGCGATAGGCGGATTTGAGCGCCTCCTCAATCGCGCTGAAGAGCACTTCCTTGCTGATTCCCTTTTCTTTGGCAAGCAGGCCGACGGCCTCGATGACTTCCCTGTTCATAGCTCGCTTTCTCCCCCGTCTTCGTCTTCAAAGATAATCACAGGCTTTATCTGCGCGGCGGCCTTCCGGCCCACGCATACCTCGCCTTCGTCCGTCAGAAGGCGCAGCGTTTCCCTGTCAAACCCGGCCAGGGTGCCCTGATATGTTTTTCTGCCATCCATTGGTTTGTACAGTTTGACTTCTACCGGCGTGTTCAGCGCGCGCGCAAAATCCCTGTCCGTCTTCAGCGGCCTGTCCAGACCCGGCGAGCAGACCTCCAGGAAATCATAATCCACCTGTTCCACCCGGGGCTGTACCGCCCGGTGAAAGCGCTCGCAATCGTCCAGCGTAATGCCGCCCGCCTTGTCCAGATAGATGCGCAGATACCGCCCCGGTCCTTCCTTGACCAGCTCGGCGTCCACCAGCTCATAGCCCATTTCCGCCGCCAGCTTTTCGCACAGCGGCGCCACAAACCCATGGAGATCCCTTTGCGGCATATACGCTCCTTTACTTCCGTGGCGTGCGATAGGCCCTTTCAACATAAAAGAGCGGGACGTCCCACTCTCTCTACAACACGCTACAAACCCTATCGGCAAACCCACGGAAGGTATTATATCACGACATCATAAAGAAAACAAGCCCCCGATGCGCACGGCGCAAAGAAATTCCCGGGCTTTCGGCGGCTGCGCTAAAAAAGGGATACCTGGCTTGTCTCGGGCAGCCCGTTGAGCACGCCATGCCCGCGCAGCAGCTCAATGACCGCGCTGGAGACCTTCGCCCGCATCTTCAAATCCTCCACCGACAGAAACACCCCCGCCTCGCGCGCCTCGCGCATCGCCTGCGCCGCGCTCGCCCCCAGCCCCGGAATGGCCGTAAACGGCGGGCGGATTTTGTCGCCTTCCAGCAGGAACGTGTCCGCATCCGAAGCATACAGGTCAATCGGCAGCAGCTCGATACCCCGCGCCGCCATTTCCAGCGCGATTTCCGCCAGCGTCACCTGGTCCTTCTCCGCTGCCGTCAGCTCCTTGGCGCGCACGTCAAAATCATCCAGTTTCTCGCGCAGCGCCTCCGCGCTCTGTCGCATCAGCCCAATGTCAAACCCGTCCGCACGCACGGTATAATACGCCGCGTAATACGCCTGCGGCCGGTACAGCTTAAACCAGGCCACGCGCAGCGCCATGGTAACATAGGCCACCGCGTGCCCCTTGGGGAACATGTACTTGATTTTCTTGCACGAATCGATAAACCAGTCCGGCGTGTCCTGCGCGCGCATGGCCTCTTCCATTTCGGGCGTGAGGCCCTTGCCCTTGCGCACGCTCTCCATGATGGTAAAGGACATCTTGGGCGCCACGCCGCGCAGCATCAGGGCGTTCATGATATCGTCGCGCGTGCAGATGCATTCGGAAAGCGTGGCGGTCCTGCTCGCAATCAAATCCGCCGCATTGCCCAGCCATACGTCCGTGCCGTGCGACAGGCCGGAAATGCGCACCAGCTCCTCCATGGTCTTCGGCTTGGTATCGTCCAGCATGCCGCGCACAAAGCGCGTGCCGAACTCCGGAATGCCGAGCGTCCCCGTCGTGCATCGGATTTGCTCCGGCGTTACGCCCAGCGCCTCGGGGCTTGTAAACAGCGACATGACCCCCGCGTCGTTGAGGGGGAGCTCCCGCGCGTTCACGCCGGTCAGGCGCTCCAGCATGTTAATCATCGTCGGATCGTCATGCCCCAGGATATCCAGCTTGACCAGCACATCGTGCATGGAGCTGAAATCATAGTGCGTGGTCACGATGGGGCTGTTGACATCGTTGGCAGGGTGCTGTATGGCGGTAAACTGATAGATTTCGTAGTCCTTGGGCAGCACGACGATGCCGCCGGGATGCTGGCCTGTGGTGCGCTTGACGCCCACGCAGCCGGCCACCAGGCGCTGCTTCTCGGCTTCGCTGGCCTGCTTGCCGCGCTCCTCCAGGTATTTGGCCACAAACCCATAGGCCGTCTTGTCCGCCAGCGTGCCGATGGTGCCGGCGCGAAATACGTTGTTCTGGCCGAACAGCTCCTCCACGTATTTGTGCGCGATCGGTTGATACACGCCCGAAAAATTCAGGTCGATGTCCGGCACCTTGTCTCCCTTGAACCCCAGGAACACCTCGAAAGGAATGTCAAATCCCTCGCGCCGGCATTCCGCCCCGCACACGGGACAACGGCGGGGCGGCAGGTCCGCGCCCATGCTGGCCAGCTCGTGCTTTTCGTCAAAATACGACCAGTGGCAGCAGGGGCACAGATAGTGCGGGGGCAGCGGATTGACCTCGGTAATCCCGCACATCGTCGCCACAAACGACGAGCCGACCGACCCGCGCGAGCCGACCAGATAGCCGTCGGACAGCGATTTTGCCACCAGCTTCTGCGCGATGTTGTACAGCGTGGCAAACCCATAGCCGATGATGGACCCCAGCTCCTTGTCCAGCCGGGCGCGCACCAGCGCGGGCAGCGGGTCGCCGTAGCGCGCCTTTGCGCCGTCCTCCGCCATGCCGCGAATGTTGTCCGCCGCGTCCTCCCAGAAGGGCTGAAACGTCTCCTTGCCCTCCGGATGGGGCGGAAACAGGCGCACCTCGCCCACGCGCGCGGCAATCCGGTTGGGGTTTTCCACCACGACCTCCAGGGCCTTCTTTTCGCCCAGGTACGAGAACTCCTCCAGCATATCGTCCGTGGTTCTGAAATACAGCGGCGCCTGCTGGTCCGCGTCCTCAAAGCCCATGCCCGCCATCAAAATGGCGCGCGATATGGCGTCCTGCGGGCGCAGAAAATGCACGTCGCCCGTCGCCACCACCGGCAGCCCGCATTTTTCGCCGAGCGCCACAATGCGGCGGTTGAGCGCGCGCAGCTCATCCTCGTCCTTCACGCGCCCTTCCCGCACCAGGAACGCGTTGTTGCCCACCGGCTGAATTTCCAGATAGTCGTAAAAGCGGGCGATGCGCGAAAGCGTCTGCTCGTCCCGGCCGTCCAGCACCGCGCGGTACAGCTCTCCCGACTCGCACGCGCTGCCCACCAGAAGCCCCTCCCGATACTGTTGCAGCAGCGCGCGGGGGATGTGGGGCCGCCGGTAGAAATGATGCAGATGGGCCTCGGAAACCAGGCGGTTCAGGTGGGTCATGCCGGTCTGCGACGTGGCCAGCAGCACAACATGGTGCGCCTCGCCGATAGCGCCGCCGACAAAGGCGGTGTTGAGCGCCTGCAGCGTCTCCGCGCCCCGCCCTTTTGCCAGCGCCAGCATTTTCATCAGCATCTGCGCGGTAGCGCGCGCGTCGTGCACGGCCCGGTGCGCATTTTTCAGGCTCACGCCCACATGCCGGCACACCGCGCCCAGCCGATGGCTTTTCAGCGTCGGATACGCCTTGCGCGCAAAGGCCAGCGTGTCAATGACGGGGCCCTGCCAGCGCATGCCGCACCGCGCCAGCTCCGCCTGCAAAAACGCCACGTCAAAGGACGCGTTGTGCGCGGCCAGCGCGGCGTCGCCGATAAAGTCCAGCAGCTGCTCTGCCGCCTGTTCAAAGCGTGGCTGGCCTCGCACCATATCGTTGGTGATGCCCGTAATCTCCGTTATTTTGGAAGGCAGCGGGATGCCCGGGTCAATCATCAGCGACAGTTCGCCGACAATCTCCTCCCCGGCCATCTTGACCGCGCCGATTTCTATCACGCGGTCCCGCTTCGGCGCCAGCCCCGTGGTCTCGAAATCCAGCACCACCGTCTCGCTGCCGACGGCCCGCTCGTCCGCGCCCTCTACGATGACCGCCTCGTCTATCAGGTATCCTTCTATGCCGGGAATCAGCTTAATGCCGTGCTTTTTTGCGGCCGCAAACGCCTCGGGGAACGCCTGCAGCACGCCGTGATCCGTCACCGCCACGGCCGGATGCCCCCAGGCCGCGGCCTGCGCAATGAGCGCGGTCGCGGAGCTTACGCCGTCCATGCTGCTCATCTGCGTGTGCAGGTGCAGCTCCACGCGCTTGCGCTCCGCCCGGTCCTCGCGCACGGGCGCCTGCGCCGCCTCTATGTCGCTCACCCGGACGACCACTTCCCGCGCAAACTTGTCATACTGACAGTCCCCGCGCACGGTCAGCCAGCATCCGGGGCGAACGGCCTTTGCAATCGCCTCCACCCGGGCGATTTCCTCGGCCGTGGGCGCGTGGCTTTCCTCGCCGCCCTGACGGCGCCGGCTGTAAAACAGCAGCGCTTTGCAGCCGATGGTGCCCGTATAGTCGGTCAGGGAAAACGTCAGCAGCCGCATTTTTCCGCCCGACAGCTCTCGGCAGTCGGCCGCGATGACCTCGCCGCGCACCGTCACGCGGCCGCTGTCCTCGGCCAGCTCGCCCACGGGCGTCGTCTGGGCCGCGCCGATGGCCGCGCCCATAATGCGGCCTTCCGCCTCCCGTTTGGGCTTGCTCCGCGTTTCCTTCGCCGCCTGCTCCGCCTGCTCGCGCACCGCCTCGCGGGCCTTGGCCTCCAACGCCTCCAGCCGCTTGTGCTGCTCGTCCACGTCCTCCTGACAGCACAGCACCGCCTGCACGCGCAGCCGGAACACGTCCAGCATCAGCGTTTCCAGGCGCGCGTCCAGCCCGACCTTGCGCGCGTATTCCAGCGCCATGGCCGAATGCAGCGTCAGGACGACCCTGTCGCCCTCCATGGCCCAGGCCGCGTCCTGAAGCCACGGGCGCACGCCGGGGAAATGCCGGGCCAGGCAGTCGGTCAAAAACGCCGCATACTGCGCCAGCTCGCGCCGCGCCTCCCCGGCCAGGGCGGGGCTGCATACGCGCAGCGAAACCCGCACGCCCGGGAAATGCCGCTGCAGCGCGCCGCGAAGGGCCAGGTATTCCTTCTCGCCCACCAGCCGGTCCGCAAGAAAGCATACCAGCAGCCTCGTCGCCCGGCGGTCCACCTTCGCCGTCTCCAGCGTCAGATGCGCCGCCAGCGGCTCCAGCTCCGCAGGCAACAGACTTTGCCAGTTCATGGTTCTCCTCCGCCATACCCTCTAGGCTTTGCCCCGCAGGGCCTCCAGCGCCGACAGCAGCGCCTGCGCCGGGTCGCCTTCTCCCCGCACCGGCTTTTCGCCGCGCCGGAACAGCGCAAACCCGTCCGGCCCGCCGGCAATGCCCACGTCCGCCTCGCGCGCCTCGCCCGGGCCGTTGACCACGCAGCCCATCACCGCGACCGTCAGCCGCTCGGGCCATAGCCGCGTCGCCTCTTCAATCTTCCTGGCCACGCCGGCCACATCCAGACACGTCCGTCCACAGGTCGGACAGGCGATAATGTTCACGCCCCCGCGCAAACCCAGGCTGCGCAGGATTTCCAGCGCCACGGCAGGCTCCTGCAGCGGGTCGCCGGACAGGGACACGCGCAGCGTATCGCCAATGCCGTCCAGCAGCAGCGCGCCCGCGCCAATGGCGGACTTGACCGTGCCGCGCCCGGGCAGACCGGCTTCCGTCACGCCGATATGCAGCGGATATTCGCACGCGCGCGCCAGCAGACGGTTTGCTTCCACCGTCTCGCGCACGGAAGACGCCTTGATGGAAACGACCACGTCGTAAAACCCGCACGCCTCCAGCATGCGCACATGGGCCAGCGCGCTTTCCAGCATGGCCCTGGGCGTAGGCCCTCCGTACCGGCGGAGCAGCTCCTTTTCCACGGACCCGGAATTGACGCCCACGCGAATGGGCACCCCGTGCGCGCGCGCGCAGTCCGCCACCTTCTGCACCCGGCGTTCTCCGCCGATGTTTCCGGGGTTAATGCGCAGCTTGTCCGCGCCGTTCTCCACCGCGAGCACGGCCAGCCGGTAGTCAAAATGAACGTCCGCCACCAGCGGCGTCGGGGAACCGTCCCGGATTTCCCGCATCGCGCGCGCGCACGCTTCGTCGTAGACGGATATCCGCACGATGTCGCATCCCGCCGCCGCCAGCGCGCGCACCTGCGCGAGGGTGGCCGCCGCGTCCCGCGTGTCGGTGTTGGTCATGGACTGTATGGAAACGGGCGCGCCGCCGCCCATGGCGACGCGCCCGCACATCACGCGCCGGCTCATTGCAGGAGCCGGGTGATATCCTGGTACATCGCAAAGACCGCCAGGCACACCATCAGGCCGAAGCCCACCAGAATCACCAGGCCCTCCTTGTTGGGGTCCATCCGCTTGCCGCGAATCTTTTCAATCGCCAGGAAAATCAGCTTGCTGCCGTCCAGCCCGGGAATGGGCAGCAGGTTGAGCAGCCCCAGCTGAAAACTGATGGAAGCCGCCAGGTTCATATAGGCGCTCAAGCCATAGGCGGCGGTCTGCTCCTGCACCGCGCTGACCAGCCCGATGGGGCCCGACAGCTGGTCCGCGCCCTCGCCGCTGACCAGCAGCGTGCGGACAAAATCATAGAGCATCCGGGACATATAGACCATCTGCTCCCAGGACGCCGCCAGCGACGTGCCCAGCCCCAGCCGCACCGTAACGCGCCGGTATTCGATGCCCACCATCAGCCGCGCGGCGCCTTCGGAAACGGTATAGGCGGGCGTGACGGTCAGCTCCATTTGCTCTCCGTCGCGCTCCACCACAAACAGGATTTCCCGCTCGCCCGCCTCGGCAATGGCCAGGGAGGCGTCTTCCGGCGTTTCCACGGGCTTGCCGTCCACCGATATGATTTTATCGCCCACCATGAACCCCGCCTCGCTCGCCGGCAGCCCTTCCATCAGCGCGCCGACCTCGGCCACCGTGCCCGGCAGCCCGACGGCGGCAAAGAGCAAAAACAGCAGCACAAACGCCGTCACAAAGTTCACCAGCGGCCCGGCCACGGAAATCAGCGCCCGTTTCCAGACCTTCTGCGCCGAATACGCCTCCGGATGGGATTCCATGCCGTCCTCGTCGTCCGCCACAAAGCGGCAATAGCCGCCCAGCGGCAAAATGCGCACGGAATACACCACGCCGGATTTGGCCCGCCTGGACCAGAGCTTTTTGCCAAAGCCCACCGCGAACTCCACCACCCGAACGCCGGTGGCGCGCGCCGCCCAGAAATGGCCCAGCTCGTGCAGCATAATCAGCACGCCCAGCATCACAATGGCGGCAATCCAGTAAAACAGGTTTAGCATCCTTCGCCTCCTAATGCTTGCTCATCCCGGCCCGCACCAAGCTATGCCAGGGCGGCGGCCGCCATGCGGCGGGCCTGCTCGTCCGCCGCCCAAACCGCCTCCACCGTATCGGCCGCCCGGACGTCCACCCTGTCCATGGTGTCCCGCACCGTGCGCCAGATACGGCCAAACGGGATTTTCCCCGCCAGAAACGCCGCGACGGCCTCCTCGTTCGCCGCGTTGAGCGCCGCGCCGGCCGTGCCGCCGGCCGCCAGCGCGTCGTATGCCAGGCGCAGCCCCGGAAAGCGCGCGGCATCCGGCTTTTCGAAGGTGAGCGCGCCCAGTTCGGCCAGGTTCGGCGGCGGCGCGCCTCCGGCAAGGCGCTGCGGGAACGCCATGGCGTACAGGATGGGCAGCCGCATATCCGGCACGCCCAGCTGCGCCAGCACCGCGCCGTCGGCGAATTCCACCATCGAATGGATAATGCTCTGCGGATGGATGAGCACGTCGATTTGCTCCGGCGCCATGTCGAACAGCCAGCGCGCCTCGATAACCTCCAGCGCCTTGTTCAGCATCGTGGCCGAGTCCACGGTAATCTTGCGTCCCATCGACCAGTTCGGATGCCGCAGCGCCTGTTCGATGCCGGCGCGCTCTATCTTTTCCGGCGCCCAGGTACGAAACGGCCCTCCCGACGCCGTCAGGATGAGCCGCCGGGCCGCGTTGCCGTCCGCGGCGCGCAGACATTGAAAAATCGCGCTGTGCTCGCTGTCCACGGGCAAAAGCGGCTGTCCCGCCCGGCGCGCCGCCCGCGTGACCAGCTCGCCGCCCGCCACCAGCGCCTCCTTGCTCGCCAGCAGCACGCGCTTTCCCGCCGCCAGGGCGGTCAACACCGCCGGCAGCGCCGCGCGCACGCCGGTCACGGCCACCAGCACATCGTCCGCCTCTTCCAGCGCCGCCGCCTCCGCAAGCGCCGCCTCGCCCCCCGCCCACCGGCAACCCGCCGGCAGCTCCGCCGGCCTGCTTTGCCTGCCCGTCAGGCAGGCCAAAGCCGGCCGGAACCGCCGCGCCTGCTCGCACAGCCGCTCCTCGCTGCCCGCCGCGGCCAGCGCCGCCACGCGGAAACGGTCGGGGTGGGCGGCAATCACTTCCAGCGCCTGCGTGCCAATGGACCCCGTGCTGCCCAGGATGGAAATACGCCGCATCATATCCCTCAAATCAGCCCGCTGAGCAGGCAATACCCAAAGACCACATACGTCACAAACAGCACGCTGTCCACCCGGTCCATCATGCCGCCATGGCCCGGGAACAGCGTCCCGTAATCCTTCACGCCGCAGTACCGCTTGACCAGCGAAGCGGAAAGATCGCCCAGCTGGCCAAACACCCCGCCGATAAGGCCCAGCACCAGAAAATGCCACAGCGGCGGCATGTCCAGCCAAAGCTGGCCCAGCAGCCCCATCAGCAGCGCGCCCACCACGCTGCCCAGCAGCCCCGCGGCCGACCCTTCCCAGGTCTTTTTCGGCGAAAGCTCGGGCGCCATCCGGTGCTTGCCCACGGATACGCCCACAAAGTACGCAAACGTGTCCCCCAGCAGCGCAATCACGAACGCCAGCAGCGTCATCCACGCGCCGAACAGGGACGGCTCGAGGCGAATCAACGCCAGCATCATCGTCAGCGGCACCAGCACGCTGATAAGCGCGGTCAGCGAGGCCGCCGCGTCCGGCCAGGCCGGATGCTTGCGCAGCGTAATCTGCAGCATCACGCCCATCGCCGCCAGAAACCCCGCCATGTACACGCCCTGTACGCCCACCCACCAGAAAAGCGGCAGCATCGCCGCCGCCATGCCGTATACGGGAAAGCGCGGCGGATGCAGGCCGGCTTTGCAAAACGCGCCGATAATCTCATAACAGCACAGCAGGCACACCAACGCCACCGCAATGTCAAATACCAGCCCCCGCACCCAAATGACCACCAGCAACAGCGCCGCGCTGATGACGCCGGTCAGGATTCTCTGCGCCATGCTCATTCTCCTTTGTCTTGTCGCCCGCCAAACCGTCTTTCGCGCGCGGCATAGGCGTCCAACGCCTGATGATAAGCCTCCCGGTCAAAGTCCGGCCAAAGCACGGACGGGAATAGAAACTCCGCATACGCCGACTGGTACAGCAGAAAATTGCTCACCCGCATTTCGCCGCTGGTGCGAATCATCAAATCCACGTCCGGCTGACCCGCCGTGTCCAGCGCCGCCGCCAATCGCTCTTCGTCAATGTCTTCCGGCGCCAGCTCGCCGCGCCGCACCGCCACGGCCAGCGTTCTGGCCGCGCGCACCAGCTCCGCCCGGCCTCCGTAGTTCAGCGCAATGTTGAGCCGCAGCCCCTCGTTGCGCGCCGTGCGCGCCATGGCGCTGCGCACCGCGTCGCGTTGCGGCGCGGGCAAACCCGCCACATCGCCCAGAATGCGGATGCAAACGCCGTTTCTGTCCAGCTCGTCGATTTCTCTGCGGAAAAACTCCAGCACCAGCCCCATCAACGCGCCCACCTCCTCGGAGGAACGCGACCAGTTCTCCGTGGAGAAGGCGTAAAGGGAAAGCACCGCAATGCCCAAATCGCTGCTTTCCCGGATGATGTCGCGCAGCGCCTCGACGCCGCGGCGATGGCCTAACGCGCGCGGCACGCCCCGTTTTTTTGCCCAGCGCCCGTTTCCGTCCATGATGATGGCGACGTGGCGCGGCAGGCGCGCCGGCGCTCTCCACTCGCTCATGGCGCTTTCTCCTCTCCGACCCGCAGCGCAAACGCGCAGGCGGTCAGGCGCCGTCCGCCTTCCCGCACGCGGACAACGCGAAGCGCGCCGGCCTGTTGCGGCCGGCGCGGCGCACGGCTGATTTCAATGTGCGGCTCCACGCCCGCAGCCCGCAGGCGCAAAATCGCCTTTTCCAACGGCAGGCCCAACAGATGCAACGTCAAACGGACATGATCTCCTTTTCCTTGTCGGCGGCGATTTTGTCCAGCTCCTTGATGGCGTTGTCGTGCACCTTCTGGATATCGTTTTCCGCCTGCTTGAGGTCGTCCTCGGTAATCTCCGAGCTCTTGCGCAGCTTCTTGAACTGCTCCACCGCGTCGCGGCGGATGGCGCGCACGGCCACCTTCGACTCCTCGCAGCTCTTGCGCACCAGCTTCGTCAGCTCCTTGCGGCGCTCTTCGTTCAGCTCCGGCACCACCAGGCGGATAATCTTGCCGTCGTTGGCCGGGGTCATGCCCAGGTCGGACTTCAAAATGGCCTTTTCCACCTGCGGAATCAGCTTGGGGTCCCACAGGGCGATGACCAGCTGGCGTGCCTCGGGCGCGGAGATGTTGCCCAGCTGGTTCAGCGGGGTGGGCGTGCCGTAATAGTCCACGGTAATCCTGTCCAGCAGCTGCGGGTTGGCGCGGCCCGCGCGCAGCGCGGCAAGCTCCTTGCGAAGCAGGGCCGCGGTTTTTGTCATTTTCTCCTTTGCGGTATCCAAAATGGGCTGTGTCATGCAATTCCCTCCTATTGCTTCCTTGGACTCATTTGGCTATATTGTAGCCTGTTTTGGTCCGAATGGCAAGATGGGAAGGCGTTTTTCGCGCCGGCCGGACGCCGGGCTCAGGGATGCACCACAGTGCCCAGGGGCTCGCCCGCCGCGACGCGCAGGATGTTTTCCGGGTCGTCCAAGGCGAACACCCGAACGGCCGGCACGTGGTTTTCGCGGCAGATGGCCAGGGCCGCGGCGTCCACCACCTTCAGGCCGCGCGCCTGCGCCTCGGCATAGGTCACCTCGGGCAGGAATTGGGCCTGCGGGTTTACGTTGGGGTCGTCGTCGTACACGCCGTCGATGTTTTTCGCCAGCAGGATGGCGTCCGCGCCGATTTCCACCGCGCGCAGCGCCACCGCGGTATCGGTGGAGAAGAAGGGGTTGCCGCTGCCGCAGGCAAACAGCACCACGCGCCCCGCCTCCAGATGGCGCACGGCGTCCCGCGTGGTATAAGGCTCGGCAAAGCGAAGCATCTCCACCGGGCTCATCGTGCGCGCGTCCACGCCCATCTGCTCCAGCGCGTCCTGCATCACAATGCAGTTGATGGCCGTGCCCAGCATGCCCATGTTGTCCGCGTTGACCGCGTTCATGCCCAGCGACGGGCCGCGGCGTCCGCGCCAGATGTTGCCGGCGCCGATAACCACCGCCACCTGCACGCCGCTTTCGGCCAGCGTCTTGAGCACCTGGGCCACCCGGCGAATCTTGTCAAAATCAAAGAGAATCCCGTTTTCGCCCAGCGCCTCTCCCGAGAGCTTGAGCGCCACCCGCCTGTACATATCGCCTTCCCTCCCGTTTTTGTCGTGACAAAAGGGAACGCCGGTTCGGCGCTCCCTTCGTTGCAGCAGGGCTGTCAAAGCCCCGCTTTTTTCATATTCTCGGCAATTTCGGCCGCCAGATTGTCCTGGCGCTTCTCGATGCCCTCGCCGCGCTCGAAGCGGACGAAACGGCGGATGGAAATCTTTTCGCCGATGGCGACGGTCGCGTCGGAAATCAGGTCCTTGATGGTCTTGTCCGGGTCCTTCACGAACGGCTGCTCCATCAGGCAGACTTCCTTATAGTACTTCTCGATGCGGCCTTCCACCATGCGCTCGACGATTTTCTCGGGCTTGCCCTCGTTGAGCGCCTGCGCGCGCAGGATTTCCTTTTCCTTCTCGAGGTTGGCGGTGGGAACGTCGGCGCGGTCGAGGTACTCGGGCTTGGCGGCGGCAATGTGCATGGCCACGTCGTGTACCAGCGCGCGGAAGCGGTCGGTGTTGGCGACGAAGTCGGTCTCGCAGTTGACCTCCAGCAGCACGCCGATTTTTCCGCCCATATGGATGTAGGAATCCACCAGGCCCTCGGCGGCAATGCGGCCGGCCTTCTTGGCGGCGGCGGCCAGTCCCTTTTCGCGAAGGAGCTCAATGGCCTTTTCCATATCGCCGTTGGCTTCCACCAACATCTTTTTGCAATCCAGCATGCCGGCGCCGGTGCGCTCGCGCAGTTCCTTAACCATTGCGGCAGTAACTTCCATAGCTGACATCCTCCTCACATATTCGACCGCACGCTCTTACGCGCCGGCAACCTCGTCCGCCTCCGCGGGCGTCTCCTCGCTCTGTTCGCCCTGCTTGCCTTCCAGGACGGCGTCGGCCATCTTGCCGGCAATCAGCTTGACGGCGCGGATGGCGTCGTCGTTGCCGGGGATGACGTGGTCAATTTCGTCCGGATCGCAGTTGGTGTCGACAATGGCGACAATCGGGATGCCCAAGATGCGGGCTTCGGCCACGGCGATATGCTCCTTGCGCGGATCCACGACGAACAGCGCGCCGGGGAGCTTTTTCATCTCGCGAATGCCGCCCAGGTTCGCCTCCAGCTTGGCGCGCTCATGCTGCAGCTTGATAACTTCCTTCTTGGGCAGCACGTCGAACTGGCCGTTGGCCTCCATGGCGTCGATGCGGTTGAGGCGGTCTACGCGGGTGCGGATGGTGCGGAAGTTGGTCAGCATGCCGCCCAGCCAGCGGTTGTTGACATAGAACATATTGCAGCGCTTGGCTTCCTGCTCGATGGATTCCTGCGCCTGCTTTTTCGTTCCCACGAACAGCACCGACTTGCCCTCCATGGCGATGTCACGGATGAACATGTACGCTTCGTCGATTTTACGAACCGTCTTTTGCAAATCGATGATGTAAATGCCGTTGCGCTCGGTGAAGATGTACGGCGCCATCTTGGGGTTCCAGCGGCGCGTCTGATGGCCAAAGTGTACGCCCGCTTCCAGCAGTTGCTTCATGGAAATAACAGCCATTGGTTTCTCCTCCTTGTTTTTTCCACCTTTCGCCTCATCCCGCCGCGGCACCCTGAGGGCACGCCCGCGCCGGTCAGCAAAAGTGCGTTTTCCGACGTATTATAGCACAAGCGAAAAAGCCGCGCAACCATGCGCGGCGAAAAAAACGTGAATTTCTTGTTTCCTGCGGCCGTTACGGCTGTTTCCCGCCGCCCATCCCCGCAAAGAACGCTCCCGCGTCCTCCGCGCGAATGCGCGATGCCAGCGCGTGCGCCTCGGCGACGGACATCGGATTCGTCGCAACGCCTTCTCCCCAAGCCTCGCGCGCCAGGCCCTCGGGCAGCGGGAGCCGGGTTCGGATGTAGTAGCGGTGCGAAATCGCCCCGTTGCGCACTGGGATGGGCGCGGTTCCCGGCACGGACGCGGGCAGGCCGTCGCGGATATCCAGCAAATCCTGCACCACGTTCTGCGCCGTGGGAAACCGTCCCGCGCCCTGGCCGTAAAAGGCCGCGTCGCCCAGCGCCTCGGCGGTGAGGAAAATGCAGTTGTGGTTGGTTTTGACCTGCGCCTCCAGCGAGCCTGCGTCCACCAGCGTCGGTTCGACATAGGCGTATACGCCCGCTGCCACGGCGCCGGCGCAGGCCATCAGCCGGCAGGCGAGGCCGCGCGCGGCAAAGGCCTCGATATCCGCCTTGCGGATGGCGGCAATGCCCAGCGCGGGCACCCGGTCGGGCGCCACCGCGCCGCCGAAGGCCAGGCTGGCCGAAATGGCGCACTTGCGCTGCGCGTCCAGGCCCTCCAAATCCGCCGTGGGGTCCGCCTCGGCAAAGCCGAGCGCCTGGGCGCGGGCCAACGCGTCGCCGAAGTCCGCGCCGCCGCCCATGGCGTCGAGAATATAGTTCGTCGTGCCGTTGACAATGCCGCGCAGGGCGCGAATGCGGTCGCCGCGCGCCGTGCGCAGCAGGTTATGCAGCCATGGGATGCCGCCGCCGACGCTGGCGCTGAAGCGCAGCTGCACGCCGTGCGCCGACGCCAGGTTTGTCAGCTCCGCATAGGCATGGCTGACCATTTCCTTGTTGGAGGTGACCACATGCTTGCCCGCGCACAGCGCGGCGTGCACGAAATCCAGCGCCGGGTGCAGGCCGCCGATAGCCTCCACCACCGCGTCGATGGAGCGATCCTCCAAAATGTCCCGGATTTTCGCCGTCCGCAGCGGACCCAGCTCCGGCAGCACGCGCCTGTCCAGCACGCGCCCCACCGTCATGCCCAAGCTGCCGTCCCGCAGCAGCGCATGTACGCCGCCGCCCACCACGCCATAGCCCAGAATTGCAATGCGCATGGCAATATCCTCCCCGTTGCGTATATGTATGCCATTTTACCACAGAATTTGCCGAACGCAACAGGAAAAGAACGGAAGCGCGCGGCGCCCCCGCCCTAGGCGTTCCTGCCCCGATAGAACGCGTCGGCCGCCGCGAAAAAGGCGTCCACGTTTGCCCAGGGCGTCGCCGGCGGGATGTCGCATCCGGAGGAAAGAAGGAAGTTCGCATGGTCCCCGCAGGCTTCCAGCAGCGCAAGCGTCCGGCGGTATACGAGGTCGGGCGTTCCGTCCTTGAGCACGCCGGCCGGATCGATATTGCCCATGCACACCGTGTCCGCCGGCATCCGCGGCAGGATGTCCGCCATGGAAACCGCGTTGCCAAAGTGATACGCCATGCATCCCGTCGACAGGATATCGTCCAGCATCGCCGGCACCGCGCCCCCGCAGTTGTGATAGACCACCGCAAAACCGTCCGACTGTACGGCCTCCACCATCCGGCGCGCATACGCGCAGGAAAACTCCGCCGCCAGCGCGGGCGTCAGCAGCCCGGCCAACGGCTCGGCCACCACCACGCCGTCGGCGCCCGCATCGCGAAACGCGCGGCAATAGTCCGTCAGGAACTCCGTCGCCTTGTCCAGAACCGTATGCACGGTTTCCGGCTCGTCGTAACAGGCGTACAGGATTTCCGTCACGTCCATCAGCCGGCCGGCCAGCGAAAACGGGCCGATGACCCCCGCCAGCACCGGCCTGTCCTCTATCCGAACGGCCGCCCTGCGGATGGCCTCCACGCACACGCCCGAGCGCCCCGCGCCGACCTGCGGCGTCCTGAGCCGCCCGGCCTCCGCAGCCGTGGCCACCAGCCGCCCGACCACCGTGGGCACCTCGTCGTCCGTTACGCGCACCTGCGCGCCAAAGCACTCCGCCTCCACGGACAAATCCATCAGGCTCACCGACGCCGCGGACGGCATGCGCCGCGCCACGCAGGCCATTCCCTCCGCCTGCCGCGCGCTGTCGGAAATCAGTTCCCGCACCGTACAGCCCATCAGCTGCACGGCCGGAAACGAAAGGATGGGCAGCGCCCGCTTCACAGGCGCCGCTATCTGCTGCGCAAACCATCCGCGCATATCACGCCGCATCGCACACACGCTCCTCCGCCGTTTTTTTCATCCTACCGCACAGCCCCGCCCCCTGTCTTGCACGCCGTTGCGCTGTTTTTGTACAATCCTCCGGAGTCGGACGGCCGGAAAAAACGCGCCGCCGGGGGTTGACAAACCCCCGGCTTTGTAGTAGAATGTTTTCCGTCGTCAATGACACACGTCGCGGGGTAGAGCAGTCCGGTAGCTCGTCGGGCTCATAACCCGGAGGTCGAGGGTTCAAATCCCTCCCCCGCAACCA
>NHCFR05603__coassemble_538_pt1 | contig 25613 bp, 18 predicted proteins | sample NHCFR05603__metabat2_high_PE_044 | metagenome-assembled genome bin NHCFR05603
ATGCGTTAAGGGGCTGCTTCCTCTCGAAAACAGCCCCTTTGTCGGCGGTCTGAAACCTTGCTGCGCAAGGCTTCCGAACCCGCCGCGCATGTCGCCGGGTTCGGATTGTATTTGGAGGGCTTCGGCCCTCCAAGCCTCCCCCAAGGGGTTTTCTGCGGAGAAGAACAACGCCTCTCCGTCGCCCGCTGCCTCCTGCGCGGCGGGCGCATCTCCGAACGCGACACGTTTGACGCGCGCATGCGGGCGGACGGATGTTTCCGGTCGCCTGATACCGTGGCGGCGGTTGAAAAGACCGAAAACACCGCAAAACTGGTACAAATTGACGAATATTTCCGTTTGGGGATGGCCAAACGCTTGCCATGTGCTGGAAACTGGTGTATAATCAATTGGTTGTTGGAAAATATACACCATAAGAGAAGCAAGTGAAGGAGAAGAGGGAATGGCAACCAAATACGTCTATTTGTTCAAAGAGGGAAATGCCGGCATGCGCAATCTGCTCGGCGGCAAGGGCGCGAACCTGGCAGAGATGAGTTCGCTGGGCCTGCCGGTCCCGCAGGGATTCACCGTGACCACAGAAGCCTGCACCCGTTACTATCAGGACGGGCAGAAGATTGCTGATGAAATCCAGGCGCAGATTTTCGAGGCGCTGGAAAAGACCGAAGCCATCAGCGGCAAGAAGTTTGGCGACATCAACAATCCGTTCCTCGTCTCCGTCCGCTCCGGCGCGCGCGCGTCGATGCCCGGCATGATGGATACCATTTTGAACCTGGGCCTCAACGACGTGGCCGTGCAGGCCGTGGCGCGTCTGACCCAGAACGAGCGCTTTGCCTATGACAGCTACCGCCGTTTCATCATGATGTTCTCCGACGTCGTGATGGAAGTGGACAAGGGCAAGTTTGAAGCGCTGCTGCATGAGATGAAGGAAAACCGCGGCGTCAAGTTCGATACGGAGCTGACCGCCGAGGATTTGAAGGAGCTGGTCGCGCAGTATAAGGCCCTGTACAGGCAGGAAAAAGGCGAGGACTTCCCGCAGGAGCCCCGCGTGCAGCTGATGGAGGCCATCAAGGCGGTCTTCCGCTCCTGGGATAACCCCCGCGCCATCTACTACCGCCGCATGAACGATATCCCCGGCGACTGGGGCACCGCGGTCAACGTGCAGTCCATGGTGTTTGGCAACATGGGCAACGAGTGCGGCACCGGCGTGGCCTTTACGCGCAACCCCTCCACCGGCGAGAATAAACTCTATGGCGAGTACCTCATCAACGCCCAGGGCGAGGACGTCGTCTCCGGCGTGCGCACCCCGCAGCCCATCGCCACGCTGGCCGAGGCGATGCCCGAGGTGTACGAGCAGTTTGTCAAGACCGCCAATATCCTGGAAAAGCATTACCGCGACATGCAGGATATGGAGTTCACCATTGAAAACCGCAAGCTGTACATGCTCCAGACCCGCAACGGCAAGCGGACCGCCGCCGCGGCCCTGAAAATCGCCGTGGACCTGGTGGACGAGGGCATGATTACCCCCGAAGAAGCCGTCCTGAAGGTGGAGCCCAAGCAGCTGGATACCCTGCTGCATCCGAATTTCGACGCCGCCGCCCTCAAGGCTGCCAAGCCCATCGCGCAGGGCCTGCCGGCTTCCCCCGGCGCCGCCTGCGGCCAAATCTTCTTCACCGCCGAGGCCGCGACCGAGGCCGCGCAGAACGGCATGAAGGTGCTGCTGGTGCGCAATGAGACCACGCCCGAGGATATCGAGGGCATGGACGTTTCCCAGGGCATCCTGACCGCCCGCGGCGGCATGACCAGCCACGCGGCCGTGGTGGCTCGCGGCATGGGCCGCTGCGCGGTCGTCGGCTGCGGCGCGCTGCGCATTGACGAGGAAAACAAGACCCTGACCGTGGACGGCGTGACCTATCGCGAGGGCGCGTTCCTGTCCATTGACGGTTCGACCGGCAATGTCTACGGCGAGCAGATTGCCACGGTGGAAGCCTCCGTGTCCGGCGACTTTGCGCGCCTGATGCAGTGGGCCGACGCCGCCCGCAAGCTGAAGGTCCGCACCAACGCCGACACCCCGCGCGACGCCGCCCAGGCGGTTCGCTTCGGCGCGGAGGGCATCGGCCTGTGCCGGACGGAGCACATGTTCTTCGACGCCGACCGCATCAGCGCCGTGCGCGAGATGATTCTCGCCGACACCGAGGCGCAGCGCCGCAGCGCGCTTGCCAAGCTCCTGCCGATGCAGCGCGGCGACTTCGAGGGCATCTATAAGGCCATGGAAGGCCGTCCGGTGACCATCCGCTTCCTGGACCCGCCGCTGCATGAGTTCCTGCCGCAGAAGAACATGACCGAGGAAATCGAGGCGATTGCCAAGGAGCTGGGCACCACGTCCGAGCACATCGTTGCCAAGATTGATTCGCTCCATGAGTTCAACCCCATGATGGGTCACCGCGGCTGCCGCCTGTCCGTGACGTATCCGGAAATCGCCGAGATGCAGACCCGCGCGGTCATCGAAGCGGCGCTGAACGTCAAGAAGGAAACGGGCCTGGATATCGTGCCGGAAATCATGATTCCGTTGGTCGGCGAGGTGAAGGAGCTGGCCTATGTGAAGAAGATTGTGGAAGACACCATCGCCAAGGTCTTTGCCGAGCGCGGCGAGCAGGTGAAGTACATGATCGGCACCATGATTGAGATTCCGCGCGCGGCCGTCACCGCCGACGAAATCGCCAAGGAAGCCGAGTTCTTCTCCTTCGGCACCAACGACCTGACGCAGATGACCTTCGGCTTCTCGCGCGACGACGCGGGCAAGTTCCTGGGCGCGTACTACGACAAGAAGATCTTCGAAAGCGATCCCTTCGCCCGTCTGGACCAGAACGGCGTGGGCAAGCTCGTGGAGATGGCCGCGAAGCTGGGCCGTCAGACCCGCCCCGACATCAAGCTGGGCATCTGCGGCGAGCACGGCGGCGATCCGTCCAGCGTCATGTTCTGCCATCGGGCGGGCCTCAACTACGTCAGCTGCTCTCCGTTCCGCGTGCCGATCGCGCGGTTGGCGGCTGCGCATGCGGCGATTCTGGAAAAGCAGGCGTAAACGGAAACATCGTGTGAGAAAAGCTTCCGGCTCCGTCGGAACGCTGACCAGGGGCATGATTTCCTCCAGGAGGGAATCATGCCCTTTTGCGTGCAAAGAAAAAAGGCGGGGGACAGGGAAGACGCTCCGCCGCGCACGATAGGGGACCCGGGCGCATGGGTGCAGGGCAGAAGCAGAGGGGAGTCGCGCGCCTTTCGCGCGAAGGAAGCGGCGAAGACGGATATCCCGACAGAGGTGATACGGCCAGGAGAGGGCGCGCCCTTTGCCATTGCCTGCCGCACAGCCGGCATGCGCCTGCATGCTCCGCCCGCTCTCTCAGGGGCTGGAGCGAAAGACACGGGCGCCGTGCAGAAACGCCCGACAGGCTGGCGCAGAGAAACGCCGGCGCTCAGCCGGCGGGTGGTCCCAAGAGGCCAGGGCGCGGATGGCTCGCCTGACACGCGGACGCCCTGCGGGGCATCCGGGCAAAACGATGTGCTGGACGAGCTGATGGATCGCGGAAGTGCCGTGCTTGACAGTAAAGGCGAGGTGCAGTATACTGGGCCCGTAAAGCAGGAGAAGCGTCTGGATGTGGTGATTGGCCCGCCTGCTGCCGGTAAGAGCAGCGCACTGGTAGACCCCATCAGCCGGGAGTACGGAAGCCGTGTGCTGGACAGCGACGATGTGAAGGCACGTCTGCCGGAGTTTGACGGCGGTCTGAACAGCAGCTATCTGCACAACGAAAGTCGCTTGGTGTGGAAGAAGATGCAGGCACGAGCCGTTGCACTTGGCGACAATGTGGTACTTCCCATCGTGAGAGGAAAACAAAGCTCCGTGGAAAAGACCATCCAGCCCTACCTTGATGCTGGGTATTCCATTAACCTGCATTACATGGAACTGGACGGCAACAAGGCCATTGGCCGAGGGCTGAACCGTTTCCTGTCTAACGGCAGATACCTGCCACCCAAGTATTTGTTTGATGTGAATAACGGCGGCGTAGAAGCGACCTATGAAGCGATGAAGAACGGAGGAACCATTGATGGATACTCGAAATGGAACAACGATGTCCCCTTCGGCCAGCGTCCCCGATTCGTCGATGGAAACGCGCTGCGCAACCTTGCTGAACGAGGACCCGTGGGAGTGGAAAAACCCGGAGATGGCAGCGAAGGAGGAAGCGGAATCGAAACGCCGAGTAGCGGAACGCCGGGCCAAGCAAGCGCAGGCAGCAATCCGAGCCAAATTCGAGAGACCTTAAAATATAGCAAGAACACCCCGCAGCAGCCGCCGCCGCAGGGTGTTTCTTCTACCCCGAAGGGCGCACCCAAGCAGAGCCCCGCAAGGATTGCCAAAGACCTGGTGAGAGCTCTGGGACTGGGCGATGCCGTGGGCACCAAACGCATGAACCATGTGCCCCAAGCCGTTGCGGGCTACTACGAAACCCGGGCCAGGTACATTGCCGTGCGCTCCAGCCAGGCGGGCAACTACACCGTGACCATGCACGAGGTGTTCCACTACCTGGCAGAGCGGCTGAACATGACCGGCACGACAAACATGGCGAACAGCCTCGACCCGGTTTTCGCCGCCAACTACACCCCTGCGGAATTGCCGGGTGAAGCCTTTGCGGAGTTTGGCTGGCGATACATGGAAAGCGAGGAACTGGCGCGACAGTTTGCCGGAGATGCCTTCGTAGACCAGTTTGAAGCCCGGCTGCGGCAGGCGGGGTTGCACAAGCCTGTCCACAGGGCCGCCCGGCAGCTTCGGATATGGCTGAACGCCACGGTGAATGACCGCATCGGTGCAACCATTGTGGACAAGAGCAGGGCCTCGAGGCCCGGAAGCATCCGCGTCCAGCTGCAGGCGCTGATCTCCAAGCACGTCGACGATACCGCCGCAGCGGAACCTGTCAATGCCGCTATCCGGGAGGCCACGGGGCAGAATCGGGTGCCCCTCAACCAGGATGTACGCGCCAATGCTCTGATGAAAAATTTCGCCAGCCGCAGGGCATACGCTATCCTGACGGAGAACCTGACGGATGCTAACTGGAGCGTGACCGGCGAGAGCCTGGCCGCCCGATTTGAGCGCGTGGGCCTGAGGGCCAGGGACGCCGGGCTGCTCAATGAATACATGCTGGCCCTGCACTCCCTTGACCGTGATGCGCAGGACAAACCCGTATTCGACATGGTGAGCATCACCCCAGCACAACGGCAGAAACTGATTCACGATGTGCGGCAGAATCACCCCGAAGTGGCGGCAGCCGAACAGGAGTTTCAGGCCTTCCGCAGGGAATTTCTGCAGGCCTTCCTGGTGGATACCGGCTATTTGAGCCAGGCTGACTTTGACAAGATGAACGCCATGTACCCCCACTATGTTCCAACCTTCCGTGTAAAAGATGGCGGGAAATCGAACAGGGGGAACAGCAAGACCTACCGCATCAAGCGGGCTGTCGGCAGCACCGAGGACATCGTTAACCCGATGGACAGTTTCGTGAGCATGGTGGACAGCGTAGTCGCGATGGTGAGCGCAAACAACGCTGCGCTGGCCTGGGACAACGCCTACCACCAGAACGAAGGCCTGGGCGCCTTTGGGCGTGAGATTACCCCAGACATGCACCAGGTGAGCGTGAATGTAAGCGAGCTGCGGGCCCAGCTCGCCCAGCTGCTGGCCGGCCACACGGATGCCGACATATTCCAGCAGGTAATCGATCTGGTAGGCGCCCGGCAGACCCAATGGGTACCGCAGACCGGCACAAACATGGCCAATGTTGTGACCGTACAGCGGGCAGACGGCAGCCTGGGGTACTACGAGATGTTTGAACCGGAGCTGTACAAGCTCCTGGCCTCCCAGCGGGATGGCAGCGGCAGCAGCAACAAGCTGTGGGCCACCCTGGGCAAGATCACCCGGACCATGACCCGGCTGACCACCGGAAGCAACCCCGTGTTCACCGTGCGTAACTTCATGCGCGACTTCCAGAACTCCGTCAATTACGGCTCCTGGGCCAGTAACTACGGCACAGGCCTGGCGCGGTGGCTCCGGGCCGCCTACGACGTGTGGCGCAGGAACGGCGAGTACCAGGACTATGTAGCCCTGGGCGGCGGCGGGTGGACACGCATCGAGGCCGGTACAAAAAAGGGTGCGGGCGACTATCGCTCCGCCCTTTACAAAGGCTACAGCACGTCCACGGTTGGAAACGCCGCCAAATGGGCCGGGAAAAAGGTGTGGAACACGCTCACCTTCTCCAGGCTGAATGAGATTATCGAGCAGACCAGCCGCTTTGCGGAGTACAAGTACGGCAAGCATGATACGAGCACCAGCGAGGGCAGGACGGAGGCCTTCCTCGCTGCGCAGGATGCCACCGTGGACTTTGCCCGCATGGGCAACAGCGGCACGGCGAGCGTGCTGAAGCAGCTTATCCCCTTCCTGGGGGCGAGTATGCAGGGCGTGTACCGTACTGGGCGGTCTGTCACCCAGGCTGAGCGCGGGCGAGCTGTTCAGCGGTTCGCCAAAACGGTGGTTAACACGGCTCTGTTCAGCGCAATTAGCGCCGCCATCCTGCTGAAATACTCCGACGACGAGGAGAAGGAAGCGTTCGCCCTGATGAGCGACGACCTGAAATCCCAGCATCTGTATTTCCCGAACTTTGCCAAGAATCTGCTGGGCCAGCAGCCCCTGATTCGCATCCCGCTGGCGCAGGACCCCCTGACCTACGCAATCCACGGGGCAATGACCAACGCCATGTGGAGCGGCACAACGGATGAAATGGTGATTGACATTGCAGCCATCGCCAACACCATCGTGGACAACCTGAACCCATCTGGCAGCGGTACGATTTTCGAGCCGCTGCTCGCTGTGGGCCGGAACAGGAATTGGTACGGCAGCCGCATCGTGCCCAGCTACATGAGCGACTGGGACGTGACTACGCAGTACACTGAGGAAACCCCCGGCGTGTTCGTGGCTGCTGGGCGTGTACTGGGAATGTCCCCCTTGAACGTGCAGTACCTGGCAGAGCAGTATACCGGATTCCTGGGGCAGATGGCCGTTCCGGCTCTCTCCAAAAACAGCTCCGGCGAACTGGGAGGCTGGGAAGCGACCAAGACGGCCATCCAGAAACGTTTTACCAGCGACCCGCTTATCAGCAATGATGTGCTCAGCTGCGTGTATGATAACGCGGCCTTCCTGACTCAGGTGACGGATGCCGCCAAGAACAACCGGCCGGCGAATATGCTGCGGCGAGGGCTGACCGAGGAGGAGCAGAAGGCCGCCTACCAGGAGGCCTATGATCTGACGCACAAGGGCGGCGTGATTGCAGATGCCAAAGCCTTCCTATCCGATGGATACGACCGCATTGAAATCATCAATGCCAACGACACGCTGACCCCCGAGGAGAAATACGCGCTGACCAGCGAGGTGCGCAAGGAAATGATCGCCGTAGCTCTGGAGGCCAACGAGGCGGCGGCAGCCTACAATCAGAAATACGTGGCGGGCGTGGACATCGCAACCAATGCACTGTACGAGGGCGCCTACCTGGCTATACCCACGGCAATGGACAGGCTGGCCCCGACCTTCAAGGCCGACGGCGATCAGCTCTACATGCAGCGGGCAACGGCCGTATGGGAGGCCACAGGCAACGATTCTGCCCTGCCGCATCCCAATACCAGCTACACGTCCTCCGGTGTGACCTACACGGTGAGCGAGGCGGACATGGACAACTGGCTGCTCCAGTACAAAATGGGCTACCAGGAGTACCTGGTGGAAAACGGCGGCATATGGGACGGTTTGACCGATGGAGAGCGGCTGGAAATTCTGAAGGACGCTCACTCTGCCGGCCACAACGCCGCCAAGAAGTGGCATCAGAAACTATACGGGGTCGAGTGAAAAAAGGGCCCTTCGGGGCCCCCTCCTCAGTTAGTCACCGGGTTAGTCATAGCGAGATGTAAGCGGGATTTAGGAGGAATGATAAGCAAATAATCGGAGATAAAGAAAACCCTTGCAAATCAACGGTTTGCAAGGGCTTTCAATGGTCTGGGTGAGAGGATTTGAACCTCCGGCCTCTTGAACCCCATTCAAGCACGCTACCAAACTGCGCCACACCCAGGAGAACCAACGGCAATAAGTATAGCGCATTTTACGCCGTTTTGCAAGGGCTTCCTGAAAAAACCCGGAAATTGTTTGAGCGGGGGCGCCGGGCGCCTGCTCCAGGGACAGCCGCCCGGGCGCCGGAGAACCTTTCCCGCCGGAAAGCGTCCGCAGCCTTGCAGCGCGGACGCTCCCCGTCACGATGCCAACGCTTCGCGCGCCGCCGCAATGGCGGCCTTGACCGCCTCCGGCGCGGGACCTCCCGGCAGATTCCGCAGCGCGACGCACGCCTGCGGGGAAATCGCCTCGAACACGTCCGCTTCAAACGCCGGTGAAAAGGTTTGCAGCGTTTCCAGCGGCAAATCCAGCAGGGCCTTGTTCTCCTTCACGCAGTAGGCGACCAGCCGTCCCACGACCTCGTGCGCGTCCCGGAAGGCAAGCCCGTGCCGGACGAGGTAGTCCGCCGCGTCCGTCGCGTTGGCAAAGCCCTCCGCCGCGCCGCGCTCCATGCGTTCCGTGCGGAAGGTGAGGGTTTCAAACATGGCCGTAAAGACCTTCAGGCAGATGGACAGCGTATCGTGCGCGTCGAAGAGCGCCTCCTTGTCCTCCTGCATGTCTTTGTTGTACGCCAGCGGCAGCCCTTTGAGCGTGACCAGCAGCGCCTGCAGGTCGCCGTAGACCCTGCCCGTTTTGCCGCGCACCAGCTCCGCCACGTCCGGGTTTTTCTTTTGCGGCATGATGGACGAGCCTGTCGAATAGGCGTCGTCCATGACGACATAGGAAAACTCCTGCGAAGACCACAGGCACAGCTCCTCGCAAAAGCGCGAAAGGTGCATCATCGTCACGGAAGCGGCGTACAGAAAATCGAGCGCAAAGTCCCGGTCGGATACGCCGTCCAGGCTGTTCTGGGTGACGGCCGGAAAGCCGAGCAGTTCCGCCACGCGGCCGCGGTTGAGCGGATACGTCGTGCCCGCCAGCGCGCCGGAGCCCAGCGGCATGACTGCTGCGCGCGCATGGGCCTGCGCAAAGCGCTCCCTGTCCCGCAGAAACATCTGCACATACGCCATCAGGTGATGCGCCAGCGTAATCGGCTGCGCCTTCTGCAGATGCGTATAGCCGCTCATCATCGTCTGCAGATGCGCCTCGGCCGTCTGCAGCAGCGCCTCGCACAGCGCCTCCACGCCCGCCTTCATCTCCAGGCAGGCGTCCATGGTATACAGGCGCATGTCCAGCGCCACCTGATCGTTGCGGCTGCGGCCCGTATGCAGGCGCTTGCCCGCCTCGCCAATGCGGTCGGTCAGGAGCGCCTCCACGTTCATATGGATATCCTCCGCGTCCTGCCGCCATTGAATCCTGCCGGCTTCCGCATCGGCGAGGATGCCGCGCAGGCCCTCCACAATCCGGTCGGCGTCGGCCTGCGGAATGATGCCCTGCTCGCCCAGCATGGTGGCATGGGCGATGGAACCGCGGATATCCTGCCGGAAAAGGCGCTGGTCAAAGGCAATGGACGCGTTAAACGCGTCCACAATGCCTGCCGTGGCCTTTTCAAACCGACCGCCCCACAGCTTGGCGCTCACAGCTTGCCCTCCTCCATCAGCGCGCGTACCTTCATCGGCAGCCCGAACAGGTTGATGAAGCCTTCGCTGTCCTTGTGGCTGTACAGCTCCTGGCTGTCGCCGAAGGTCGCAATGCGCTCGGAATAGAGCGAATACGGGGAGGTGACCCCCTGCGGGATGACGTTGCCCTTGTACAGCTTCACCTTCACTTCGCCGGTCACGGTCTGCTGCGTGCTGTCGGCAAAGGCGGAGAGCGCCTCGCGCAGCGGGGTAAACCACTGGCCGTCATACACCAGCTCGGCAAAGCGGATGGCGAGCTGCTCCTTGTAATGGGAAGTGATGCGGTCCAGCGTAATCTGCTCGAGAATTTCGTGCGCGGCATACAGCAGCGTGCCGCCGGGCGTTTCGTACACGCCGCGCGACTTCATGCCCACCAGCCGGTTTTCCACCAAATCCGCGATGCCGACGCCGTTGCGCGCCGCCAGCTCGTTGGCCTTTTCCATCAGCGCGACCGCGCCGAGCGCTTCGCCGTTGATGGCGACGGGTACGCCCTTTTCAAAGGAAATGCTGACGATTTCGGGCTTGTCCGGCGCCTTTTCGGGCGTCGTGCAAATCAGGCACAAATCCTCCGGCGGCGCGTTCTCGGGGAACTCCAGGTCGGCGCCTTCATGGCTGAGGTGCCAGAGGTTGCGGTCCATCGAATAGGGGCGTTTTTTGCTGACCGGCACGGGGATGCCACGCGCGTTGGCGTAATCGATGGCTTCCTCGCGCGACTTGATGTCCCAGATGCGCCACGGCGCGATAATCTTCATCTCCGGCGCAAAAGCCTTGATGGTCAGCTCGAAGCGCACCTGGTCGTTGCCCTTGCCGGTGCAGCCATGGCAGATGGCGGAGCAGCCCTCCTTCTTGGCAATCTCCACCAGCCGCTTGGCGATAATCGGCCGCGCGAAGCTGGTCCCCAGCAGGTACTTCTTTTCATACACCGCGCCCATTTTCAGCGTCGGCCAGATATAGTCGGTAATGAACTCCTCGCGCAAATCCTCGATGTACAGCTTCAGCGCGCCGGATTTTTTCGCCTTCTCATGCAGCGGCTCCAGCTCTTCGCCCTGTCCCACGTCCGCGGCGCAGCAGATGACCTCGCAGTCGTAGTTTTCCTTCAGCCACGGGATAATAATCGACGTATCCAGTCCGCCGGAATAGGCCAGCAGGATTTTCTGCTTCTCTGCCATAACGCATATGCCTCCCATTGATGTTGTGCGCGGTGAGTATATCACATTCAGAATAAAATTGCAATAGAAATTCATAAAAATACAGAAATTTCTTTTGGAGCGACCCGCCGCGCCCGGCGCGAAAAAAAACCAAGCCTTGACATTCGGGCATAAAGCACGGATAATAGCAAAGGAACAAATGTTTGTATGAACTGGGGCGATGCGTTGATTATCTTGGGGATAGACCCGGGCCTGGCAACCATGGGCTGGGGCGTCATTGAAAGCGACGGCAGCCGGCACCGGCTTATCCAGTATGGGACGTTGGGCACCCCTGCGGGGCAGCCCGTCCCTGTGCGGCTGCGCGCCATCTATTCGGGCGTGCAGCAGCTGATTTCCACCTACCGGCCGGACGATATCGTCTTTGAGGAGCTTTTTTTTGCGCGCAACGTAACCACCGCGCTCAACGTCGGCGCAGCGCGCGGGGTGGCGCTGCTGGCGGCGGCACAATATACGGAAAACCTTTATGAATATACGCCCATGCAAATCAAGCAGGCGGTCGTCGGGTTTGGCAAGGCGGAAAAGCGGCAGGTGCAGATGATGGTCAAAATGCTGCTGGGCCTCTCGGAGGTTCCCCGGCCGGACGACGCGGCGGACGGGCTGGCCGCAGCGATTACGCACGCGCACTCGGCGCGTCAGCGGCAGCTGTTTAAGATACAATAAGGGCGAGCGGAGGAAGGCGCATGTTTGCACATATCGAGGGGCGCGTGGCGGAAAAGCGCGCGGGAGAACTGGTCATTGACGCGGGCGGCGTCGGCTTTCTGCTGGCCTGCTCCCATGCGACCGTAGCGGCCGCGCCTGCCATGGGCGAGCGTTTTCGCGTATACACGCATCTGTCCGTGCGCGAGGACGGCATGGAGCTGTTCGGCTTTTCCACGCGCGAGGAGCGCGAGATGTTCCGCCGCCTCTGCGCAGTCAGCGGCGTCGGGCCGCGCACCGCGCTGGGGATTCTCTCCACGCTGTCCCTGCGGGAGCTGTCGCTGGCGCTGCTGACCGGGGATGCCAACGCTATCGCGCGCGCGCCCAACGTCGGCAAGAAGACCGCGCAGCGGCTGATTCTGGAGCTGAAGGACAAGGTGGAGCAGGCGGACGTCGAGGAAGGCGTCGGCCCGGCTATCCTGCCGGCAAACGCCAGCGCGGCGCAGGAGGCCGTGCAGGCGCTGATGGCGCTGGGCTATTCGAATCTGGAGGCGAACCGCGCGGTCAGCGCGGTGCGCGACCGGGCGGATCAGGCCGATGCGCTGGTTCTGCTGGCGCTGAAGGGATTGGGAGGCTGATAGCGCATGGAAGAAAACAGGCTGGTCATGTCGGGATTTCGCGCGGAGGACGAAACGGAGCGCTCGCTGCGGCCCCGCACGCTGGACGAATACGTCGGCCAGGAATCCGTCAAACAGAATCTGCGCATTTCCATGGAAGCGGCGCTGCAGCGGCACGACGCGCTGGACCATCTGCTGCTCTACGGCCCTCCGGGCCTTGGAAAGACCACGCTGGCGGGCATCATCGCCGCCGAGATGGGCCAGAACATCCGCATCACGTCCGGCCCCGCCATCGAACGCCCCGGCGACCTTGCGTCCATCCTGACCAATCTGTCCAGCGGCGACGTGCTGTTTATCGATGAAATCCACCGCCTTTCCCACGCGGTGGAGGAGGTGCTCTATCCGGCGATGGAGGACTATGTGCTGGATATCATGATTGGCAAAGGCCCCAGCGCGCGCTCCATTCGCGTGGACCTTCCCCGCTTTACGCTCGTAGGCGCTACCACGCGCGCGGGGCTCCTGACCGCGCCGCTGCGCGACCGCTTCGGCATCCTGTTCCGGCTGGAGCTCTACTCCGTCCAGGAACTGACGCAAATCGTCTCCCATTCCGCCCACATCCTGGGCATGGAGGCGGAGGCGGAAGGCATCGCGGAAATCGCGCGCCGTTCGCGCGGCACGCCGCGCATTGCCAACCGCCTGCTCAAGCGCGTGCGCGACTATGCGCAGGTGCGGGCGGGCGGCCGGATTACCCTGGCGGCGGCGCGGGAGGCGCTGGACCTGCTGGCCATCGACGAGTTGGGCCTGGACCGGATTGACCGGACGGTGCTGGAATCGATGATGCGCAAGTTCGGAGGCGGTCCCGTGGGCCTGGATACGCTCGCCGCCACCACGGGCGAGGACGCCACGACCATCGAAGACGTCTACGAGCCGTACCTGCTGCAGCTGGGTTTCATCATGCGCACGCCGCGCGGCCGCATCGCAACCCCCGCGGCCTACGAGCACATGCGGATGACCCCGCCCGCGCCGGGCGCGCTGGAAACGCAGATAAGGATGGCGCTGGATAATGAAAACGAGTGATTTTTCCTATGCGCTGCCCCCGGAGCTCATCGCACAGACCCCCATTGAACCGCGCGACGCCAGCCGGCTGCTGGTCTGCCATCGCGATACGGGCCTGCGTGAGCACCGGGTGTTTCATGAAATCATCGAGTATCTCCGCCCCGGCGACGCCCTGGTCATCAACCATACGCGCACCATCCCCGCGCGCCTGCTGGGCCGCAAGGCGGAAACGGGCGGCGCGGTGGAGCTTTTGCTGCTGCGCCGCCGCGACCGGGATTGCTGGGAAGTGCTGGCCCGCCCCGGCAAGCGGCTGCAGCCCGGCGCCGTCTGCGAGTTCGGCGAAGGGGCGCTGCGCGCGCGGGTGCTGGAGCGCACCGCCGCCGACGGCGGCCGGCTGGTGCGTTTTGAATACGAGGGCGTGTTCGAGACGCTGCTGGAGCGCCTGGGCGCCATGCCCCTTCCGCCGTACATCCACGCCAGGCTGGAAAACCCGGAGCGCTACAACACCGTCTATGCCAGATTCGACGGCTCCGCCGCCACGCCCACGGCCGGCCTGCACTTTACGCCCGGGCTGCTGGAGCGCATCCGGCAAAAGGGCGTGGACATCGTGCCCATCCTGCTGCACGTCGGGTTGGGAACCTTCCGCCCGGTAAAGGCGGCGGACATCCGGGAACACCCGATGCACTCCGAGCACTACGAGGTCACGCCCGAAGCCGCCGCGCGCCTGAACGCGGCGCGCGCCCGCGGCGGCCGCATCGTCTGCGTGGGCACGACCAGCGTGCGCACGCTGGAAACCGTCACAGGCGAGGACGGCGTCGTCCATCCCGGCGCGGGCGAAACCGATATTTTTCTCTATCCGGGCGTTTCGTTTCATGCCACCGACGCGCTCCTGACCAACTTTCACCTGCCGGAAAGCACGCTGCTGATGCTGGTCAGCGCGTTTATGGGGCGCGAGGAAGCCCTGGCCGCCTATGCCGAGGCGGTGCGGGAACGGTATCGCTTTTTCAGCTTCGGCGACGCGATGCTCATCGTGGGCCGCCGCCCGGAGGCCGCGGCCCATTCCGCCGGCGCGCCGTAAGGGCGCGCCGGCGCTTACAGCATGCGCCCCAGGTCCATGCGCACCACCTCGCCGTCGCGCAGCGCGGGCGCTCCGCCCAGCACCACCATGCGCACGCCCTCCGGCGGCAGCGCCGGCTCGGCGAAGGTCGCCCGGTCCGCAAGGCGCGCCGGGTCCAGCACCGCCACGTCCGCCACACAGCCCATGCCCAGCGTGCCGCGCGGCAGCCCGAAGCGGCGTGCCGCCTGGCAGGTCATTTTGGCGATGCCCTCGTCCAGGGAAAGCAGCCGGCGTTCGAACACATACCGCTTCAGGAAGCGGACAAACGCGCCCGCCGCGCGGGGATGCCCCGCGCCGTTGTGCAGGATTCCGTCGCTGCCCAGCATGGTGCGCGGATGCCGAAGGGCCATATCGATTTCCTCTTCGTTCATCACATGCGCCACCGTCAGCGTTTCGGGATGCTCCCGCCGCACCTGCCGGAACACTTCCATGTTCGGAATAAAGCCCTTGTGCTCGCCGTCCGTCAGCTCGATGCGCGTCACATCATGGTAGCGCTCCAGGAATCCGTCGTCATAGGTGGTCGCGCCGATGCTGGTGCAGAACGCGTCGTAAGGATAGCAGTCGATGCGCACGTCCAGCCCCTCCGCCGCGGCACGGTCTATCTGCGAGAGCACCCGTTCCATCTGGCCATAGGCCGCCATGCTGCCGATGTGCGAAATCTGCAGCCGCACCCCCGTGCGCCGGCCTATCTCCAGGAACTCATCCAGGGCGTCGAAGACCTCGAACGCGTCGGAGCGGATATGCGCCGCTACAACGCCGTCAAAGCGCCTGACCACGCGCGCGACCGCGCACATCTCCTCCAGCGTCATGCCCGGCTCATAGCGAATGCCCATCGACAGGCCGACGGCGCCCTGGGTCATCTGCTTTTCCAGCGTCGCGCACATCGCCTGCACCGTCTCCGGGGACACGGGCGCGTACTTGTCCCGCGCTCCGCACAGGCGGCGAAGGGTCGTATGCCCGGCCAGCAGCGCCAGATTGACGGGCTGTTTTGCGTCATACGCCACGCGGTAGGCCGGCAGGTCGCGCGGGCCGCTGCCGCAGTTGCCGCCCACCAGCGTCGTCACGCCCTGGCGCAGCGCGCGCAGGGTGATGTCCGCCTGGATGGCGCCCGCGCGCAGGCCGTCCTCGTGGGAATGCGCGTCCACAAATCCCGGGCAGACCAGCAGTCCGGCGCAGTCCACCACCTCTGCGGCGGGCGGTTCCTCCAGCGTCAGGCGCGCAATGCGCCCGTTGCGGATACCCAGGTTCAGCACGCTCTGCACATGATTGGCCGGGTCGACGACCAGACCGCCTTTCAAAAGAAGATCCAACATGGGGCTTCTCCTTTCCGTTGTATGAGGATAACCCCATTGTACGCCAAGCCGCGCCATTTCTCAAGCGCAACCGCCCATCGCGTCGATTTCGCCTATTCCTGCGCCTTGTACGCCAGCACGCGCCGGATATGCTCGCGGCTGCGGAACACCGTCAGCCAGCAGACCAGCAGCGTCGCCGCGGCGCAGAGGCTCAGGCATACGCGCAGGTCCATGATTTCGCCCAGCGCGCCGACCGCCAGCGACAGCACCGCCACGGCCGCGGCAAAGAGCACCGACTCCAGCGCGCTGACACGGGCGCGCAGCCGGTCGGGCAGATAGCGCTGCACCGCCGCCTGGCGGATGGCCGCGCTGTTGATGCCCAGAAAGCCGCAGGCCGCCCGGTTGAGCAGCATCAGCGGATACGGCAGCCACAGCAGGCTTATATCCATCAGCTCGTAAGCCTGGTAGACCCCGAACAGAAAGGCGAAACGCCGCTTGGGCTGCATGATGGAGCGATAGCGCACCAGCCCGCCCAGCGTTCTGCCGGCAAACTCGGCCACGGAAAACAGCGAGTACATCGCGGTGGTCATCCCCGGCATGGTCCGGAAGAACGCCACCAGCAGCGGGCCGTAGCCTGCCGCGACGCCGTTGGTCATGCCCATGTAGACAAACAGGTTTAGCAGTCCCGGCTCGCCCTTGAGATAGCGCGCCGCCTCGCGCAAATCGCTCAGCCATACGCGCGGGGAAAAGCGCGTTCCCTCTCCCCGCCGCTCCTCGTGGACGCGGATGCGGCTTTCCAGCAGCGCGGCGGACAGGGACAGCCCCGCCTGCATGAGCAGAATATTGGATACGCCCATGGTCTCAAACAGCAGCGCGGAAACGGGCATCATGACCACCTTCAGCACCGGATAGAGCATGCTCGATATGGTATAGCCCTTTTCCTCCTTGCCCTCGGTCAGCAGCTTGGGGTACAGGCTCTTGTAGGCCAGCTCGTCCATGGACGTCAGGCACGCCAGCAGCAGCGAGAAGGCCAGATACCCCACATAGGAAAACGGATAATGGCGCAGGTACAGCCCCGCCAGCAGATAGCATAGGCCGTTGACCGCATCGCCCACGACCAGGAAAGGCTTTCGCGGCAGGCGGTCCATCCACGGGGATACGGCCAGCGGCAGGAGGGAAGAGGGCAGAAACTGCATGGCGATGAGCAGCGCGGAGGCCAGGGTGCTGCCCGTCTCGTCAAAGACCAGAAACGACAGCGCAAAGCTGCTGGCAATGCCGCCCACCGCCCCCAGGCCCGTGGCACATGTGATAAGCGTGAAATTCCGTGTCCAAAGCGTATCGCGCATATATGTCACCTCCGCTTCAGTATACCGTTTCACGTTATCAAAAAAAAGCCGGTTGTTTTGGGAAAACTCAGCCCAAAACAACCGGATAATACCGCTTCTATTTGCGTTTTGAAGAAAACTCCTCCAGCAGGGCGCACGCCTGCTTGTACTGCCGGTTGGCCTTGTGCCAGGCCAGCACCCAGGGCAGATGAAACGCCGCGTAGCCGACCGGCAGCTCCCTGCGGATGCGCGCAAAGCAGGAAAGGAGCTTTTCTCCGTAGCGCGCATCGGACAGCGGGTCCTCGTGGTCCAGCCGGTAGCGAACCAGCCGGAGGATCTCGCGCGCAAGCGACGGGGCCATGTCCGTCCCCGCGCCCAACGCTTCTTCCGCCGCACCCAGCGCATCCGCCCCCGCGTCCGCCGCATCCTCCGCCGCGCCCAGCGCTTCTTCCGCCGCGTTCACCGCATCCTCCGCCGCGTCCAGCGCGGCCCGCGCCTCCTCCCGGAGCCCCAGCGCCTCGCAGGAGACGGCCAGCTTATGCAGCGACATCGCGGTATGCTGCTTTCTGCCGGAATAATAGTCGTAGGCCTCCCGGGCATGGCCCAGGGTCAGCTGCGTGGCGGCCATGTTATAGCGGATTACCTCCTGCGTTTCCGCCGCGCCCAGCGCTTCGGCCAGACGCCCCGCCACGGCGTAATGCTCCATCATGCGCGAGAAATCGCCCATATCCGAATAACAGTTGCCCGTAAACGCGCGGCTTTCCATCATGATATGCGCATACCCGGCCTCCGCAGCGCCGTGATACGCCTTTTGCAGCGCTTCCAGCGCGGCGGAATACCGGCCCGTTCGGTAGAGCGTTCTGCCATGGAGCAGCCAGAAAAACGGATGCGGGCAGAGCGAAACGGCCTCGGGAAAGCGGCCCTGCATCGCGCGCTGCAGTGCAAGCTGGCGCGCGTCCAGAAACGGTTCCAGGCCGACGTCCACGGGCTTCCTTCCGCCGGCAAACGCGCCCAGCACCAGCACGTCGGCGGCAAAGCGGCCGTTGCGCAGGAGGGGCTCCCGCTCGCGCAGCGCCGCGTTCCAGGCATAAAACGCGGCCCACTGCGCGCCCAGCAGCTTCGCATACCCCGCCTCTATCCAGTCCCGGGTCCGCGCATCCTCCTCCGTGTCCCAGATGATATCCAGCCGCGCGAAAAGCTGCCGTATTACCTCCGGCGACGCTTCCGCCTTTCCCTGCTCGATTTTCGACAAATACGATACCGCGCAGACGCCGCGGCACAGCCCCGCCTGGCTCCAGTCGCGCCGAAGGCGCTCCCGGCGAATCAGCAGCCCCGCAAGGCGGCCGCCTTCGTCTCCACTCATGCCTTTTCCCTCCGGCACGCGCCCGTGCAGCCCGCACAGCCGCCCCGCCTGCGCTGGAAGAGCTTCGCGGGCAGGATGGCCTGTTCCGGACACCGCCGGACGCATTCTCCGCACCGGATGCACTGGGGGCTGTTGGGCGTTTTGCGCGGGTCGATGCCCAGCTTGCAGACGCGCGCGCACAGGCCGCACCCGGTGCATTTTTCCTCGTCTATCCGGTACCGGTACAGCGACACCGGGTTGGCCAGCCCATAGAGCGCGCCCAGCGGGCAGAGGAAGCGGCAGAACGGGCGATAGTAGCACACGGACCACAGCAGCAACAGCGCCATCAGCGTGACTTTCCAGGCAAACAGCCCGCCGATGGCATCGCGCAGCGAGACCGACCAGCTCAGCGGGCCCACCGTCTGCTGCGTGGCGGCGTCGGCGCTGACCAGCGGAATGCCGCCCATGAGCGTGCCGGACGGGCATATCCATTTGCAGAACCATGGATCGCCCTGTCCCGCCGCATTGACGACCAGATTGGGCAGCAGCAGCACGAACACCAGCAGCACGCCGTAGCGAAGCAGGCTCAGGCGCCTTTCGCCGGGAATACGGCGCAGCTTCCAGCCGCGGGGCAGCGGGATTTTATGCAGCAGGTCCTGCACCAGGCCGAACGGGCACAGAAAGCCGCAGACCAGCCGCCCGCACAGCGCGCCGACCACCATCAAAAACCCCAGCACGTAAAAGGATATTGTATACTGGCCGCTGCCCATGACCGCCTGCAGCGCGCCTATCGGGCATGCGCCAAGCGCGCCCGGGCAGGAATAACAGTTCAGGCCCGGCAGGCAGAATTGCTTGCCCGGTCCGGTATAGATTTTGCCTTCCCAGAAACCTCTCCAGTAGCCGTTCGTCAGCGCGGCGAAGGCTATCTGCACCCATAGCCTCCCATTGTATTTCTTTTTCATGCCACGACGCTCCTTACCCCAGGCCGATGCACTCCATACAGATGCGAATGGCCTTTTGCAGCACGGTTTGATGCTCTCCGCGCAGGACGCCCAACAGGACAAAGGCAAGCCCCGCCGCCATGAGCAGACATCCTCCCAGCCATGCGCGCTTTTGCATACCGATTCCTCCTGCAGTTTGTCGGAAATCTACGTCCGCGGCCGCCCGTTCGCCGCGCGTCTATTGTACCACGTCCCGCGCCGCAGGACAAGGCGCGTCCCCGTCCGCGCGCACGCGCATCTGAACCTCGGTGCAGAACTCCTCCTCGCGCGCGGTGTCATGGTTGTCGATGCGGTACAGCTCGAAGGGAGCGTCCAGCACGGACAGTCCCTCGCGCCGGGCATACGCCTGCATCCGGGCGATGCATGCGCCGTTTTGCGCATATCCGCCCCGGTAACAGGAGGACAGATACAGTCCGGCGGGCAGCGCAAAATCGCAGTCCGCCGCGTTGGAATCGAGGATAAAGAATACGGAGGTGAATACGTTGCAGACGCCGCGCGCCACCTCCTGCGGCGACAGGCACGCGCCGATGGTCAGGCTGCCAAAGTCATGGATTTTGTTTTCGTGCATATGATGGAGCTTTTTGATGACGAAATCCATTTCCTCGTCCCGCGTGATATGCTCGTTCAGGCGCACGCAGCGGCGCTCGGGCAGCGTCAGCAGCCGCATTTGGCCCGCCGGCATCGCCATCGCCTCGCGAAGCGCCGTCATGCGCGCCTGCAGGGCGGCCTCCCGCGCCCGGATTTGCCGCCGCTGTTCCTGCAGCAGCGCCTTCTCCCGCGCCAGCAGGCGGATGGTGCTGTCGACGGTTCTGTCCTCCAGATAGCGCTTGATCTGCCGCATGGAAAAGCCCATCTGCCGCAGGTCGCGGATGATGTTGAGCTTATAGATATCCTTCAGGCTGTAGAGCCGGTAGCCGTTGACGTCCCGTTTCGGGCGCAGCACGCCCAGGCGTTCATAGTAGCGGAGGGAATCCACGCCCACGCCGTAGAGTTTGGAAATCTCGCTGATATGATACGAATCCTTCATCCTCATACGCCTCCGGAATCCATGGTCAAATAGCCGGCTTCGCCCTGCCACGGCGCTGCGCTCCTCCTGGCGGCAGCGCACACCGTCCCTCCCGGCCTGCCGGGGCTGAAACGCGCACGCCGCCGGGCTTTGGCCGCGCTTGGGAGGGCGCTTTCGCCATTGCGCGCCGTCCGCCTGCCGGGTGCGGCGGCTCCGGCCCCCGGCAAAGCCGGGATGTCCCCTGAGGAAAAATCCCTCTTGACTCTGGTATTATACCAGGGTTTATGATGCAAGGGAAGGAGGCAATATCATGCGGTTTCGATTTCATCGCACTTTATGTATCAAGGTTTTGCTGACGGTCCTGGGCGCCGCCATCGTTTCCTTTGGCATATACAATATACACCGCCAAACCAACATTACCGAAGGCGGCGTGCTGGGCATGGTGCTGCTGGTCAACCGCTGGCTGGGGATTTCGCCCGCGCTGGCCACGCCCATTCTGGACATCACCTGCTACCTGCTCGCCCTGCGGGTGCTGGGCTTCGGCTTTCTGAAATGGTCGGCCGTGGCGACGCTGTGCGTATCCTGCTTTTTCCGCCTCTGGGAGAGCTTTCCGCCTCTCCTGCCCGACCTGTCGCCCTATCCGCTGGCCGCGGCCCTGCTGGGCGGCCTGTTTGTCGGGGTGGGCGTCGGGCTCATCATCCGCCAGGGCGGCTCCAGCGGCGGCGACGACGCGCTGGCGCTGACCATCTCGCACGTCACGCACTGGCGCCTGTCTTTTTCCTACCTGTTTACGGACCTGACGGTGCTGCTGCTGTCCCTGACGTATATTCCCCTGGGCCGTATCGTCTTCTCGCTCATCACCGTCACCGTCTCCTCCCTGGTGGTTGACTGGATTCAGCATCCGCACCGGCCCCGCCTGCGCCTGCGCAAAAAGGCCGGAACGGAATAAACGCGCGGCCGGGACCGGTGTCCTCCTCTCCCCGCGGGAGAAGGCGGAGCCGGTCCCGGCCTGTCTGCGCGTTCCTGGGCTTCCGGGCGGGACGGTCTATCGCTTGGCCCCCTTGGCGCCCAGGACGCACTGGTTGAGCAGATTGGAATCAAACGCAAACACCGACCGGTTCTTTTCCGCCTGCGCCCGCAGGGCAAGCGCGACCAGTTCGTCAATCAGCTTCGCATACGGCATGCCCGTCGGCTCCCACAGATAAAACGCCAGCGAACCGGGGATGGTGTTGATTTCGTTGACATAGACGGTATTTCCGTCCAGCAGGAAGTCGATGCGCACCACGCCCTTGCAGTCCAGCGCCCGAAACACGTCCACCGCCAGCGACCGGATGCGCGCCGTCATCTCCTCGCCGATGGGCGCGGGGATTTTCCGGCCCAGCGTCTCCATGCCGCCCGCCTTGCCCCCGGCGCCTTTTCCTCCCTTGCCGCCCCGCAGGTATTTTTCCTCAAAGGACAGGAACGCCTCCCAGCTGACCGGCATCTCGCAGACCGAGGCCCTGACCTCCGCGTCAAACCCCAGCACGGCGCAGTTGACCTCCCTGGGGGCTTTGACCGCGGGCTCCACCAGCACGCGCCGGTCGTAGGACAGCGCCACGGCGATGGCCTCGCGCAGGGCAGCCTGATCCTCCGCGCGGGAAATGCCAATGGACGAGCCGAGGTTGGCAGGCTTGACAAAGAGCGGATACGCCAGCGCCGACTCGATGCGCGCGAGCACCGCCGCCTCTTCCCGCTCCCATTCTCCGCGCGTAAAGCCCACTGCATCCAGCACCGGGAAGCCGCAGCCCCGGAACAGGCTGCGCATGGCGAGCTTATCCATGCCCACCGCGGAGCCGACCAGCCCTGACGAGGTATAGGGCACGTTCATCAGCTCCAGCAGGCCCTGCACCGCGCCGTCCTCGCCGTGCATGCCATGGAAGACCGGCATGGCAACGTCCATGCGCGCGGCAATCGCCAGGTTGTCCCCGCCCAACAGACCTTTCTTCCGCCGGATATACAGCAGCGCCGCCGAACCCGCCGTCACATCGGGGTACACGCGCACGATGCCCGGTGCCGCGGGGTTGAAATGGCGCACCGACTCCAGGCTGCGCAGCGGCGCGCCGGTATACCACGCGCCGTCGCGGGCCACATACACGGGAATCACTTCATAGCGGGCGGGGTCTATGGCGTCCATGCACTGAAGCGCGCTGACCACCGATACGTCATGCTCGCACGCGCGGCCCCCAAAGAGCACCGCCAGCCTGAGCTTTTCCTTCTGCTGCGCCTGTTGCGGCTTTTCCATGCGTATCCCTCCTACTCCTGGTAGTTGTCGGGCAAATCGTTTTCATAGAGCACGACATCGCCCGGCCGGATAAACTGTGCGCTCTGGGCCAGGTCGGAAATCACATGCAGGTTTTCTTCCGCGAAGCCTTTGCTGCGAAGGCCCTGCGCGATGGGCGCGGTGTGCCGCTTTCCCACCAGCACTGCCACGTCCGCGCACTGCGCAATCTGTTCGCCCAGCGCATACTGAAACGCCTCCTCCTGCGCGCCCAGCTCCACAAAACCGGGCGTCACCACGACGCGCCGTCCCGGGAACTCGCGCAGGATTTCCAGCGCCGCCTTGGCGCCCACGGGGTTGGCGTTGAAGGCGTCGTCGATGACCGTCACGCCGCCGCCCGAGGGCAGAATCTCCAGCCGGTGCTCCACCGGCCGCACCCGCGCCGCCCCGCGCGCGATGGAGGGCAGGTCCATGCCCAACAGCCAGCCCATGGTGCAGGCCAGCAGCAAATTGGAAATATTGTGCGCGCCCAGCACCCTTGTCTGGCACGTCACGGACTCCTTTCCGTCCGTCAGCACAAACCGGCTGCCCCACGGCCCTACCTCAATATCCCGCGCGGAAAGCCCGAGCCCGGCCGCATGCTCGCCCGACAGATGCTTCGGGCAGGCGGCGCGTTCGTACAGCTGCGCGCACAGGCCGCCGTCGTCCGCAAAGACCATGGCGCCGTTTTCGGGAATGGCGCGCGCCAGCTCAAATTTCTCCCTGCAGATATTCTCCTGCGAGCGGAACGTTTCCAGATGCTGCGGCCCTATGGACGTCAGCATGCCGTAACGGGGACGGACAAGCTTGCAAAGCAGGCGGATGTCGCCCATGTGGCGCGCGCCCATCTCCGCAACGAACACCTGATGGTCCGGGCAGAGCCGCTCGCGCACCACGCGCGTGACGCCCATGGACGTGTTAAAGCTCCCCGGCGTGACGAGCACGCGGTATTTTTCGGACAGAATGGCTTCGAGCATGAACTTGGCGCTGGTCTTTCCGTAGCTGCCGGTAATGCCGATTTTGATGAGGTCGGGCATGGCGTCCAGCCGCTTCATCGCGTCGCGGAGATAGAGGTGCTGCACGAATTTTTCCAGCGGCAGCGCGGCCAGCGCCGCTGCCGCCAGCAGCAGCGGCGCCAGCGCGGGCAGGAGCAGACAGGCCGTCAGCAGGCGTCCGCCAAAGGCCAGCGCCGCAGACGCGCCCAGGCACACGGCCAGCAGCCACAGGCACAGCCGCTTGACCCGCGCCGTAAACACCAGCGGCTTTTTCGCGGGCAGCCGCCTTTGCAGCACCCAGGCGGCAACCGCCCCTGCCAGGGTTATCGCAAGGCCCATCCAGAGCGTCCAGTCCGCAAACGCCAGGGAAGCGCACAGCGTGACCGCCGCGCAGCCCCACAGCGCCACGGCAAAGCCGGGCAGAAACGCGCGCAGCCAATTCCGCTGCAGGGTGCGGAAGTACCCGCCGAATTGATAGCTTTCCAGCTGAAAATACTGCAACGCCACGCGGCAGCTCAAGGCGGATGACAATCCGCATGCCAACCAGAACGCAAATGGGATCATGCCGTCCCCCCAAACAAATACTCATCCACAATACGCAGAAACTCTCCGCATTTTTCCAAATACGCAAAATGCGTCCCGCCCTGCAGGACGGCCAGCCCCGCGTCCGGAATCTCCGCTTCCATCTTCCGGCCCATCCACAGCGGCGTTTCCGTGTCCTCGCTTCCCCACAACAGCAGCGTGGACGCCTGCACGCGCGGCAGATACGGCGCAATGTCAAAATTGACGACCTTGACAAACGTCTTGCGCATTTCCTCGTCCAGCGCATTGTAGTCCGCCGAACCGTACTTTCTGCGCAGGGCCGCGCGCATATGCTCGGGCAGCGGCCCCAATATTTTCAAGGCGTCCAGCATATCGCTCCATCGCCGCAGCCGCCTGTAGGTCCGGCTGCGCCGCCGCTGCGCCGGCGTAGGCTCGGCGCGCAGGCCCGCCGCGCCGGTCAAAACCATTTTGCCGACCAGCTCCGGCCTCTCGGCGGCCAGCAGCAGCGCCACACGGCCCCCGTGCGAATGCGCGATGATGTCGCACGGCGCCAGGGACAGCGCCTCTATCAGCTCCGCGGTCATCGCCGCGAAATCCTCCGCGCCCCACGGCACGGGCGGACGTCCGCTCTGCCCGTGGCCCGGAAAATCTATCACGGTGACGCGCCGCCTCCGGGAAAGATGCTCATACACCGGCTTCCACAGCGCGGTTTCGCATCCCCAGCCATGCAGCAGCAGCACGTCGGGCTTGCCCGCCCCGTGCTGCTCATAATAGACGCTTGCGCCGCGCAGCTCGATGTGCATCCGCCACCTCCACAGAACAGTATATCCTATTTTGCCGGAAAAAGAAAGAAAGTTCCGTCCGCCGAAACAATTCCCGAACCCTTTCCGGTAAATTCCCTAACTTATAAATTTTACCATATTCTGCCAGGGAAGGCAATCCCTTCCCCGGACGCCCTGGAAAGCGCAGGGAAAGGGCGGACGATATGGGTCAGGCAATGAGGAAAGCGGGGGATTGGCAAGGCGGAGGCGGGGGAGCGTGTCGCGAAGAACGCATGGGACGGGAGTCGCTGCGACTTGGGCGGGCAGCGAATCGCCTGCCCGGCCCGGACAGAGAAAAGAACCGGTCGATACCGCACAAACGCCTTTTATCGCCCCGATGGCGAACCCGGCGACATGCGCGGCGGGTTCGGAAGCCTTGCGCAGCAAGGTTCAGCATATCACACTTCTGCGGGGATGCAGGAAGGGGCGGCAAGCCCCTTCCCATGCCATCCGCCGAAAACCTATTAGGGAGGTTTGGAGGGGAAGCCCTCCAAATGAAATCCGCAGCGGCAGCGTGTACGCCGCGAGGAGCGGCTGCAAGCCGATTCTGCCCCAAAACCCCATTGGGGAGGCTTGGAGGGCCGAAGCCCTCCAAATACAATCCGAACCCGGCG
>NHCFR05603__coassemble_552_pt1 | contig 25099 bp, 19 predicted proteins | sample NHCFR05603__metabat2_high_PE_044 | metagenome-assembled genome bin NHCFR05603
TCCGCCTCCGCCTCGCTTATCCCCTGCGCTTCCACGCTCGGCCTCGCAAGACGCTCAGTTAGAATACCACTTCCCCTCCCTTTTGTCAACCCCTTTTTTGCGGGTTTTGCAACTTTTTGTTGTTCTTCCCGCCTCCTTTGTCTCTTTGTCGCCGCTTTCTCCGTGTGCATGCGATTTGTCCTTTGCTTTTCCCGGTGTGGGTGCTATAATAAGCTGACATGATCCGAGGAGGCACGCATGGCGCAATCAATGCCCGCATGGCAGCGTCTGGTCAACGAGGGGTGGTTTGACTCGCGCGACGAAGCGTCCCGCTGGATACTGGCGGGCGCGGTGCGCGCGGGCGGCAGGCCCGTTACCAGCGCGGGACAATCTATAAAGGAAACGGACGCTTTGGAAGTGCGGGGTCTGAAGCAGCGCTATGTGGGCAAGGGCGGGTTGAAGCTGGAAGGAGCGCTGGCCGCCTTTGGGATAGACGTCGCAGGCCGTGTGTGCATAGACGCGGGCGCGTCTACCGGCGGGTTTACCGACTGCCTCGTCCAGCGCGGGGCATCGCTGGTGTATGCGGTGGACGTGGGCTATGGCCAACTGGCCGGGAAGCTGCGGGCGCATCCCTCTGTGGTGAACCTGGAGCGCACGAACATCGGCGACGCTTCCCTGCTTTCGCTTTCGCCCGCGCCCACGCTGGGCACGGTGGATCTGTCGTATTTATCGCTGCGCAGGGCGGCTCCCATTTTTGCGCGCATTTTGCGGGGGCAGGGTGATCTTATCTGCCTGGTCAAGCCGCTCTTTGAGGTAGAGGATTCCGCAGCGCGACGCAGCGGCGTTCTTTCGTCGGACGCCTATGTGCCGCTGTTGGAAACGCTGAGCGCGGAGCTGGCGGAGCAATATGCGGTGCGCGGCATTACGCACAGCCCCGTGACAGGCAACCATGGCACGCTGGAGTTTTTTCTGTGGCTTTCTCTGGACGGACCCGGTGGCATGCCGCCGGCGGAGCGCCGGAAAGCGGCGAGATGCGCCGTGGAGGCGGCATGCCAATTGCCCATGTATCGCAAGCCATGACATGATGAAAAAGGAGGCGTTTTTATGCATGAAGCCCGTCCTGTCCAAAGGAATTGGCTGCGTCAGGCAGTATTTCCGCTCCTGATTGCCGCGGTTCTGGTTGTCGGCGCGCTGCTGGTATGCGGCAGCAGCCTGATTCGCATCGAGGATGTATACATCAATCGAATTCTGGCAGGCACCTATGGCGTGCCCGACTGGCGCGTGCAGGAAATGAATCCGTTGCTGGCGCAATTTCTAACGCTGCTGTATCGGCTGATTCCGTCCGTAAACTGGTACGGTGTGCTGTTGCTGGCACTTGTATGGTTATCTTCCGCCTGTGTAATAAGCCTGGCAGCGCGCAAGCGCGGCGGCCTTATCCCCGTTGCCATCGTCATCAGCCCCATTGCGGTGCTGCTGACCCACTCCCTGCAGAGCACCGTGGTCGCCGCGCTGTGCGTCGTGGCCGGTGTATTTTCGCTGATGGAGGGCGTTCGCCGCAAGGGCGAAGGGCGCGCAAGGCTCATCACGGGCATATTGCTGTTCGTGGTGGGGGCCATGTTTTCCCTGCCGCTGGCCTGCGTTTTGACGCTGGGCGCCATTCTTTGCTGGCTGCCCAGCTGCGTGCGCGACAAGCGCGTCAAATCGCTGGCGGTTGGCGTGCCGGTCATGGCGGTACTGCTGGCGGCGTTGTTTGGGTATTCGTCGCTGATGTACGCCTCGCCGGAGCTGTCCGCCTATCGCAGTCAATATCAGCGCTATGACCAGCTCCAGCACAGCAACCTGGTCGACGAATACGATGATTTGTTGGCGCGCTACGGCGTATCGCTTCTTTCCCCGTCGCACGAGGACCACGATCACGCGGAGGAGGAAGCGCACGAAGAGACCCCGGAGACGGCCGGTACGTTTGCGCTGGCCGGCTGGTCCCTGAACGATGTGGATTTGTTCTTCGGCCGGTTTGCGTCGGACACGGCGTTGCTGGAACCCGCGTCGCTGGAAACGCTGGCGGCGGAGACGGATTACATTTCCACGGACATGGGGCGTCTGTTCCAGTCGCTGCTGGATACCGTTCAGAAGCCGCAGTTTCTGCTGCTGATTGCGCTGCTGATTCTCACCGCGCTGGCCACCCTGCTGACCAGCCGGAGGCGGGGGTTGGTCGCGCTGCTGGCGGCGCTCATCGCCTTTGGCGGGCACATCGTCCTGCTCATGTGCCACTACGACGCGTTCAGCGCCATCGCTCCGTTCTATCTGCTGGGGATTCTGGTGCTGATATACCACTTTGACGGAGAGAGCGCCCTGGAATGGACGCACAATCTGCTCCGTTCGCGCAAGCTGCGCACGGGGGTCAGCGCCGCGGTGCTGGTATGCTTTCTGGCCTGCCTGGGCGGCTTTTCCTACTATTTATATGCCAATCCGGCCAATACCGAATATGCCGAGGGCGTTTATACCTACCTGACCACATATGTCCGCGACCATCCGGATATGCTGTTCATCGGCGACAACCCCAACGACCGGTATAAGCCGGATACGTTGGCCGTACCGCAGCGGGGCGCGGACGAAAACCTGCTGGCCGGAAGCTACGACTTGTACAGCCCGCGCGCCGCGGCGCAGATGGAGCGCTTTGGCATCACCAATCCGCTGGCCGACTGCGTGGACCGGGAGGATATCGGCTATATCAATATGGCGTTTTATCAGCCGATGGCCTACCGTCTCTTTGAGGCGTATGGCGTCAACGTGAACCTGGAGCCGCTGCTGGAAGACCCGTTGCTCTACGGAGAGGCGATTTACGCCATCCGCTCCTATAGCTCCGAGGAATACGACGCGGCGCTGGCCGAGCAGGAGGCGCAGGAGGCGCTGGAAGCAGAGGCCATGCAGGCCCTGGAAGAGATTCTGGAGGAAGCGGCCCATGCCGCTGAGGAAGGAACCGGCGAAGAAGCCGCCGGCGGAGAGGATGCTTCCTCCACCGCCGCCCCCGTTGAGAGCGAACCGAGTCCCGAGGCGGAACCCACGGATGCCGGCGATGCATAACCGCCTGCCTCTGGCCATTGTCGGTGCGGGCGCATCCGGGCTGATGGCCGCTTATGCGGCCGCCCGGGTGCGTCCGCATTCGGTTGTGCTGCTGGAAAAACAGGAGCGTGCCGGCCGCAAGCTGCTGGCTACGGGCAACGGCCGCTGCAATCTGCTCAACGCCCGGCCTGATCCCGGGCGCTACCATGGCAGCGGCGCGGCGCTGGCGCGCGCGTATCTGGAGCGCACGCCGCCTGCGGCGCTGGAAGCCGTGTTTGCCCGGATGGGGCTGGTATGCCGGGAGGAGGAAGAGGGCCGCGTATATCCGCACAGCGGCCAGGCCAGCGCCGTGCTGGACGTGCTGCGCTTTGCATGCGCCCGTTCCGGCGTGGATTTGCGGTGTGGGCAGCGGGTGCTGGGCATAGAACGCCGGGCGGATTCGTTTGCGCTGCACATGCAGGAGACGACGCTGCGCGCGGGCGCGGTCGTCATTGCGGCCGGAGGAGCCGCCGCGCCGTCGCTCGGCGCGGACGAGAGCGCCTATTCGCTGCTTTCCTCCCTGGGCCACCGGATGGCGCCCTTGCGGCCCGCGCTCTCCCCGCTGAAGCTGGACACATCCCGCATACGCGGGCTCAAGGGCGTGCGGACGCCCTGCGCGCTGACCCTGGAGGTGGACGGCCGGGCCGTGCAGTGCGAGCGCGGAGAGGCGCTCTTTACGGACTACGGCGTCTCGGGCGTGGCGGCCATGCAGCTTGCGCGCCGGGCGGAGGAGGCCGTGCGCACCGGGCGGAAAACGGCGCTGCGCATCAACCTGTTGGAAGGCTGCGACGCGCTGGCGCTGGCGGAGGCGCGCGCGGCGCTCCTGGACGGCATGGCCATGGAAGACTTTTTTGCCGGCCTTTTGCACCGGCGCATCGGCCTGTGCCTGCTGCGCGAGGCGGGCATCGCGCCGCAGACGCCCGTGTCGCCCGGGGCCGCGCGGCGGGTGGCCGCGCTGCTGCAGGCGTGGACGCTGCCCGTGGCGGGCGTTTTGCCCCTGGCCCATGCGCAAATCACGGCGGGCGGCGCCCATGCGTCGGAGTTTGACCCCGACACGCTCATGTCGCGCCGGGCGGCGGGGCTGTTCGCCTGCGGCGAGGCGCTGGACGTGGACGGGGATTGCGGAGGATATAACCTGATGTGGGCATGGCTGTCCGGCCTGACGGCCGGGGAAAGCGCCGCCCGATACCTGGAAGGGAGGGATGGCCGGTGATTCGCCTCAGCGCGCTGAGCGCGCCGCTGAACGTAGAGGCCGGGGACCTTCCGGGGCTGGCCGCGCGTGCGCTCGGCATTGCGCCGGACGAGGTGCTTTCCTGCCGCGTGGCGCGCCGTTCGGTAGACGCGCGCCGCCGCGACCGCATTTGTCTGGCGCTGGCGCTGGATGTACGGGTGCGCGGGGATGAGGCGGCCGTCCTGCGCCGCAGCGGGCTCCGGCAGGCGTCCCTCGTGCCCGACGCCGTTCCCCTCCCCGCTCCCCGCCGCGCGCATCTTCCCTTTCGCCCGGTCGTGGTCGGCTGCGGGCCGGCGGGCCTGTTCGCCGCGCTGACGCTGGCACGCGCGGGGGTCTTTCCGCTGTTGCTGGAGCGCGGCCGGGACGCGCTGTCCCGCCGTGCGGAGGTGGAAGCGTTTTGGAAAGGCGGCGCGCTGAACGCGCGCTCCAACGTGCAGTTCGGGGAAGGCGGCGCAGGCACGTTTTCCGACGGCAAGCTCAATACCGGCATCAAAGACCCCCGATGCGGCGAAGTGCTGCGCACGCTGGCCGCCTTCGGCGCGCCGGAGGAAATCCTCTGGCAGGCGCGCCCGCATATGGGGACGGATCATCTCATCGCCGTGGTGCAGGCCCTGCGGGCGGAAATCATCCGTCTGGGGGGCGCGGTCCGATTTGAAGCGCAGGTTACGGGCCTGCACGCGCCGCAGGGCGTCCTGCGCGGCGTGCGCGTCGGAGAGGAGGAAATCGAAACCCGCGCGCTCGTGCTGGCCATCGGGCACAGCGCGCGCGACACGTTCGCCATGCTGCGGGAGGCCGGCGTGGCGATGCAGGCCAAACCGTTTTCCATTGGCGCGCGCATCGAGCACCGCCAGGCGCTTATCGACCGCGCCCAGTACGGCCGCTTTGCGGGCCATCCGGCGCTGGGCGCGGCGGAATACCGGCTCAGCGCGCACCTGTCCAACGGGCGCGGCGTATACACGTTTTGCATGTGCCCGGGCGGCGTGGTCGTGGCGGCGGCCTCCGAGCCGGGCGGGGTGGTGACCAACGGCATGTCCTTCTTTGCGCGGGACGGGCAAAACGCCAACAGCGCGCTGCTGGTAGACGTGCGTCCGGAGGACTTCGGCGGCGCGGACGACCCGTTGGCGGGCGTCGCGTTTCAGCGGCGATGGGAATCCCTTGCCTTTGCCGCCGGCGGCGGAGACTACCGGGCGCCCGCGCAGCGCGTGGACGATTTTCTTCGCGGACGCGCCAGCCGCGGCGGGGGCGACGTGCTGCCCACGTATCGCCCGGGCGTGACCTGGGGCGACCTGCGCGCCTGCCTGCCGCCGTTTGCCGCCCAGTCCATGGCGGAGGCCATCGCGCGCTTTGACCGCCAGCTGCACGGCTTTGCCGCGCCCGATGCGGTGCTGACGGGGGTGGAAACGCGCTCCTCCTGTCCGCTGCGCATCCCGCGGGATGCGACGGGCCAGGCCAACCTGCGCGGCCTGTTCCCGGCGGGCGAGGGCGCGGGATATGCGGGCGGCATTTTGTCGGCCGCGGTAGACGGAATCCGCGCGGCGGAGCGGCTGCTTGCCGCCCACGCCGCGGAAGCGGGGAGGAATGCATAATGCGGCCGGTGCCCAGGGTCATGGCCATACACGATTTGTCCGGCGTCGGCAAATGCTCGCTGACGGTCGCGCTGCCCATTCTTTCGGCGATGGGGGCGGAGGTCTGCGCGCTGCCCACCGCGATACTGTCCACGCACACGGGCGGCCTTTCGGGCTACACCTATCGCGATTTGACCGAAGACATGGAGCCCATGGCGGCGCACTGGCAATCGCTGGGGCTGCGCTTTGACGCGCTGTACAGCGGCTGGCTGGGCTCGGCGCGGCAGGCGGATATTGTCGCAGATCTCTTTGGCCGCTTCGGCGCGAATGGCGCGCTGAAGCTGGTCGATCCGGTCATGGGCGACCACGGACGCCTGTACAGCACCTACACGCCCGACCGGGTGGCCGGCATGGCGGCCCTGTGCGCGCAGGCCGACGTTATCACGCCCAACCTGACGGAAGCGTGTTTCCTGCTGGGCGAGCCGTGCCGGGAGGAAACCATGGACGCCGCGCAGGCCCGAACCCTGTGCGAGCGCCTGAGCGCCCTGGGCGTCCCGCGCGTCGTCGTAACCGGCGTATCCGCGCACGCCGGCCGCACGGGCGCGGCGGCATGGGATGCGCGCACGGGCGCTTTTGCGCTGCCCGAAGCCCCGCGCGTGCCCGGCATATGGCACGGCACGGGCGACGTGTTCGGCTCCGTGCTGCTGGGCGGGCTGCTGTCCGGCTTTTCGCTCCTGGATGCTGCGGCGCTTGCGGTGGACTTCGTACACGGATGCATCGCGCGCACGCAGGCGCTGGGCACGGACCCGCGCTTCGGCGTGGATTTTGAGCGGGACTTGGGTTCTCTGATGCGCGCGACCACAGGCGGAGGCTGTCATGGCTGATACGAACGTATGGGTAAGCGTCACCGGCTCCAACGGGGAGGAGGAAATCCGGCTGCAGACGCACGGCCGCCTCCGCGACGAGGAGGACGGGAGCTGGGCGCTGTTCTACCAGGAAACGGACCCCGACAGCATGGAGCAGTCGGAGACGTGCGTGCACTGGCACAACGGCCGGCTCACCGTGCTGCGCCCGGGCGATATGCTCTGCACGCTCAGCTTTGTCCAGGGCGAAACGTTCGTGGGCGAGTATCCGACGCCGGCGGGCGCGCTGACGCTGCATCTGTTCCCGCTTCAGGTCCGCTGCCGCCGCCGGGGAAACCTGGGCCACATTCATCTTGCCTACCAGCTCCGCCTGCAAAGCCAGCTTTCCCCGCAGAGCGAAGCCGTCATGCGGCAGCTGGACATCCGGTTTACGCCATGTCACGGCTGACGGACAACCCTGCGCTGGCGCTGCGCGCCGCGCTGGCGCCCCATACCGCCGGGTGTTTTCTGCGCTGGGACCGCCGGGCGCGCGCGCTGCTGGTTTCCGACGCGCCGCGGCGGGGCGTGACGGCGCCGGGCGCCTGGGCGCAGAGCGCCCGGCTGCGCGCGTGGACGGAGGACGGCCTCCTGCATATCGACCTGAGCGCGGCGGACTATGCGCGCCTGCTGTGGCTGGAGGCAGACGTTCCCGGGGACGGCTGGCGGACGGGCTGGTTTGAAGCGCAGTCGCTGCTGGCTCTGCTGCTTCAGACGCCTGCGCGGGAAGGACATGCGGACGAAGCGCTGCTGCGCAGGGCGATGCTGGCCTGCGCGCAGGGCGAAAAAGCCGTGCGCGCCTTTCTGCCCCGGCTGCAGGAAGCGCATGCGCAGGCGCTGCGCCTGGGGGACGCCGCCTCCTGCCGCGCCTGCGCGGCGCTGTGCGCCCGATGGCTCTGGACGGCGCGGGCCGTCGGCCTGCCGCGCCTCGCCACGGTCGGAAATAATGATTGACAGATGCGCGGGCCTCATGATATAATAGCCGTTGCTGGAGCACAGGCCTGGAGAGATGGCTGAGTGGTCTAAGGCGCACGATTGGAAATCGTGTGTAGGCTAATACCCTACCGTGGGTTCAAATCCCACTCTCTCCGCCAGAGAAGCACCGTATTGCTGATACCGCGCGTATCGGGAATGCGGTGCTTTTTCCTTCCCCGAATCCCCGTATGGCGGCTTTCTGACGCCGTTCGGGGGGCTGTCTTTCCCACGGAAACGCCATTCCCGCGTCGGCCACGCGCAGACCGAAGGGGTTCTGAAACGGAGGATTCGTCGGACGACGGGCCATTGCTTCCGGATGGCGGCCGTCGTTTTTTTGCCCCGGACAGGCAGGCGGAGAAGGTCCTGCCGCAGGAATAACGGCAACATGAAAAAAATTATACAAAATGGCGGAAATTATATAAATATATGCCCATCAAAAACACAAAAGAGAGAAGGGAACATGCTACCAATGAAGCCAAGAGTTGTACGTACCGTCTTGCTATGCTGCCTGGCTTTGCTACTGATGCCGGTAGAGGCGTTTGCCGTCTCCTATGTCAGCAACATAAGCGTGCAAGATGGGGTCCTGTCATTCACCTATGAACGCCCTGAGATGCCTCCTGATAAGACAATTGTGCGCTTTGACTTGTCGTTCCACGCGGGTTCCTCCAGCACGGAGCACGGCAGTGCGAAATACATAGCGTGGGCGAAAGCGAACACCGGCTCTTATGCCAACTATACGTCCCAGGGCGTTACCATTTCCCTGAATGGGGACACGTTTACCATCACGGTGAATTTTACGACGCTGAGGCCCTATGAAGGCGACTCCTTCCAGCTGGATGGTCTGACCGCGCCCAACACGCATCTGTGGATGCGCTGCGCGCCGTGCCATGATGGTTCAGATGAGGGCCTCGAACAATACGTAGAATGGTTGTACCTGGGAGAGTTCGGCAGCTGGCAAGAGCTGTCCCAATCAGATTACCGCATCGGCAACACGTATTATAAGACGCTGGATGACGCGCTTGCCGCCGCGAAAGCCAACGATACCATCGAAATACTGGCGAATCCCACCACGCAGCTCACCCCGACCAGGTCTCTGGCCGACGGCGTCACGCTCAAAACGCCCTCCGGCAGCACATATACCAGCCAGGGAGGGGCGACGCAGTTCCAGGTGGATACGGACGGGACGGTTACCGTGCAGAGCACCGGAACGGGGGTTCTGTCCTGCTCCGCCGGCCAGTGCAAGGTTGCCGTCGGGAACGGCGAGTATAAGACCGTGTCCTGCGAAAAGCCGTATACCGTTGCAGTACCCGGCACCGGGTCCTCGTACATCACGGGCGTTGCCGCCGGCACGGCCGTGGAGATGGATTCCGTGCAGTATATCGCTCCCGGGGGGGGGACAAGCGGTAAAATTTATCTCCCCGATCCTCTCGCGGCAAGTGAAGGCTGTACCGAGGCCAGAATCGAATCCGGCAAGGAAGCCAGCGTTTTGCTAGAGGACAATACCCGCATCCAGACCCACGCGGGCACGAATACCGATCCCGTCATCATCAAAAAAGAATCCGAGGGAAACGTTTTAGAGCTTCCTCCCGGAGCCAGCGTTTCCGCCGGAAACAAATCGTTCTCAAACAGTTCTACAGATTCCCTTCTCATCCATCTGGGCCTCGAAGATTACAAAGAAGATGTCCTGGATCAGGTGTCTCAGTTGGACACCACCACAGCATCCGAAGCGGTGAAAAAGATTATCGACGACGCCATGGACGCCATCGAGAAGCTCCGGTACGACGAGACCAAGTCGCTGGCGCAGAACAAGAAGGCCATAGACGATATCCTGGCCCAGCTGCAAAAGGATCTGAAGGCCGCCCAGGCGAACAAAAACAATCTTCCCACCACCGGAGACGACAGTTCCCCGCTCGCGCTATGGGGAATGCTGCTGTTTGCGGCGGTCGGTCTATGCCTGCTGGCCGTGTTTTCCAGAAAGCGCCGGCATCCGGCGGAAGAATAAGGCGCTGGCTCTGCGGTCCGTTTGGACCGGGCCTGAAAGCCCGCGCCTCATGCGCAACATTGCGCTTTAGAAATACAAGATGTCGGAAATCCTGCGTTCTTCGCCTGCGGAAGGTTGGTTAATAATCTCTCCGTCAAACCACATTTCCGTGGAGCCGCCCCCGTCCAGGTTCATGGCGGTCTGTACGCCCAGGCCGATGAAAATCTGCTGGAGCTCCGGCAGCGTCATCCCTATGGAATAGCCTTCCTGACGCCCGTCCGCCACGATGATGGCGTAATGCAGGGGCCCGATCTGGCCGATGGCCGTGCGGGGCTCTCTGCGATCCGACTTGGTGGAGATAACGTCAAAATCCGGACTGAACTGGACTGCCTGCCCATCGCGAATCAGCTCGGGACCAAATTCGAAGGTCTGCCAAACGCCCTGCGCAATCAGCTGGTCGCCCAGCTGCGCCGGATTTTCTGCTTTCCGGTCCACGCGCACGGAAAAGTCGCCGTTGCTGTCTACAATCAGCATATTCCTCGTGGTGTCGTGCGTTCGAATGAGCCTGCCGTTTCGGATGATCGTGCCGTATTTGTGCACGCCGTAATCGTCTGCGTTTATCGCAAATATCGCCCCGTTTCTTTCCGCCATGGCGGAGAGCGGTTCTAGATCTCCGTAAACGCAGTCCCCGCTCAGGGCTGTCTGAAACTGCGCGACATGGGTAAGCTGCACATCGGCCACGAAGTAGGTGATACCGGCTGACTGGAAACGGCGGATGACAATCTGCTTGTCCTCCGACCGGTATTCGTAATCATAGGGGGCTTCAATACATGGGGCTTGGAAGCACAGAGCCGTGGCGGTCTGCGTGGCGGATGCCGTGTCGGTCTGCGCGGCCGATGCCGTCTCGCCTGCGCTCACCGGCCCGCTTTCCGCGACGGTCGCAGCCGGCTGCGACGGTTGTCTGTCGCAGCTGCACAGGAATGAGGGCATTATCAAAACGGCGGCCCACACAAGCATCTTCCAACACCTTTTCATGACCAGTCTCCTCCTTCGCATTCGTGACGGCCGGCTGCGAACAGGGAACGTCGCGCTGCTCCGGCGCATCCCGTCAGTCTACGGGCAATAGTGTATGGACTGTGGATGAATGTCCGCTGGCATTTTGATGAAAAAACAATGAGAATTGCCCGACAGGCATGGCATCGCGCAGGAAGCAGGTATATAATGCAACTGGCCGCTTGAGAAAAGTGCCGGGGAGATGGACATGAAAATACTGTTAATCGAAGACGACGTGGATATCGCCGATTTTGTCAAGATGGAATTGGAGCATGAAGGGTACGCCGTGCAGACGGCGTTTGACGGCAGAACCGGTCTGGACATCGCGCTGGCAGCCGATTTCGGCCTGATTCTGCTGGACATTATGCTGCCCGGGCTCAACGGTTTGGAGGTGCTTCGCCGGCTGCGCCTGTGCAAGCAGACCCCCGTCATTTTGCTGACCGCCAGGGACACAGTGATGGACAAGGTGGCGGGCCTGGATACCGGAGCCAACGATTATGTGACGAAGCCGTTTCATATTGAGGAGTTGTTTGCGCGCATCCGGGTGCTCGCCCGTGCCGGTGCAAAGGGGGGATAACGGTTCCGTCCTAAAAAACGCGGACATCGTCATGGACCGGCAGAAGCGCTTGGTTTTCCGGGGAGGCCGTCACGTTACGCTTACCAAGACGCAATTTGATTTGCTGGAGTATTTCCTGATGAATTTGGACATTGTGCTCTCGCGCGAGCAATTGCTGGGCGCCGTATGGCGATACGACTACGCAGGCGACAGCAACGTGGTGGATGTGTATGTCCGCTATGTTCGCAACCGGCTGGGCGAACCCGCGGACGGAAAATTGATTGAAAGTGTCAGAGGGATTGGCTATGTCATGCGTTCGCAACCTGTGGAAGAAGCGCAATAATCTGTCGTTCCGCCTGACGCGAATGTATGCGCTGCTCTTTGCGGCCATGCTGATTCTCATCTCTTTTATCGTATACTTTGTGTCGAGATGGTCTCTGCTGGACCGCAGAGAAAAGGACCTGCTCGATAGCGCGAACAATATTGCGGAAATCTTCCATACCGAGCTCGCCGAAGAAAACAGCCCGCCGGACGCGCATGTGCTGTGGGAGCTGAACACCAGCGACAGCATGTCGCTGGCGTTGGTATCTCCCGACATGGCGCCGCTTTACCAGGCGAGCAACTTTCACGTAGTCTTTTCGGAAATCCCCGACTGCCAGGATAAGGTGGTTCTGTATCGACAAACGGACGGACTGCCGCTCCTGGCCTGGGAGACGGAAATTCTTTTCAACGGCCATGTGCTCGGGAATCTGGTCGTTCTCCAGCTGGTGGACAGGGAAGACGCCTTTCTGGACATGCTTGCCTGGCTCCTGATTCTGTTGAACATTGCGGGCGCATTTGCCGCATTGGCCGTAGGGTGGTATACATCAAGGCGGATGCTCAACCCCCTCTCCGCCATCATCCACAGGGCGCACGCCATTGACGAGGGAACGCTGCATACGCGCCTGGAAGTGCCCGAAACGGACGACGAACTCAAGCATCTGACGACGACGCTCAACGCGATGCTGGACCGGGTGGAATCCGCGTTTATTCGTCAGGGGCAGTTCACTCAGGACGCCTCCCATGAGCTTCGGACCCCGCTTTCGGTTCTGCAGGGCCATGCCAATCTGCTTGCCCGCTGGGGAAAGGACGATCCCGCGGTTCGCAGCAAGTGCATCGCGACGATTCAAAAGCAGACGGCGTACATGGAGCATCTGGTGGAAAACCTGCTGTTTCTCAGCCGAGGCGACAGCGGCATTCAGGCCCTGCAAAAGAAACGGTTTTCGATGGTCGACGTTATGGAGGAAATCATAGACGAGCGGCGTGAATTTGACCGAGCGCATGTATACCGGCTGCGCGTGGAAGAAATCATGCTGGTGGCCGATATCAACCTGTTCCATCAGCTTCTGTTGATTCTGTTGGATAACGCGGCAAAATACACGCCCAGCGGAAAAACGATTACCCTGTCTGCCGCGCGCCGGCAGGCCGGCGTGGAAATCTGTGTGCAGGACGAGGGCTGCGGCGTTCCCCAGGAGCAGCTGTCCAGCATTTTCGTCCGCTTTTACCGCGTCGATAAAGCGCGCGCGCGCGAAACGGGCGGCACGGGCCTGGGCCTTGCCATCGCAAAAACCATTGTACAAATGCATGGCGGAAGCATATGGGCGCAAAACGCTTCGCCCTGCGGACTCATTGTCCGCATCCTGCTCCCCGATGACGGCGCAAAGGCGTGAAATGCCATCGGAAGCCCAGGGGCGACCGGGGTGCTGAACTGGCCGTTCCTTCAGGCGGGCATGTGCGACGAGGTCAGCCTCGTCATGGCGGCCGCGGCGGACGGCGCTTCCGATACGCCGTCGCTGTTTGAAACGCAGGGCTGCCTGGCCTCCGGCAGAGCGGTCGGGTTTGCGCCGGAGCATGGCGAAGCCCTGGCGGGCGGCTGCGTCTGGCTGCGCTATCGGGTCAGGGCCGCCGGCCTCCAGCCGCCTGCACAAACAGCGCGCCCGGAGCGTTTGCTGCTTCCGGGCGCGCCCGGGAGGACGTCGCAGCCCTCCCGGCCTTCGATATATCCTTGGGGCAGGGCGGCAGCCCAGCGCTTTGTCCGCCCCCGTTTACCGGCGCGGCGGCACGCCCAGCTCCCGCACGTGACGGCCGATGTGGCGTTCCAGCGCCTGCGCATAGGCTTCCGCATGCCGACTCCAGAGCGCGTAGAGCCGCTCCTTGAAATCGCCGTGGTCCAGGATAAGGCCATAGGTAATGTGAATCAGCTGGCGCGCGTCGTTGTTGTCAAACAGCGCGGGCAGCTGCGCGTCGTCCAGCGTATCCAGCGCGGGGATGTTCTGCAGGTTGGTGGTCACATGATAATACCGGGTCGCCTCCGGAAAAGCCGCCAGCCCATAGGCGTGCACCTGACGGTAGAGCGCCGGGTCCTTCTGCGCGACCACGCGCATGGCCTCCAGCCAGTTGGTGCCGGCGGTCTTGACATGGAACACGCCATGCGTATGCCTGCCGATGGACGGGAAAACGCTGAACTTGTCCGAGCCGGAATGAATGGACAGCTTGTAGCCGAAATGCCGCGCCAGCACGGCGTGCACCGCCATTTCCTCGTCAAACCGTTTCAAATCGCCGATATAATCGATGCCCTTCTGGAACTGGCCGCAAAAGCGGGGAGCCAGCGTAGCCGGGCGCACGCCGCGGCGAATCAATTCGTTGGCCACGAAGAAATGCTGCAGCGGGGTCGTGGGCGTCTCGGTTTCGTCAATGGAGATTTCAAAGTCCGCCTGCGCGCCGCCCCGGACGAAAAACTCCTCCCAGATGGACACGGCAAAATCAATCGCCTCGCCGTAGATATGCAGGATGCTGCCAAGCTCCTCCGGCGTAAAGGCAAGCGTTACGCCCTCGCCCACGTCAAAGGTCTTTTGCAGATAGCGTGCGCGCATCTCGTCGGAAACCGCCGCACTGCCTCCGTCGCCCCTGATATGCTCTGAGCAGTCCAGCGTAATCATCGTGTAGCCCAGGCGCAGCGCATACGCCACTTCCTCCGGCTTTTTCAGATGATCGCCGTCCGCGCCGAACCCGTGCCGGAAATCCTCGCGGAAGACCGCAAAGGTCGCGCAGTCCAGCACGTCCTCGTAGGTGCGGTGGGTCAGCGTCAGCTCGCGCATGGACTGCTGGGCCAGCACGGGCGTAGCGTCGTAGGCCTCAAATACGCGCAGGTGTCCGGGCCCGGCGATGCCCAGGCGGTCGCCCACGCCCACCGTGCGCTCGCGCCGCAGCACGGGCGTCGGCTTCGTAAAGGGGAAGCGTTCGCGCAAATACTCCGCCGCCGCATGGTCCAGCGGCCTTGCCTCGCCCGCCACGACCAGCACATCGCGGCCGTTTTCGCGCGCGATGCAAACGTCTTCGTGCACGGATTGGGGATAGACGTACCGCCTTTCGTCCGCGGGGTCTTCCTCTTTTTTCAACGCCGCCCGCACCAGAGCGGCGAACAGCGGATGCGCGCGATCCGGCCGGGATTTGAACTCCGGATGGTACACGACGCCCACATAGAAGGGATGGCCGGGCAGCTCGATGGCCTCGACATACCCTTCGCTCTTTTCGCTGGCGGGGAAGCGCACGCCCTTTTCCTCCAGCGGCGCCAGATACGCGCGGTTGATTTCGTACCGGTTTCCATGCCGCTCGCTGATTTCGGCCTGTCCGCCATAGCAGGCGGCCAGCCGGCTTTCCGGGTCGAGCAGCAGCGTCTGCGCGCCCATGCGCGAGTTGCTCCGGCTGTCGTTGACGCCGATGCGGTCTTTGGGCACGCGCACGACCGGGTCGGGGGTGAAGGGATCGACCTCGGTGGAATTGGCCTGCGGGCGATCCAGCAGCGAGCGCACCGCCTCCACCACGGCCAGCTGCATCCCATAGCCGATGGCGAGCATGGGCACGCCCTGCTCCCGCGCATAGCGCGCCGCTGCGATGATGCCCTCCGCGCCCCGGTCGCCGAATCCGCCGGGCAGCACCATCCCGTCCAGGCCGCCCAGCAGCGCGGCCGCGTTGGCGTCGGTCACGTCGTCGGACTGCACCCAGCGGATGTCCACGGCGGCGGTATACCGGATGGCGGCATGGGTCAGCGCCTCGACGACCGACAGATACGCATCCTGCAGGGCGACGTATTTTCCGACCAGGCCGATGGTCATCCTGCGGGCCGGATGGCGCGAGCGCTCGACCAGTTCCGTCCAGGCGGACAGATTCGCTTCACGCATTTCCAGGCCGAGCCGGCGCAGCACGATTTCCGCCATGCCCTCGCGTTCCAGCATCAGCGGCGCTTCATACAGCACGTCCACGTCGCTGTTGTTGATGACGTTTTCCGGCTTGACGTTGCAGAACAGGGCGATTTTTTCCTTTGCCTCGTCGGGAATTTCCGTGGAAGCACGGCAGACGATAACATCCGGCTGGATACCAATGGAGCGCAGCTCCTTGACCGAATGCTGGGTGGGCTTTGTCTTCAGCTCGCCGGCCGCGTCGATGAAGGGCAGGAGCGTCACGTGGATGAAGCAGCAGTCCTGCGGGCCTTCTTCCCAGCGCATCTGGCGGATGGCCTCCAGATACGGGGCGCCCTCCATGTCGCCCACCGTTCCGCCGATTTCGACAATGGCGACTTCCGCATCCGCGCGGGCAGCCGTATCCCGGATATGGCGCTTGATTTCGTTGGTCACATGCGGGACGACCTGTACCGTGCCGCCCTTGTATTCGCCGCGCAGCTCGCGCTCCATGATGGCCTTGTGAATCTTCCCCGTGGTCACGCTCGCGCCGCCCTGCAGGGTGATATCGGTAAAGCGTTCATAGTGCCCCAGGTCCAAATCCGCGGCCACGCCGTCGTCAGTGATAAAGGCCTCGCCGTGCTGCAGGGGGCTGAGCAGGCCGGGGTCTACGTTATAATAGGGGTCCATTTTCTGCATGGCGACGCGATAGCCGCGCGCCTTGAGCAGGCGGCCCAGAGACGCCGCCGTAATGCCCTTGCCCAGCGAGGAAACGACGCCGCCCGTAATAAAAATGTATTTCATCGCTGGCTCTCCCGTCGGCTGGCCGGCAGGCTGGCCGCGGCCACGGACTGGCCGACCCGGCGGCTGTTCTCGTCCGGCAGGTGAATGGTCAGCCGCTCCGCCAGCTCCGGGAACTCCGTCTGCAGCACGTGGCGGGCGTTGTCCACGACGATTTGCCCGCCCTGTCCGCTCGTCACGCGGCCCATGAGCAGCAGATGGCGGATGTCGTAAAACAGAGCGTACCAGGGCAGCGCATAGCCCAGATACACGCCGATGGACGCATAAATCTTGCGCGCGCCCTCATGGCCCTGCGCCATATGGGCCTGCACCACCTTGAGCTTTTCGCCCGGCGAGAGGCTCTCGTCCAGCGCGATGCCCGCGGCGGGCGCCAGCTTGATAACGCCGTCCTGCGAAAAATACTTTACGCCGCAGCCCGTGTCGCCCGACCATTCGTCCCGCATGGCGTCGGGATTGGCGTCCACGGGCACAAAGGCCAGCTCGTTGAGCCAACCCGTAATATTCCCCGCGCCGTCCACAAACCCGCCGGCCTCGCTGGTGCCCATGGCGATGCCCATGACGTTGCCGTCGTTGAGCTCCATGGCCCCGGCCAGCGCGGTCACATCGCCGTCATTGGCCACCTCCAGCGGCACGTCGCCGAACTGGCGGGCTGCGTCGATGTACATGTTCTTCACGCGGCGCTCAAAATCTTCGTCGGATACCTTCAGGAAGAGGGAGGCCGCCATGATGCGATTGTCAATATAGATGCCCGCGGAGCTGACGCCGATGGCGTCCACGCGCGGCATGTGCGACGCCGCGGTTTTCATGGCCTCCAGGATGCCGCGGTAGTGGTATTCCGGGTCCGTCTGCACCTTGGGATGCCAGACCACTTCCTCGGAGTAAACGGCCTGGCCGTCAATGACCGCGCTGACCTTGCGGTCGCTTCCGCCCGCGTCAAAGCCGATGCGGCAGCCGTCCAGATGGCGGCCGATGGGGCTTGCGTCTTCCCGGGCCGTGGGCGCGTTTTCCACGCCGCCGGCATACGCCACCTCAAAGGGGTGCTCGTACACCCGCGCCATAAACGCCGCGTCAAAGGCGCGCGCGCCGCCTTCGCGATATGCGTCCTTCAGGCCCTCATATACCGCCCGGGAGCCCGCGACAATGATTTTGAAGCCACCGCGCGCCCACAAAAGCGTCTTGGCCACGCGCTCGGCCATGGCGTAGTTTTCCCGGTCATGACCCGTGCCGTCCGGATACATCAGCATATCGAAGGTGGAAATCTGGCCTCGGCTGCGCTCTACGGCCAGCGTCGTGCGGGCCTGCGCGGTCTTTTCGCGCGCGTCATGAAACGCGCGCCAGGCAACCGACAGAGGAGCAAATCCCGGATCCAGCGGCGGAGTAACGCGAAGGTGCATGCATATCCCTTCCTTTTTGTTTTATTGTGGAAAGACGAATGCCCGAGGGCATTCGTCATTGCGCCTGATAGATAAGCTCGCCGCGCAGATAGGTGCGCCGCACGCCGAACGTCTCGTCGCACAGCAGAATATCCGCATCCTTGCCCGGCTCCAGCGTTCCCTTGCGCGTCTCGCCGATGGCGTTGGCCGGATTGCGGCTGGCCATATTCACCACGGCCCACAGCGGCAGGTCGGTATGCGCGCGCATGTTGGCCACGGCCTGGTTGAGCTTCAGAACGCTGCCGGCGATGGTTCCGTCCGCCAGGCGGCACTGGATGCCCTTGACGAAAATCTCCTGTCCGCCCAGGTCGTACACGCCGTCCGCCATCCCGCCGGCGCGCGTGCAGTCGGTAATGAGCACCAGCTTGTCCCCCTTGGCGCGCGCCATCAGGGAGAACAGGCCCGGATGCACGTGGAACGTGTCGGCGATGAGCTCTGCGGTCACCGGCGACGTCAGGGCCGCGCCCACCACGCCCGGCGCGCGGTGGTTCAGGCCGGTCATGGCGTTGAACGTATGCGTGGCGTGGCTCACGCCGTGCCAGACGGCGTCAATGGCCGTTTCATAGGTCGCGGCGGTATGCCCCATCGACAGCACCACGTGCGTGTCGCGCGAGATTTCCTCGATAAAGGCCATGGCGCCTTCCATTTCCGGCGCAAGGGTGACGATGCGCAGGATGTCCGCAAAGTCGCGCACAAGCCCCGCCTGCGGCGGCAGGATGTTTTCGCCCGCCTGCGCGCCCTTTTTTTCGGGGTTGATGAACGGCCCCTCGGCATGCACGCCCAGAATTTCCGCGCCGTTCCAGCCCTCGGAGCGGCTCTCCTCGCGCAGGCCGCGCATGAGATCAAAGACCTCGCACAGCTTTTCCTTGGCCACGGTCATCGTCGTCGGCAGCCAGCTGGTCACGCCGTTGGCCGCAATGCCGCGCGCCATCTTGCGCACGCCTTCGGCGTCGCCGTCGGAGGCATCCTCGCCCAGGTATCCGTGGATATGGATATCCACCAGGCCCGGCGATACGTACAGCCCCTGCGCCTGAATCGTCTCGCAGCCTGCCGGCAGCTCGTTCGGCTCGCACAGGCCCACAATTGCTTTGTCAAAGAGCAGCGCCTTGCCCTCCACCTGCGCGTCCGGCATCAGTATCCGTCCGCCTACGATTGCCTTCATGATTCTATCTCCCTTGCTATCATGATTACGCGCCCGAACATGAACGCGTCAAAATATCCCCACTGTGGAGTATAAGCAGAAAAACAGGCCCCGTCAAGGGTGAATCGATGGTTTTCGCGCGCGGTTCGCCCGGTTTCGCGCCGCGGGCCGGCGCGCGTATTGACAGCGCGGCGGAAGGCATGATAAGATAAAAGAAAAACGAGAGGTGCGGCAATGTTCAAAAAGTAATCCAAGGGTTCGGATGGCAAATCGCGACGCCGACGGGAGCATGGGCTCCGGCGGCATCGTTTGCCGTTGAAATTTGGATTGCTTGCCGCCTGCGGCGGCGTGACATTGGTTGCACGGCCCCCCGCTTCTTCGGTCAGCGGGTCTGGCTGCCCTTCTCCGGCAACGAGTGGCTCCATTTTCGACGGCATGGATTTGCCTTGGAAAATGGCGTTTTCTTTTGGGAGGCAGGGTATGCTGGAAGGAAAGAACATCAATCTGTATCTGAAGAAAGACGGAAGAAAAATCGTCGATAATTTCTCCTTTACGCTGCAAAGGGGCGACCGGGCCGTCCTTATCGGCGAGGAAGGAAACGGAAAATCCACGCTCCTGAAATTTCTTTACGACCGCCGGCTCGTGGAATCTTACTGCGAATGCGAGGGCAGCGTTCTGGCCCGGGGACGGCTGGCCTATCTGCCGCAAAGCCTGCCCGAGCGCCAGGGAGAGCAAACGCTCGCGGCGTTTTTTGCCGGAACGGAGTATTACCGGAATCCGGGCCTGCTCCAAACGCTCGGGCTTTCTCCGGAGTTTCTGCAGTCGCCGCAGACGCTGCGCTCCCTTTCCGGCGGAGAAAAGGTCAAGGCGCAGCTGGCGCGCCTGCTGCTGGACGAGCCCGACGTCCTGCTCCTGGACGAACCCACCAACGACCTGGACATCGGCGCGCTGCGCTGGCTGGAAACGTTTCTGGCGCAAAGCCGCCTGCCGGTTCTCTTCATTTCCCACGACGAAACGCTCATCGAGCGCACGGCCAACGTCATCCTGCATCTGGAGCAGCTCGTCCGCAAAACCCAATGCCGGATTTCCGTGGCCCGTTGCCCCTATCAGGCCTACCTCGCCCACCGCCGAACCACCTTTGACCACCAGGAGCAGGTCGCCAGAAAGCAGCGCAGCGATTACGACCGGCAGATGGAAAAATGGCGCCAAATCCACGACCGCGTGGAGCATGAGCAGCGGGCCATCTCGCGCCAGGACCCGGGCGGCGGCAGGCTGCTGAAAAAGAAAATGCACGCGGTGCAGTCCATGGGCAAGCGCTTTGAGCGGGAAAAGGAGAACTTTCTGGCGCTTCCGCAGGAGGAGGAAGCGATTCTGACCCGGTTCGACGAAGGCATCCGCCTCCCGGCGTCCAAGACGGTGCTGGATGTTTCGCTGGATTGCCTGGCCGTCGGGAATCGCTGCCTGGCGCGCCATATCCGCCTGCTGGTTGCGGGCGGCGAACACGTCGGCATTACCGGGCGCAACGGCGTGGGCAAGTCCACGCTGCTGGCGCACCTCTGGCGCCTCGTCCGGGACCGGACGGATATCGTCCCCGCCTATATGCCGCAGAACTATGAAGAAGTGCTCGACTTTTCCCAAACGCCCGTGCGGCATCTGGCCGAGAACTATGCCAAGGACGAGGTCACCCGGGCCCGCACCTATATGGGAAGCATGCGCTTTACGCACGAGGAGATGACCGGCCCCATCGCCGACCTCAGCGGCGGTCAGAAGGCGAAAATCCTGTTTCTGGACATGGTGCTGCGGGGGGCGAACGTGCTGCTGCTGGATGAGCCCACCCGCAATTTCAGCCCGCTTTCCGGCCCCGTCGTGCGGGCCGCGCTGGCCCGCTTCGGCGGCACCATCCTCAGCATTTCCCACGACCGGAAGTATCTGGCCGAGGTCTGCCATACGGTCTACGAGCTGACGGAACACGGGCTGCGCAGAACGGACGCCGGGCATGGCCCCGACGAGGCCGGATAACGCGCCGGGCGCGCCGCGCATCGAATGCCGCGCGGCGCGCCCTGGGTGTTTCCGTTTGGCCCGTCCCCGGACCGGGGTGTCGGCTTGCCTTTCCGTTCCGGCTCAGTGCTTGCCCGAGCCGCCGCACTGCCAGCAGTTTCCGCCGATGCAGGAACAGTTTTGCTCCACATACTCAAGCGTTCCCGGCACCCATTTGCTAATCCTGCCGCTGCCGCCGCATTTCCGGCAGCGCCCCGAGCCGCCGCACGCCGAGCAGTCGGCCTTCTCCCACTCGTACACCGTGTCTCCGGAGCCGCCGGAATTGCCGCCGGACGCGGGCTTCTCGACCAAAAAAGGCGTCTGCGGACGATGGCCGGTATCCAGACAAGGTGGGCCGCTCGGCAAAGGCGACCGAACGTGACCGGGTATACGCAGGAATCAGACGCTGGACGGGCGGCCGGCCCGGGCCAAAGAGCCGGATATGCGCTTTGAACGGCGCTATGAGAACCATGTGTTCGGCAAGATTGACGATGCCCGGTTTGCCAAAGTGTCCAGGCGGTATAAGCAGAAACCGGCCGAGAACGCCGGTCGGTTCAAGGCGCTGCGGCTGGCGCCGAAAAAACCGGATGCGCCCCGAGCGGGGCGTCCTGCTGGAAACAAAAAAATGCTGAGCAGGAAACCATGCCCCCGCACCAGTTGCCATATGGATTTGGAAATAAAAATGCGTCGTATCATCAAAAGAACGTTTCGAATCCTTGCAGACACTCCGCATGGCTTTCGGCACAACGGCGCGACGCTGCGCTAGGCGAGCGGCATCGTTCCGTTCATCTCCATGAAGATTGCGGAGCCCACAGACTGCCAGACCACGGCGAACATCCACACCCCTCGCAAGAAAGAGACGCAGCGGAAGGCTTCCGCAACATGGAGAAAGTGTTTGTCAGTAAGTCTGGGAAGGATGGAGAATCACTGAACACGGCTACAGGGCCGCGTGTGTGGAAACATATCCAAGCCACGGCAGATATCTCGTCTCAGCGGTTCATGCAATGCAGATTCAGCCCATGACATTCATGAGAGAAGGGAATCGTCTGTTGGAGCGGTGATTCCCTGTCCGGAAGCATTCATCCCCACGCATGTGGGGCGGATTTCAATGGATGCACGACGATTGCGGAGATTGTGCCATTCACCCCCACGCACGTGGGGCGGATTCGGGGTTGGTCTTGCCCAGCTTGCCGGTGTTGTACGGTTCATCCCCACGCACGTGGGGCGGATGTTTTCATGGCAAATAATCCTGCCGCTCTTGCACGGTTCATCCCCACGCACGTGGGGCGGATGCTGGCGTTACGTTCGACAACCGCCAGCGCGTTCTGGTTCATCCCCACGCACGTGGGGCGGATTCCGCGCGATACAACGTTTTTCTCTCTGTTGAGCCGGTTCATCCCCACGCACGTGGGGCGGATGCATTCGGTGTAACCTCCTTTCCTAACTCTGATACGGTTCATCCCCACGCACGTGGGGCGGATGTAGGCACCTGAGTGCACCTGAGTGCACCTGACTCGGTTCATCCCCACGCACGTGGGGCGGATGGGCGTTGTAGGACCTGACGGTGCACCTGACTCGGTTCATCCCCACGCACGTGGGGCGGATAAACGATTTCGCCGCGTCCGATATTCGGGCGTTCGGTTCATCCCCACGCACGTGGGGCGGATGCCGCGCTGCGCGCGCCCCTTCGGGGTAGAGGGCCGGTTCATCCCCACGCACGTGGGGCGGATTGTTCCCCGAAAGGAAGGTGAAACAATCAAACTCGGTTCATCCCCACGCACGTGGGGCGGATGCCCTGCGGGCACTGCGCAGGGCCTTTCGCGAAACGGTTCATCCCCACGCACGTGGGGCGGATACTTCGGCAACCTTGCGGGCAACGCCTTCTTTCTCGGTTCATCCCCACGCACGTGGGGCGGATGGCGCTGTGGTGTGGGAGGTCGGCGCGCCTCCCCGGTTCATCCCCACGCACGTGGGGCGGATTGCTTTTTCGTCCAATCTGGGTGCAACATCTGTACGGTTCATCCCCACGCACGTGGGGCGGATGAACTCCTCTCTGTGGGTGGTGGGTAGGTGGTGCCCGGTTCATCCCCACGCACGTGGGGCGGATACTTCCCAAAATGCAGCTATGGCTGGATTTTGATGAATTGCAAGCCGTCGAAGTCTATGATGGTTCGACGAGGATTTCCGTATGTCTCCATGGAGAAACCCTGTTCATTATTGGTCGAATAGGCAATGAGACAATTCCCTCCTTCACTTTTTTGTTTCACGGTTTCCCACAGTTTTTCACGGACGATGGCATTGAGAGTACCAATAAAGACCCCGGTGCCGACCTGAAGCAAATATCGTGTGCATTCACCTTGCAAAGAAGGGGATACCTTTTCCAGCACAAGCAGCGTCATGGAGAGAGATCACCTCCCCGGTTGATGCCGCCCGTGATTCTTTTTCCGTCCGTCTCCCAGAGTTCGCCAATCGGGATGGCGTTTTCCTGTTCCACCAATTGGTTACCCTGAAAAAGCCATGCAATATCCTCGGGAATCCGCTGCATAATTCTTTGATGCCTGATGCGTTTTCGGCACTCTCTGCGCACCTCGCCGTCCAAATCGGTATAACCGTTTCCGACCACAGAGAAGGCGGCAGGGATGCTGCATTCGACTTTGTACAGATCGGCAATATCGTATACAAAGGATAGCATCTTTCCGGTGTGGATAAAGCCCAGGCCGGTGGAATAGCCCATGGAAACGATAGCGCCCTGGCAGACACCATACAGCACGCTGTTTGCGGTAGAGAGGGCACGATTGATAGGATTGGCATCTTCCCAGGAAGTGGTTTTGTAATCACGCTTGGTCCAGGGAACACCATACTGTTTTGAAAACAAGCGGTACGCCTCCCTCACGCGAACGCCTTCCATGCCCCGAATTTGCGAAAGGGACAGGTTCGAACAATCCATATCAGAAAACCGTCTTTCATACATTCTTCGAACAACCTGCATGTGAAGTGCCTCATCCATGCAAAGCTTCGCCTGATGCAGCAGGTTCTCAGCGCTTCGGGTTTCGCCCATCCCCACCGCATAAAAGCGTGACGCGGTCTCGCCGCACCAGATGACGGTACAACCGTTGTCGCAAATGGCTTTGATGGCGGCATGGGTGATGCTGATGCCCGGCCCCAGCATCAAAACCGTCATTGCGGCAATGGGAATGGGCACAGTGCCGTCTGCACGAATAGCGCGTATGGACAGATTGTCCTGTTCGATGATAGCGCGTTCAATATAAAGGAAACTCAAACTGTCTCTGAGCTTTGGCAACCGCTGTAAATCCCGGGGCATGGTTTATCCTCCTAAAAGCAGCATACCCATTCCATAAGCCTTTTCAGGACCGATTCCGGATTGATAGGCTTCTGCAAACCGCGCCGCATCGGTGATTTCGATCCTGCCCGTCATGCGGACGGCGCGCAGGCAAATGTTTCCCGTAGGCCGTTTTCCGTGCACATCGAAGGGGGTATCCTCCTGAAGGCCTAAAACGCGAAACCCGCCCTTTTCTCCCTGATGTTTCAGCCAGTCCACACGTTCCTGCGCTGTTTTCAGAAAAACACGACGGCTGTTAGCGCCGGTGCGCCGCATTTTTTTGCTGGGATGCGTCAGCAGGTCAAAAGAGAAAGACTGACCGGACGCGAAGCGATTCACCAAAGGTTGTAAATCGCATTGGCGCACGGTGTGGGGCTTGACCCAGGATGCTTGTTGCATATCCGGCAGGCGGTTGCTGGTCAGATACAGCAGAACCTCATTTTGCTGCTCCACGATGCGATAGAGGATTTTTTCGACGCATCGCGCCATGTTGTGCCCAGAAATCGAATAGAGCCGCATAATATTCTTATGCATGTCACAGCAATCCACCAAAGCCTGTCTTGCACTTGGGTGATGCCGGTCAATAGCGGCACAGGTCATGTACAAACCCGCTCACCTCCTGAATTCAACGCAGCGGACGTTGCGCTTTTCAAACACATAGGCAGAAGCGTTCACAGGCTGGTCGCTGCGCTCTTTGGCGCCGCATGCGTCCTCCACTTCCGCACGCACATAGTCAGACGGGCGTTCAACGCAGGGATGGTCCCAGCCAAAAGCGCGCACGGCCTCCTC
>NHCFR05603__coassemble_571_pt1 | contig 24590 bp, 23 predicted proteins | sample NHCFR05603__metabat2_high_PE_044 | metagenome-assembled genome bin NHCFR05603
CAGGTTCGCATGGAGGCTGCCAAAGAACTCCTGAAACAGCCTGATTTGAAGCTTTGGCAAATCTCCGAAATGATAGGCATCCGCGATGCGACGTATTTTACCAGCGTTTTTAGAAAACATGCATCCATGTCGCCCCGCGAATGGCGGCAATTGTTTGCGCGCACGAACAATCATACCAATGGCGCCCCAAACCGGGGAAAGCAGGAGTAACAAAAAGAAAAAAGCAGGAGGCGTATTGCTATGTATCAAAAGGCGCAGGGATATCAGATTGCGATTAGCCTGGATTTGCGCGTGTTTGACAATCGGGAGCCTGATTATGGAGTGGCCCGCTTTCTCGAACGCTTGGGCTATGTGCCGCACTATGTGTTCAACCATGAAACCTATGTCGGGCAAATTCATTCGCATAGCGGCGTCATAGACGATACCCTGCTTGAGCCGACGTGGACCTCGCAGCGGGCCATGCCGGGCGGACAGTGGTGGACCCGGGCACAGTATAAGGGACTGGTGAATGTCCTTCACCAATACGGCATACGCTTTTTTCAGGGAGCCGAGGCTGCATGGTCCGTCTGGCCGGAATATGGGGAGATTTCGCGGGACCGGTGGGTCTATGAACATCTCAGCGAACTATTCGTCCGGTTTCGGAACGGAACATGCTCTGGGGACGAAATGGGAATGATTAACCCGCTAAAACATCTTCGAGACGGCAGCTGGTACGAAGACCGATTGCTGAAAGATGTGCTGCGCTTTTTGCAGGACTATGAAATGGACGGCTTTTTTGCCGCAGACGGCTTTGGAGGACTCAGCTGTAACCTTCGGGACGGCGATTTTGATCCGGATATGATAGCGCAGTTCGAGCAGACGACGGGCATACGGATTCCAGAAGGAACCATTGGCGAACGTGCGGATTTTATCGTAGAAAACCATTTATATGATTGGGCGGTCTTCTATTCGGAACGCTGGTGCCAGTTTTACCGGAAGTTCACCAAAGCGTTTCGGGAAGCCGGCAAAGAGCTGATCGTCATGGCGCCATTCAAGCACGGTCCTGCAGATGCACTGATGAACTACGGTTTTGACTACCATAAGAGCATTCAGGCGGGTCTGGATTTCCTCGCGCTGGAATCCATGGAAAACTCCAGCCGTCGCTGGCAGTATACACAGGCCATGGAAGCCATTGGCATCAGCAATGTGACCACCATTAAGGCAGCAGACCCGAACGTGCGTATTTTCTGGATGTCCTCCACCTGCAATTGTCCGGAACACTGGCATGCCCTGCGGGATGTGCCGAATGCACTGGAACGCGAATGTCTCGCGCTCAATACCGCGCGGGCCATCGGGGAAAACGGGAAACTGGTGAAGGGGTTTGACGGTGCACAGCCGCTATTTGGCATTGATTTAAGCGCAGAGGAATGGCGCTGGTACAAGAAACGACTGGATATGGGTCATATGCCGGTTGCGGCCAATCATGGACTTGTGATTCTGTGGTCGCAACGGATTCTGCATGAGAACGCGCGCAGAGGCATCGTGTATCCGCTCAACAGCACGGTCGTTAAGCTTCGGTTTGCCGGATTGCCCATCCATACGGCCGTAGACATGTCAAACCTTCGGTTTGTCAAGAATCAATCTTTGCTGCTTGTCAATCCGCTGGGGATTTCCGACGAGGACGTGGCTGTTCTTAAGGACCTGGTACAAAACGAAGGGAAAAACCTGATTGTGGTCGGCGAGGTGGAACATCCACAGCTGCTGGCGCTATTGGGCATTCATCCGTCCGGAGCCAACGCTCGCAGATGGAGACTTCGGGATAGCGCCGCATATCTTCGCAAGGATATGCCGGCCGTGAGCGGACAGGCAGAGCAGGAAATCGGAGGCTATGTGGCGGATGACGCGGAGGTAATCATCGAAGCCATAAACGAACGGGGAGAAGTCGTGGGTGCGGCCGTTACGGCAAAAAAGGCCGGACAGGGGAGATGCCTGTTTACGCAGCGATTGATTGTTGCGTTGCCGAAGATGAAATACCGCCGTTCCTATATGGACCACAAAGCCCATCCCAATGTGCGCGGCAATCAGGAGGACGATTTGCTCACCACGCGCGAGGTGTTCCAAAGTCTCTCGAACGTCCATCCGGATGCGCTGGAATTGCTGTTTGCAAGACTGGTTCAACATGCGGACGGCACTTTTGCCTATTCGGACAAAGGACAGGTTCTCTCCTTTCAGGCGCAGGATGGAAGCGAGTATTTGCTGTGCGAAAACCCGCTGAACATGACGTATCTGGTCATGGGCGTAACGCTTCCTGGCGAACGTATGGACATGCGGGAGCTCGATATCCGATTTAAGGGGCCTGTAGGGTACGCATATTATGGGGATGAGCGTGCCGATAGCTTTGACGTATGCGTTCCGCCAGAAGCGGTGGTGCCGTTTGTGGTAACATATAGAAAAGAAGGAAACACCGACGATAAGGAGGAAAAGGGATGAACATCGGATTTATCGGTTTGGGCATTATGGGCAAACCTATGGCCCGGAATCTTTTGCGGGCCGGACATCGGCTGAGTGTCTATGATTATCGTCAGGAGCCTGTGCAAGCGTTATGCGAGGATGGAGCGACAGCGGCATGCTCCGCTGCTGACGCTGCGCGAAACAGCGAGATGGTCATTACGATGCTGCCCAATTCGCCGCATGTGCGCGAGGCTGTGCTGGGCAAAGACGGAGTTCTGCAGGGCGCGCAGCAGGGAACCATTCTGGCGGATATGAGCTCCATTGCGCCGTTGGAAGCGAGGGCCATCGCTGCCGCCTGCGAAGCGCGAGGTGTGCATATGCTGGACTGCCCGGTCAGCGGCGGAGAACCCAAAGCGATAGAAGGAACGCTTTCCATCATGTGCGGAGGAGAAGCGGAGGTTTTTGAGCAAATTCGGGACGTGCTGCTATGCATGGGCTCTTCCGCGGTGCGGGTAGGAGAAATTGGAAGCGGCAACGTCGCAAAGCTTTCCAACCAAATCGTGGTAGCGCTGAACATTGCTGCAGTCAGCGAAGCGCTGACGCTGGCGGCCAAGACAGGCGTAGACCCTCAAGACGTATTCGAGGCTATCCGGGGAGGCCTCGCTGGCTCGACGGTTTTGGAAGCCAAAGCACCCATGATGCTCTGCCATCAGTTTGCGCCGGGGTTTCGTATGGACTTGCATATCAAAGATTTGAAAAATGTGCTCGATACTGCACACGCCGCGGATGTGCCTCTGCCGTTGAGCGCGCAGGTATTGGAAATGATGCAGGCGGTGAAAGTGGACGGCGGCGGAACGCTGGATCATAGTGCGCTGGCTTTGTATTATGAAAAACTGGCGCATGTAAGCCTGAAAGGCGATGGCGAAGTATCGGGTCCATGATACATAAGGCCCATGCGACATGCGGGGATAAACACGGATGTGACGCTATCACAAGGCAGGTTCTCACCCTGTCATTGGGCGGAGGCCTGCCTTGGCCAAGGAAAACCTTTGCCTGCCAGACAAATCACGGACTCTCAAACAGGGATGGCATGGCGAATGCGGCTGTAAAAGGCGGCTTTGAAAAAGCCTCCGACCTCATGGCCGGTCGGTCGGACGGCGTGTCGGCGTGTCGCGCCGGAGCACGTACAGCGGCCGGCGCTTGGCTTCCCAGAAGATGCGCGCGAGGTACGCGCCCGCGATGCCGCAGGAGACGAGCGCAAGGCAGGCCAACAGGCATAAGAGCGCAGGGAAGCCCTGCCCGCAGCAGGCAAGCACAAGCGCCGCCGCCGCGCACAGGAGCGAAAAGCCGAAGGGGACGGCGAGCGGAGCGGTGGTCAGGCTGACGATGCCCTCCACGGCATAGGCAAGCAGGTTCCAAAATGACCATTTGGTCACGCCCGCCACGCGCTCGACGTTCTCGTAGGCCAGGTACCGCACGTCAAAGCCGACCCAGGCAAACAGGCCTTTGGAAAACCGGCGCTTTTCAGGCAGGCGCAAAATGGCGTCCAGCATTTCCCGGCGCATGAGCCGGAAATCGCGCACGCCGTCTTCCACGGCCACCTCGGACAGGCGGCGCATGAGCCGGTAGAACAGGCGCGCGAAGAACGAACGCACGGGCGGCTCGCCCACGCGGGTGACGCGGCGCGAGGCCACGCAGTCGCAGCCGGTCCGGCGCAGGGTGTCATACATCGTGCAGAGCAGCTCGGGCGGGTCCTGGAGGTCGGCGTCCATGACGGCGATCAGGTCGCCGCGCGCGTGGGAAAGCCCGGCCAGCAGCGCGGCTTCCTTGCCGCTGTTGCGCGCCAGGGACAGCACGCGCACGCGGGCGTCCTGCCCGGCCAGCCGGTGGCAGAGCGAAAGCGTGCCGTCGCGGGAACCGTCGTCCACCAGGAGCAGTTCAAAGCGCGCTTCATCCATCCCGGCCGTCGCCTCGTCAAAACGGGCCTTGAACAGCGGCAGGGCGTCTTCTTCGTTATAGCAGGGCACGACAATGGATATCAGCATGGCCATAGTATACCACAGCGAAAGGAAGAAGGCAAAACTTTCGTGACGGCAGGCCGCCTGCGAGGCAGCGGGCGCTCGTGCGCCGGCCTGCCGCGGGTTTATTCTTGGCGCTTTGCGCCATACTAGCGCCCGAGGAGGAATGCGCATGCTCATGGTATTGCTCCGCGCGGCCATCCTGTTTTTGACCGCCGTCCTCGTCATCCGCATGATGGACAAGCGCCAGGTCAGCCAGCTCCAGCCTTTTGAGCTGGTCATCGCCATTATGATTGCGGAGCTGGCCGCAACGCCCATGGAGGACGTCGGAACGCCGCTGCTGTACGGCGTTGCGCCCATGCTGACCCTGCTGGTGCTGCACAGCGCCCTTTCGCTGCTGAGCCTGAAAAGCCAGCGCCTGCGTGCGTTCATCAGCGGCAAGCCCAGCATTCTGGTGAAACAGGGCGTGGTGCAGGAGAAGGAACTGCGCCGTATCTGCTATGACCTGAACGATTTGCTGGAGGAGCTGCGCGCCGGCGGCATCCTCAACCCGGCGGAGGTCGGCACGGCCATTTTGGAGACGAGCGGCAAAATGAGCGTCTTTCCCCGCGCGCAAAGCCGGCCGGTGACGCCGGAGGATATGCAGCTGCCCGCCGCCTATGAGGGCATCCCGCTGACGCTGGTGCTCGACGGAGAGGTGCAGCATCATAACCTGCGCATCGGCGGCCTGGACGAGGCGTGGCTGCAGGCGAAGCTGTCGGAATTCGGCTTTTCCGGCCCCGGCGACGTCCTTCTGGCCAGCCTGGATACGCGCGGCGTGCTGCTGGCGCAGGGAAAGGGCAGCCAGCCCAGGCTGCGCGTGGCGCAGGCGCTTGCGCCGGAAAAGGTGGGGTGGTAGCGTGCGAAAGAAGGTGCTGTCCATTGCGGTGGTGCTGCCGCTGCTGCTGCTGGTTTCGCTGCTGTCCATGGCGTTTACGCGTTCGGTGTCCCTGGAGGGACAGGAGGCGGTGCGCGAGATGGAGCGCTATTTGCGCGCCGGAGAACCGGAGGCGGCGCAGCAGGCGCTGACAGCGCTGTGCGCGCGGTGGGAGCGCGTGACGCCATGGCTCCAGGGATGGGTCTGCCATCGCGACACCGACGCGGTGGCGGAGCATCTGCGGGGCGCCCAGGTCGGGCTGACCCTGGGGGACGAGACGCTCTTTTTCAGCCATACCGCGGCGCTGGCCGAGGCGCTGGAGCACCTGCACCATCGCGACGATGTGACACTGAGCAACCTGCTATAGCGGGCCGCCGCCTGCCTGGGAGGGGTGAGAAGACAAAAAAGGAGGCATCATGCGACCGCCGCCGCAGAAAAACCGAGGAGTTTTCAAAATTTTTTTGGAAACAGGCAGGAAAAATAAACAATGCGGCGAATATTCGCTCGTTGAATCCACCAAGTTATGGTCAAAAACAATATGGTCAAAATTAAGGAGGGTATCCTAACATGAACAAGACAGAACTTTGCGCCGCGATTGCTGCAAAGGGCGGCTTTGCGAAGAAGGATGCGGAAAAGTATACCGCGGCATTTGTTGAAGTGGTTTCGGAAGCGCTCAAGCAGGGCGATAAGGTGCAGATCGTCGGCTTCGGCACCTTTGAGGTCAAGGATCGTCCGGCCCGCAAGGCCCGCAATCCGCGCACGGGCGAGGAAATCGAAATCGCCGCCGCCAAGGCCCCCGCGTTTAAGGCCGGCAAGGCGCTTAAGGACAGCGTGAAGTAAGTCAGGTTTTGTCAGCCCGCGCGGATACGCCGTGCGGGCTTTTTTGTCGGAAGGAGACAGGGCATGAGGTTGGACAAGTTTCTCAAGGTTTCGCGCATTATCAAGCGGCGCACGGTCGCCAACGAGGCGTGCGCGGCCGGACGCGTGAGCGTAAACGGCAAGCCCGCCAAGCCCGGCGCGGAGGTCAAGGTGGGGGATGTGCTGGAGATGCGGTTTGGAGAGCGGGTGAGCCGCTTCGAAATTGTTTCCATCAGCGAACATGCGGCCAAGGCCGATGCCGCGGACATGTACCGCGCGCTGCCGTCATGAGCGTCTGGGCGCTTTTGATGGCTGCGGGCTCGGGCGAACGCATGGGCCTGGGAAGAAATAAGGTGCTGGCGGACCTGTGCGGAAAACCGGTGCTCCTGCGCAGCGCCGAAGCGTTTGAAACGGCGGTGGACGGCATGGTGGTGGTCGTACAGCCCCGGGACGAAGCGGAGGCGCGCGCGCTGCTGCCCGCGGCGCGGTTTGCGCACGGCAGCGCTACCCGCCAGCAATCGGTGCTGGCGGGCCTGCGCGCGCTGCCGGAGGATGCGGACGTGGTGCTGGTGCACGACGCCGCCAGGCCGCTGGTATCGCGCGAGGTCATCCGCCGCTGCATCGCCGCGGTGCGCGCGCACGGAAGCGGCGTGGCGAGCGTACCGGTCAAGGACACGATAAAGCGCTGCGCGCCGGACGGAACGGTGCTGGAAACGCCGCCGCGCGCCGCGCTGCGCGCCGCGCAGACGCCGCAGGCGTTTCATCCCGCACAGCTGCGCAGGGCCATCGAGGCGCTGGAGGCGCAGGGCGTGCAGGCCACGGACGACGCGGCCGCGATGGAGGCGGCGGGACACCCGGTATTCCTGGTGGAAGGGGATCCCCGCAACCTGAAGCTCACCACGCCGGAGGACATGACGATGGCGGCGGCGCTGGCAGGACAGGAGGAAGGAAGCATGCGCGTGGGCCATGGATACGACGCGCACCGGCTGACAGAGGGCCGGGCGCTTGTGCTGTGCGGCGTGGAAATCCCGCACGAAAAGGGGCTGCTGGGGCACAGCGACGCGGATGTGGCGCTGCACGCGCTGATGGACGCGCTGCTGGGCGCGGCCTCGATGGGGGATATCGGGCGCAGGTTCCCGGACAGCCAGGAACAATACCGGGGCATTTCGTCCGTGACGCTGCTGGAGACCGTGGCCGCAGAGCTTGCGCAGGCCGGGTATACGGTAGAGAACGTGGACGTCACCATCCTCGCGCAGCGCCCGAAACTGCAGCCCTACATGGCCGAGATGACGGCCCGTACCGCGCAGGCGCTGGGCATCTGCCCGCGGCGCGTGAGCGTGAAGGCCACCACCACGGAAGGCATGGGCTTTGAGGGCGCGGGCGAGGGCATCTCCGCCCACGCGGTCGCGCTGCTGCGCACGGGCGGCTGAATCGGCGGCAGCTCTTTCCTGTGCCATCCGCAGCGGCGGCGTGTACGCCGCGAGGAGCGGCTGCAAGCCGCTTCCGCTATCATGTTCCGGCCGTGCGCTTCGCGCACAGGAACATGATGTTTCCTTCGCTGCAAGGCTGAGAAACAGCCTTGCAGCGAAAGACCGTCGACTTGTCGACGGTCTAAAGCCGCGGCGTTTCAGGCTGCGGCCCTTTTTGCCCTGAGGCGTTTTGCAAGGGACGGGCGCGCGCCCGTTATTCCTCGCGCATAATCCGCGCCACGCCCACCGCCTCTTCGACCGGAAGGCTGAAGACGATGCCGCGGCCTTCCGTGTTCAGGCCCACCGCATGGCAGATGGCTTCCATAATGGGGCGCTTATGCTCGTGGTGCGCCAGGATGAGCACGATTTCCTTTTCGGGCTGGATGGTAATGCCAAAGAATTTTTCCGCCTCCTGCATGCCTGCGCCGCGCGCATGCATCACGGTGCCGCCCTGCGCGCCGGCCGGGCGCGCGGCGTCCATGACCTGGTCGGCAAACCCTTTGTTGACGACGGCAAGAATCAAGTCGTATTGCTTTTCCGTATGACGCTCCATATGATGCTCCTTTCCGCCCGTTTCTTCGTCGGCATGCGCGCTCAGGAAGGAGAGCACGCGCTGTCCTCCCACGCTGCCGATGGCGAGCGTAAAGGCAATGCCGTGTCCGGGGTTGTCAAATTGCAGCGTCTTTTTCAGCCGGTGCAGGGCGCTCGCCATGCGGGATTCGGGGAGGATGGACAAAATGATATCCTTGGCCGGGTCGCCGATGCCCAGCAAATCCAGGATTTCCGTCTTGGCCGTGCCGCGCCCGAGCATAATCCGATGATAGACGACCTTCTGTTCAAGCAGCAGGTCGACGGCGAGTTGTCCCTTGCCCCTGTCAACAATGGTGACAAGCAACTTCAGATGCTGCGGCTGAGCTGGTTGCATAGAGCCTCCTTGCGGGCGCTTGCCCGTCTTATCATTCCACATCGATAATTTCGTCGTCGCTTGCCGACGCAGCGTCGGCCGGCATGGCTTCCATGTGCCGCGTCTTGAAGCGATAAATCAGGCCCAGCGCCTGAATGGTAATCAGCGGCGTCATGGCCACCATGGCTACCACGCCGAAGGCATCGGTGAGCATATTGCCCCCCAGCGCGCTGCACGCGCCCATGGCGAAGGGGAGCAGGAATGTCGCGGTCATCGCGCCGCTGGCCACCCCGCCGGAGTCAAAGGCGATGGCGGTAAAAATAGGCGGCACAAAGAACGTCAGCCCCAGCGCAAGGAGATAGCCGGGCACGAGAAAATACCAGATGCTCAGCCCCGTCAGCACGCGCACCATCGCAAGGCCAATGGAGCAGGCGACGCCGATGGACAGCGACAGCAGCATCGCGCGCTTGGAAATCGCGCCGCCGGTCAGCTCTTCCACCTGGCTGTTGAGCACATGCACCGCCGGTTCGGCTGCCACGATGAAGTAGCCTACGACCATGCCGATGGGCACCAGCAGCCATGCGTAGTCCGAGCCGCCAATCAGCTGGCCGATGAAGCTGCCCGCCGGCATAAAGCCCACGTTGACGCCCGTCAGGAACAGCACCAGGCCCACATAGGTATACAGCAGGCCCACGCCGATGCGCAGCAGCTGGCGGCGCGGCAGCTTCAGATACAGCAGCTGGAACGCCAGAAACGTCAGCAGGATGGGGGAAAGCGCAATGGCGACCTCCCCGAAATAGTGCGGGAACGCTTCGCCAAAGAGCAGGAGCGTTTCGTGCGTATCGGCGGGGTTTTGCACCAGGGCCGCGGTGGGCTCGGACGTCATGGGATAAAACAACCCCAGCACCAGAACCGCCAGAATCGGGCCCACGGAACCCAGCGCCACCAGGCCGAAGCTGTCGTCCTGCGCGCCGCTGCCGCTCCGCACGCTCGCCACGCCGATGCCCAACGCCAGGATAAACGGCACGGTAATCGGGCCGGTCGTCACCCCGCCGGAGTCGAACGCCACGGGAACGTAGTCCTCGCTGACAAAAATCGCCACGAAAAACACAACCGCGTACAGCGCAATGAGCATATAGGACAGCTTTTTCTGAAACACCACGCGCAGCACCGCAGCCACCAGAAACAAGCCCACGCCAAAGGCGACCGCGCCAATGAGCAGCGGGTTGGGAATGCCGGGCACTTGGTTGGCCAGCACGGTCAAATCCGGCTCGGCCATGGTGATGAACACGCCCATGATAAACATGACGCCGACCATCAGCTTCAGGTTGCGCGAACGGGTCAGGTGTGCGCCGATATGGTTGCCCATCTGCATCAGGGACATGTCCGCGCCCAGCGTGAACAACCCCATGCCCACAATCAGCATCACGGCGCCCAGAAAGAAAAGTCCCAGCGTGCCCATCGGCACCGGCGCCAGCGTAAAGCTGAGCAGCAGCACGATGGCGGTGATGGGCAGCACGGAGCTCAACGACTCACGAATTTTTTCTTTTAATCTCTGATTCAACACATCACCTCCCTGATGCAGTATACCATACCCGCCAGGGCCGCACAAGCAGAAAACGCGCGCGATGCGGCGCCGATTGCGCCTGCGCGCGGCCGCGGGGCTTCGCCCGGGGACGGGGAAACGAAACGCAGGGGATGCAAAGGGCGCGGCTTGCGCCTGTCCGGCGGGAAAGAACAAAGCGCCCCCGGGCGTCGCCGGACGCACGGGGGCGAGGGATACAGGTTATTCCTTGTCCTCCTGCGGCAGCAGCTCGTTGTAGCGGCCGCGCGGGGTATAATGGGTGTGCAACAGGTCGTGCGACTTATGGCCCAGCGGCTCCAGCAGGAATTCGCTGTAGAGCTTCTGAATGGCCGGATTCTCGTGCGACTTGCGCAGCTTCTTGTTGTCGTCCTCGTGGTAGATGCCCTTGGCGCGCTCGTTCCACGCGGCGCGGACGGTGGCGCGGGGCTGGCCGCCGCCGACGATGCATCCGCCCGGGCAGCCCATGACTTCCACGAAGTGGTATTCCGCCTTGCCGGAGGCGATTTCCTTCATGAGGATGTCCGCGCCGGCAAAGCCGCTGGTGACGGCCACCTTGACGACGAAGCCTTCCAGGTAGCTGTAGTGCGGCAGGCAGTTTTCCAGCTTCAGCTCGGCCTTCTTGATTTGCTCGTTGCCCTCAATGGGGGTGACGTGCAGCCCCTTGAACGGCAGCTCGCGGCCGGTGACCAGCTCATAGACGGTGCGCAGCGCGGCCTCCATGACGCCGCCGGTTACGCCGAAGATATCCGCCGCGCCGGAGGAGATGCCCAGCGGGGCGTCAAAGCTGGACTCGGGCAGGTTGGCAAAGTCCAGGCCGGCCTCGCGAATCATATGGGCCAGCTCGCGCGTGGTGATGACGGCGTCGACGTTGGGCAGCCCGCCGTTTTGCATTTCCGGCCGCGTGATTTCGAATTTCTTGGCCGTGCAGGGCATGACGGAAACCACATACATATCCTTCGGGTCGATGCCGAGCTTCTGCGCGTAGTAGCTCTTGATGATGGCGCCCATCATCATATGCGGGCTCTTGCAGGTGGACAGGTTCGCAATGCACTGCGGATAGCGGTGCTCAAGGAACTTAATCCAGCCGGGGCTGCACGAGGTAATCATCGGCAGCGTGGCCTTCCCGCCCTGCAGGACGGCTTTGGCGCGCGAGAGGAATTCGCTGCCCTCCTCCATGATGGTCAGGTCGGCGGCATAGTTGGTGTCGAACACGTCGTCGAACATCAGCTCTTTGAGCGCGGTGGCCAGCTTGCCGGTCACGGGCGTGCCGGTGGGCAGGCCGAACTCCTCGCCGATGCCCACGCGCACCGCCGGCGCAACCTGGACGATGACGCGCTTGTTCGGGTCGTTGATGGCTTCCCAGACCTGCGGGATGCTGCCGGTGCCGCTGAGGGCGTTGACCGGGCAGGCGGCCACGCACTGGCCGCAGTTGGTGCAGTCCACATCGTTGAGGGACTTGCCGCCGGCGGGGCCGATGACGGTCTTAAAGCCGCGGTTCTGCGCGTTGAGCACGCCGACCTTCTGCACCTCGTTGCAGACGCTGACGCAGCGGCGGCAGAGGATGCACTTGTTCGTATCGCGCTTGATGGAGGGGGTGACATCCACGATGCCCTGCGACATTTCGCCCTTAAAGCGCGCCTCGGTGATGCCCAGATACTGCGCCAGATGCTGCAGCTCGCAGTTGCCGCTGCGGCGGCAGGACAGGCAGTCCTGCGGATGGTCGGACAGAATCAGCTCGCAGTTGAGCTTGCGGGCGTGGCGGGCCTTGGCGGAGTTGGTCTTGACGACCATGCCTTCCTTGGCCTGCACCATGCACGCCGCCACCAGCGTCCGTGCGCCTTCTACCTCGACCATGCACATGCGGCAGCCGCCGAACTGATGCACGCCCTCCAGGTAGCAGAGGCTGGGGATATAGATGTTGGAATCCTGGGCCGCCTGCAGGATGGTCTGGCCCTCCTTGGCGACGACGGGCTTCCCGTTGATGGTAAGATGGATGCTTTTTTCTTTCTCAGCCATGTTGAACCCCCCACTCCTACTTCTTGTCGCAGCGCAGGCAACGGGTGGCCTCCGCGACGGCGTTGAGCTTGCGATATCCCTGGTTGACTTCCCGGAATCCCTGCTTGCGCTTGTCCGGCGGGAGGACTTCCTGCGGGAAGCGGTTGTACTCGGCGCTGTCCTCGTCGACATAGGCCGGCGGGATTTCGATGGGCTTGCCCACGTTGAGCTTGCCGGAGCCGCCGCAGTAGATGTCGATGCTGGACGCGGCGCGTTTGCCGTCCGCGATGGCCGAGATGGCCGTGTCGGAGCCGCGCGCCAAATCGCCGCCGGCGAAGACGCCCTCGATGGAGGTCATCAGGTTGTGCTTCTGCGTGACCATGGTGCCCCAGGCGGTCAGTTCCACATCGTCCTTGGAAATGAAGGGGAAGTCCGCGTGCTGGCTGACGGCGGGGATAATCATGTCGGTCGGGATGATGAACTCGGAGCCCGCGACCTTGCGCGGCTTGCGGCGTCCGTTGCTGTCATACTCGCCCAGCTCCATCTTCAGGCATTCCATGCCGACCACGCGGCCCTTTTCGTCGCCCACAAAGCGGACCGGAGCGGTCAGCCCGAGGACCTCTACGCCTTCCTCCAGCGCCTCTTCGATTTCGCGCCTGTCGGCGGGCATGTCGTCCAGGGTGCGGCGGTAGACGATGGTGACCTTCTGCGCGCCCAGGCGCACGGCGCTGCGGGCAGCGTCGATGGCGGTGTTGCCGCCGCCGATGACGGTGACGTGCTTGCCGACCTTGATGCGCTTGCCGAAATGGATGTCCTTGAGGAAGGGCAGGCCGTGGTAGACGCCCTTGAGGTTTTCACCCTCCACGCCCACCAGGTTCGGGAACTGCGTGCCGGTGGCCAGGTAGACGGCGTCGTATTCCTCGCGCAGGAGCGCGAAGGAGATATCGCGGCCGACCTCGGTGTTCAGGTGGATGCGCACGCCCTCCTGGCGAATCAGGTCGATTTCGTGCTCGAGCACGTCGGTGGGCAGGCGGTACTCGGGGATGCCGTACGCCAGCACGCCGCCGGCCTGCGAATGGCTCTCGAACACGTCCACGTCATAGCCCAGGCGCACCAGGTAATAGCCGCAGGTCAGGCCGCTGGGGCCCGCGCCGATGATGGCCACGCGCTTGCCGTTCTTGGGATACTTGATATCGTCGGTGAAGGTTTCCTCATGGTTCATGGCAAAGTCCGCCACAAACCGCTTCAAATCGCAGATGGCCAACGCCTCGTCGCGCTGCGCACGGCGGCATTTGCGCTCGCAGGGGTGCGTGCATACGCGGCCGCAGACGGCGGGGAAGGGGTTGTCCTGGCGGATGAGGCGGTACGCGTCCATGAAGCGGCCCTGCTGGATGAGCGCCATGTACCCGGGCACGTTGACGCCGGCGGGGCAGGCGTTCTGGCAGGGGGAGATGAACATGGACGAGCATACGCCGGCTTCGCAGCGGTGGTCCTGGATGTGCTCCTCATACTCGCGCGCAAAATACTGCAGGGTGGACAGCACCGGGTTGGGCGCGGTCTGGCCCAGGCCGCACATGGCGGTTTCTTTGATGTTGTGCGCCAGCTCTTCCAGCGCCTCGATATCGCCGTCCTGGCCTTCGCCGCGGGTGATGCGCTCCAGAATCTCCAGCATCCGCTTGGTGCCGATGCGGCAGGGCACGCACTTGCCGCAGCTTTCGTCCTGGATAAAGTCCAGGAAGAAGCGCGCGGTGTCGACCATGCAGGTATCTTCGCTCATGACGATAAGACCGCCGGAACCCATAATCGCGCCCAGGGAGGTCAGCGTATCGTAATCCACGGACGTGTTGAGGTATTCCTTGGTGATGCAGCCGCCGGACGGGCCGCCGATCTGCGCGGCCTTGAAGCTCTTGTCCTTGGGAATGCCGCCGCCAATCTTGAAAATCAGGTCGCCCAGCGGAATGCCCATGGGCACTTCGGCGATGCCGGCGTTGACGATATCGCCGGCCAGCGCGAACACCTTGGTACCCTTGCTCTTGCCCACGCCGTAGGAGGCGAACCACTCCGCGCCGCGGTCGATGATGGCCGGCACGTTGGCGAAGGTCTCCACGTTGTTGATGATGGTCGGGCAGCCGTACAGGCCGCGCTCGAAGGGGAACGGCGGCTTCTGCGAGGGCTCGCCGCGCTTGCCTTCGACCGAGTGCATCAGGGCCGTTTCCTCGCCGCAGACGAACGCGCCCGCGCCGATGCGCACCTCCAGGTCGAAATCAAAGTCCGTCCCCAGAATGTGCTTGCCCAGCAGGCCCGCCTCCCGCGCCAAGGTGATGGCCGCGTTCAGGCGCTCCACGGCGATGGGGTATTCGGCGCGCACATAGACAAAGCCCATGTTCGCCCCGATGGCGTATGCGCCAATCATCATGCCTTCGATGAGGCCGAAGGGATCGGATTCAATCAGGGAACGGTCCATAAACGCGCCCGGGTCGCCTTCGTCGGCGTTGCAGATGATGTACTTCTGCTCGCCCGGCGCCTTCATGCCCGCTTCCCATTTCACGCCCGTGGGGAATCCGCCACCGCCGCGCCCGCGCAGGCCGGACAGCTTCATTTCATTGACGACCGCGGCCCTGTCCATTTCGGTCAGCGCCTTGCCCAGGGCGGAAAAGCCGCCGGCGGCGATATAGCTTTCCAGCGAGGAGAAATCGACGTGGCCGCAGTTGCGCAGGGCGATTTGCACCTGCTCGGAGAAGAAGGGAATATCCTTTTTATAGGGGATATGCTTTTTCAGGTTGGGGTCGTAGAAGGTGTACTCTTCGACAATCTGGCCGCCGAGGATATGGCGGTCGACGATTTCGCGCGCCATCTGCGGCGTTACCTTCACATAGAACACGCCTTCCGGCTCCACGACCATGACCGGCCCCAGCGCGCACAGGCCCATGCAGCCCGTGAACGTGGTGCCGACCGTGTCGGTCAGCTCCTTTTCCGTCAGATATTCGACCAGCGCGTCCCGGGTCTGGATGCAGTTGGACGAAATGCAGCCGCCTCCGCCGCAGACGTATACATGGTGGGTGAACCCTTCCCGTTCCGCCTGATATGCGCTGGCGATTTCCAGCAGGTCCCCGATGTTCTTTATGGTCATGTTGTTTTCACCCCTTGGAACTCAATATTTCGCCAGAATTTTTTCGATTTTGTCCGGATTGACCTGCTGATAGACCTCTTCGTCAATCATGATGACCGGCGCCAGGCCGCACGCGCCCAGGCAGCGCGTAATCTGGATGGAGAACTTGCCGTCGTCGGTGGTCTGGCCGACGTTGATGCCCAGCACTTCTTCCAGGCGGTCCACAATGCGCTTGCCGCCGCGTACATAGCAGGCCGTGCCCAGGCAAATCTTGATGGCGTGCTCCGCGCGCGGTATCATCGAAAAATAGGAATAGAAGGTCACCACGCTGGATACATAGCTGAGCGTGACCCCCATCCCGTCGGCGATAAGGCGCTGCACTTCCAGGGGCAGATAGCCGTAGATTTCCTGCGCGAGGTGCAAAACGGCGATAAGACACCCTTCCTTGTCCTTGTAGGTGTCTATGACCTTTTGAATGGCCTCGAGCTTTTCCCGCTCCTCCGCGCTACTGTCGATGTTCACAGTAACCTGCGTGCTTTTTTCCGTACTCATGCTTTCTCCTCCGGTTTTTGTTCCCTGACCCTTGCGTTAGATATCCATACAAGACCGTTAAAAATATATCATTCGTACAGCGAAGAATCAAGAACGCTGCGGATTTGCCAAATAAATTGATTGGACAGAAATTTGCCGCTTTCCGCTTGTCCCGGGCCGGTATCTGGGATATAATAGGCGCATGAAGAGCAAACAGCAAACGCCGCTGGCGTACCTGATGGCCTTGCTGGGCGTAAGCCTCGCGGACCTGGGCGAATACCTGTACGTGGCACAGACCAGCGTGAGCAAATGGAAAACGGGGTCGCGCCCCTTGCGGCCGGAATCGCCACATTTTGACGGCATTGTGGAATATTTTGTCGCGCTTGCGCGCGATCCGAACAGGGGCGCGAAGCTGACGGAAGTGATGGAAAAGCTGTACCCGGAAGGAAACGCCGGCACCCCGCAGGGGCTGGCGCAATGCCTGCGCGGCTTTCTGGTGGGGAAGATGCTGCCGTCCACGGCGCTGCATGTGTCCATGCGGGAACGCGGAAAGCTGTACAGCGCGCAGGTGGACGTGTACAGCGGCCTGGAGGGGCGGCGCAACGCGTTTTTGCAGCTGCTCAGCTTCGCGGCTTCCCAGAAGAAGCCGGCGTCGCTGATGCTGGTGGACGAGCGGGGCATGGCGAGCGCGGCGGGGGACATGGAATACCTGCGGCAGCTTTCGTCGCAGCTGGTGGAAGTGATGGACGCGGGAGGAAAAATCCGCTTTCTGATGCGCCGCGCAGAGCCGGAGATGCTGGCCAGCCGTCTGGCGCCGGTGCTGGCGCATGAAAACCTGCAAATCCGGCTGCTGCCGCCGCATGTGCCGGTTCCCCGGGAATCGATATTCTGCCTGCTGGGAAACCAGATGCTGCTAAGGGGAATGACCCTCGCGGGCAAACCGCTCTATTCCTCGGTGCAAAGCGACGATTTTACCCTGGTGCAGTACAGGGCGCTGTTTGAATCGCTGTGGGAGGAAGCGGACGCCGCCTTCGCGCGCAGCCAGCTGCAGAACCTGACGCCGGAAGCGTTCCGCGAGATGCTGGCAAACACAGTCGGCGAGGCGCTGGATTTGCGCATGGCGTCGCTGCCGTATCTGACCATGGGGGGCGCGCTGTTGATGGAAGTGCTGGACGTCAACGGCATTGGCGGGCACAACTGGAGACGGGCGCTGGGCTGCTTCGACGCCCTGCGCGGCGTGCCGGTGCGCCTGTTCTTGCCGGCCCGTGCGCTTCGCCGCCCCGACGAAACGCAGCAGGAGACGGAGCTGCCGCTCCTGTCGGCCATGATGGGCAAGCCGGTGCGCATCCGTCCCGGGCAGGTCCGCCGGCATATGCTGGATACCGCGGCGTTCCTGCGCTCGGGCAAGGGGCTGAAGATTCTGCTGCAGCAAGGAGAAACGGCGGCGGAAGACGGCCGTTTTGCGGTCTTCTGCCGCCGCAACGCAAACGGCGGGTACCTGAACCTTCGCACGGGCGTCGCTTCTGTCACCATGCGTCCCGCCCTGGTAGAATGCTTCAGTGCTTATTACGATTCGGCTGCATCAGCTTTGACAGCGCAGGCTGCATGTCCTGGGTATGTGGCGGGGACGTTGGAGCAGGAGGCTCTGCGGACGGATTTCCCCCCATGACGGCGTGCTGCTGCGCGTCGATAATCTCGTTGTCATGGCGGATGTGCCCGATTTCCCAGTGAATCAGGAAGTTCAGCGCGCTGCGCAGCAGGATGATGGCGGCGACAATGAGAATCTCGTTCCAGTCGCGCACGACCACCGTGCGCAGAATTTCGCCGCCGAGCTTGAATTCCAGGCCCAGGGCCATGCTGCGCGCCAGGCTGAGCCGGATGCCTTCGTCGTGCTTGACAAAGTAAATCACGAAGGCGCGAATCGCCCCCCACAGCACCACGACCACGCCCAGCAGCTCCAGAACGTGCGTAATCATGTTGATGCTTGCGTTAAAATACTGCTCAAAGTTTTCTATCCATTCCATACTGCGAGCCTCCTTCAGATGCTTTATCATATAATACTTCGCGCTATTTTGCAATCCGCTGCCGGAACTGCGGACAGAACCGCTAAAACAGAAGAAAACAAAAGATATTGCGAGATATCCGCGCATAAATTGAAAATTCAGTCAAATTAGGCAGGGAAACCTTTTTGCGAATGCCGACAAAACACGATATAAATGGAGAAGGTGAGACTGATATGTCGGAAAGCACTCTGTTGGCTGGTGTGCTCGGCCTGGCAATGAGCGCTTTGCAGTTTTTTTTGCTGCAACGAATTATCAAGGTCCGTGCGGCTCGAAAGCGCGCGGCTCTTTTTGCGCTCAAGCTGCCGCTGTGGGCGGTGGCCGTGGCGGGCATCGGGCTGCTCTGGGGCGTAGGACCCCTGATTGCCTTCGCGCTGTGCGCGGGGGTCGGGTATCCGGCGCTCTCCATTGTATATTTCCTTCGGGTGCGTAAAAGGGAGGGATAGGCTTGCCGGAGATTTCCATCATGCCGCATCGGATTGACTTTTTCGGCATGGAGCTGGGCGTATCCGTGGTGATGGGCTGGCTGGTGACGATTCTGCTGCTGATTGCGTGCGTGATTGTCAACCGCAAAATCAAAAAGTTCAAGGACAAACCCACCGGCCTTCAGAACATCGTGGAGCTGATTGTCGAGGGCGTTTATAACTTTTCCAAGGGGAAGGTCGGCCATAACGCGGATTTCTGCGCGCCCGTCGTGCTGACGCTGATGACCTTCATTGCGGCGGCGACGCTCGTGGAGCTGCTGGGCCTGCCGCCGGCCACCGAGGATTTGTCCTGTACGCTGGGCCTGGGGCTCATCTCGTTCTCGCTCATGAACGTCACGGCCCTCAAGGAGTTTGGCCTGCGCGTGCGCATCAAGCGCATGGCCTCGCCCATCTTCATCGTCATGCCCATTCGCGTGCTGACCGACTGCGTCGCGCCCATTTCCATGGCGCTGCGCCTTTTCGCCAACGTCCTGGTGGGCAGCATCATCATGAAGCTGGTCTACGCCGCCATTCCGGTGGTGCTTCCGGCGGCGCTTTCCGTATACTTTAACCTGATTCATGTGGCCATACAGACGTTTGTGTTCGGCCTGCTGACGCTGAACTACACAATGGAAGCCACCGAATGATTCCCGATGCATCGGGCCACGCCCTTGCATAGATAGCTCATAGTTCAGGAGGGAAGACCATGACTGTTTTCGGCATTATCGCTCTGGCCGCCGCGCTGGCCGCGCTCACCGGCATCGGCGCCGCGCTCGGCATGTCGCATGCTACCGCCCACGCCGTGGACTCCATCGCCCGCCAGCCGGAAGCCTCCGGAAAAATCAGCTCCTCGCTGATGTTCGGCCTTATCATGATGGAGACCTGCGCCATCTACGGCCTGTTCGCCGCGCTGATGATTATCCTGGTGCTGCCGGGCAACGTGGTAGGATGAGGCGCTTGACGCCCAGGGACAGGGAAGTGGGGTGACAACGTGGAGGATTTTCTGCAACTGTTCAACGTACGGGACATTCTGCTGCATATCGTCAATACCCTCATCCTCTTTGTGGCCATCCGCCTGCTGGTGTATAAGCCCGTGCGCAAGTTCATGAACGCGCGCACGGAGCGCGTACAGGCGCAGATGGACGAGGCGGCGGCCAGGGAGGCGGAGGCGAAACAAGCGCTGGAAGACGCCAACGCGCAGCGGGAGGAAGCGGCCCGCCTGGCCGTGATGGCGCAGGCGGAAAGCGCCGAACAGGCGCGGGCCAGCGCGGCCGAAACGGTCGAGGAGGCCAGGCGGCAGGCGGAAGACATCGTCGCCGCGGCGCAGGCCGAGGCCGACGCGCAGCGCAGGGCGGCGCAGGCGGACATTCAGGCGCAGGCGCTGTCGATGGCGGTGGAAATCGCCGAAAAAATGATAGGGCGCGAGCTGCAAAACAAGGACAACGACGCGCTTGCCCGCGAATTTCTGACAAAGGTGGGCTGAGGCCATGCTTACAGGCAAACTGCTGACGGCCCTGCCGTTGGATGCAAAAACGCTGGAAGCGGTGCAGGCGCGCTTTGCCAAGATGCTGGGCGAGCCGGTCGAGCTGCTGCAGTCCATCGACCCGTCGCTGCTGGGCGGCATCCGCGTGGAAATTGCCGGGCGCGTCTATGACGACAGCATTCGCAGCCAGCTGGCGGCGCTGAAAGACGCGGCGCTGCCCATCACGCGCCGGGACAGCGAGGCGCAGGAAGCGCACACGCGCCGGATTGTGCGCGAACAGCTTCGGGAGGTGACCGAGCAGCCCCGCACGCGCGGGTTTGGCCGCGTGGAGCATGTGGGCGACGGCATCGCCAGCGTCTCGGGCCTGACGGACTGCCGCTATGGCGAGCTTCTGGAGCTGGGGGGAAGCGCTTATGGCATCGCCATGAACCTGAACCCCGACACGGTGGACGTGGTGCTGCTGGTGGGAGAAGACGACGTACAGTCCGGCGGGGAAGTGCTCGGCACGGGCCGCGTGCTGTCGGTGCCCACGGGCGACGCGCTGCTGGGCCGCGTGGTCAACCCGCTGGGGCAGCCGCTGGACGGCAAGGGGCCCATCGAGACGCTCACATCCCGGCCCATCGAGGCTCCGGCGCCGGCCATCATTGACCGCCAGCCGGTCAACCGTCCGATGGAAACGGGCCTGCTCGCGGTGGACGCTACGGTGCCCATCGGCCGCGGGCAGCGCGAGCTGATTATCGGCGACCGCCAGACGGGCAAGACCAGCGTGGCGGTGGACGCGATTTTGAACCAGCGCGGCAAGGACATGCTGTGCGTGTATGTGGCCATCGGGCAGAAGGTGTCCACCGTGGCGCAGGTCCTTGAGACGTTCCGCAAGGGCGGCGCAATGGAATATACGTGCGTGGTCTGCTCCACGGCCAGCGATTCGGCCACCATGCAGTATATCGCGCCCTACTGCGGCTGCGCCATTGCCGAGGAGTTCATGTACGGCGGGCGCGACGTGCTCATCGTCTACGATGACCTGTCCAAGCACGCCGTCTCCTACCGCGCCATGTCGCTGCTGCTTCGCCGCCCGCCGGGCCGCGAGGCGTATCCGGGCGACGTGTTCTATCTGCATTCGCGCCTGCTGGAGCGCGCCGCGCATCTGTCCGACGCCCTGGGCGGCGGCTCGATGACCGCCCTGCCCATTGTGGAGACGCAGACGGGCGATATTTCCGCCTATATCCCCACCAACGTGATTTCCATCACGGACGGGCAGATTTTCCTGGATACCGAGCTGTTCCGCTCCGGAACGCGGCCGGCGGTCAACGTGGGCCTGTCGGTTTCTCGCGTTGGCGGGGCCGCGCAGACAAAGGCCATCCGCAAGGTGTCCGGCCCGCTGCGCCTGGAACTGGCGCAGTATCGCGAGCTGCTGGTATTCTCGCAGTTCTCCTCGGACATGGACGCGGCCACGGCCGACATGCTGCGCTACGGCGCGCGGCTGACCGAGCTGCTCTGCCAGCGAAACGGCGCGCCGATGAGCATGGCGGTGCAGGTGGCGTTCCTGTACGCGATGACGCGCGGACTGATTGCGCACGATATCGATATGGCGCTGTTCCGCCGCTTTAAGGCGGAGTTTGCGGACCTGCTCCAGAGCCGGTATCCCGAGCTGGTGGCGCGCCTGTCGCGCAAGGGAGAGCTGGACGACGAGCTGGAGACGATGCTGCACCGCGCGGTGGAAACCTGGCTTGCGGAGGCGACGGCATGAGCGCGATTCCCGAAATACGCCACCGCATCAAGGTCGTGGAGGACACGCGCAAGATTACCCGCGCGATGTACCTGATTTCCTCGGCAAAGATGCAGAAGGCGATGAAGATGCACGAGCGCAACCTCGTCTTCTTCCGCCGCGTGCGCGAGGATATGCGCTTCATTATTGAAAGCAACGACTGCGGGCTGAGCAGCAGCTATTTCCAGCACAGGCCCGGAAAGCGCGCGGTCTATCTGGTGATTTCCGGCGATAAGGGAATGTGCGGCGCATACAACACGGACGTGCTGCGCCTGGCGGAAAAGACCATCCGGGAAGGAAACCATGAGCAGGTCTTCCTCTTTACCATCGGCCTGACCGCCTACCTGCACTTCCAGCGCCTGGGCATGGACCCGGACGTGCACTACCTGCACATCGCGCAGAATCCCAGCCTGCCCGCCGCGCGCGAGGTGACCGTGCAGCTGTGCGACATGTACGAAAACGACCTGTTCGACGAGGCGTATGTGGTCTTTACGAACATGGTCAACAGCCGCCAGTTCACCCCGCAGGTGCTGCGCCTGCTGCCCATTCTGCGGGAGGATTTTGCGGGGATTGAAACCATGCATCCCTATGCGGGCGCGCTGGAATACGTGCCTTCCGACGACGCGGCGCTCCACAGCCTGGCTGTGCAGCACCTCATCGGGCTGACCTATTCGGCCTGCGCGCAGTCCTACGCCAGCGAGCACTGCGCCCGCATGACGGCCATGGACGCCTCCACCCGCAACGCGGACGAGATGCTCGGCCGTCTGCGCCTGGAATACAACCGGGCGCGCCAGGCCGCCATTACCCAGGAGCTGACGGAAATCATTTCGGGCGCAAGCTCGGTTCGGCAAGCATAAGGAGTAAGTTTGATGCAAGGCAAAGTGATTCGCATTATTGGCCCGGTGCTGGATATGCGCTTTCCCAAAGAGCATATGCCGGACCTGCATTCGCTGGTCTATGTGGAGGACGGCGAACGCCGGGTGGCTACGGAGGTTACGCAGCACCTGGACGGCGGCGTGGTGCGCTGCCTGGCCCTGGAAGCGACCGAAGGCCTGCGCCGGGGCTTGGACGCCACGGACACCGGCGGACCGGTCATGGCGCCGGTGGGCATGGAGATGCTGGGACGCGCCATCGACGTGCTGGGACGGCCTATCGACGGAAAGGCGCCCCTGGACAGCGCGCAGCGCATGCCCATCCATCGCAAGCCCCCGTCTTTTTTGCAGCAGCGACCGGTCACGCAGGTGTTCGAGACGGGCATCAAGGTCATCGACCTGCTGGCCCCGTATGCGCACGGCGGCAAAATCGGCCTGTTCGGAGGCGCCGGCGTGGGCAAGACGGTGCTGATTCTGGAGCTTATCCACAACATCGCCACGGAGCACGGCGGCTATTCGGTCTTTACCGGCGTGGGCGAGCGCAGCCGCGAGGGCAACGATTTGCTGACGGAGATGACCGAGTCGGGCGTCATTGAAAAGACGGCGCTGGTGTTCGGCCAGATGAACGAGCCGCCGGGAGCGCGCATGCGTGTGGGCATGACGGGGCTGACCGTGGCCGAATACTTCCGCGATGTGAAAAAGCAGAACGTGCTGCTGTTTATCGACAACATCTTCCGCTACATCCAGGCCGGCAGCGAGGTGTCGGCGCTGCTGGGTCGCATGCCGTCCGCCGTGGGATATCAGCCCACGCTGGCCACGGAGGTCGGCGCGCTGGAGGAACGCATTTCTTCCACGCCCGACGGTTCCATCACGTCCGTGCAGGCCATTTACGTGCCGGCAGACGACCTGACCGACCCTGCCCCGGCGGCCATCTTCTCGCATCTGGATGCGACCACGGTGCTTTCGCGCCAGGTGGCGGAGCTGGGCATTTATCCGGCGGTGTCCCCGCTGGATTCCTCCAGCCGCATTCTGGATCCGGCCATTGTCGGCCAGGAACATTACGATGTGGCCCAGCGCGTGCTCGAAGCGCTCCAGCGCTACCGCGAGCTGCAGGACATCATCGCCATTCTGGGCATGGACGAACTGTCCGAGGAAGACCGGCTGACCGTGCAGCGCGCGCGCCGCATCCAGCGCTTCCTGTCCCAGCCCATGCACGTGGCGGAGGTATTTACCGGCGTGCCCGGCAAATACGTCAAGGTACAGGATACCATCGCCTCCTTCAAGGCCATCCTGGACGGCGAAGTGGACGATTTGCCCGAGAGCGCCTTCTTCATGGCCGGCGATCTGGAAGACGTGCGCGCGCATGCGCTGCAGATGGTGAACTGATATGAGCAAGACCTTTCGGCTTCAAATCATCACGCCGGAGCGCGTGTTTCTGGAGGACGATGCGGAAATGCTCGTCGTGCGCGCGCCGGACGGTGAAATCGGCGTGGAAGCGGGCCATGCGCCCATGGGCATCGCCACGGAGGAATGCGCCATCCGCATCAAGCGAAACGGCGAATGGCGCGAAGCCGCGGCTTCCGACGGCTTTGTGACCGTCACGCCGGACCAGGTCCTGATGATGGTGCAGACCTGCGAGTGGCCGGAGGAAATCGACGCCAATCTCGCCCAGCGCAACGAGGAGCGCGCCCGCGAAATCATGCGCCAGCGCCGCAGCATGCAGGAATACATTATGGCAAAATCCATGATGGCCCGCGCGATGGTGCGCCTGCGCGTTTCCACGCGCACGCACAAGAATTAGCTTCCCGCCGGGCTGCGCCGTGCACCGCGCGCAGGCTCCGGACCGGAGATGGGGGAGCGGCGCCCCGCAGGGACGCGCAGCGATTGGAAGATTCCAGGAGAGGAGTGGCCATCATCACGGCCCCTGACGGCAACGTACAACCGGGATATCCCATACAGAGTGCGAGCGAGGTCATGCGCCCCGCCCGCGCTTTTTGCTTTCGTTCCCGTCCGCCGCCGGCGCGGCAGGCCCGCAAGCGCCGCCGCGGTGGGACGGCCCGCCCGGGCATGCCCGGCATACGCCCGCCGCCGCACAGCTTGTCAGACAGAATCTAACAAAAAGTCATGAAAA